>ENA-ORBV01004513-ORBV01004513.1-microbial-mat-metagenome-genome-assembly--contig:-NODE-4513-length-26621-cov-55.360194_pt1 | contig 26621 bp, 15 predicted proteins | sample MGYA00237777_ERZ505514 | MGnify/ENA primary metagenome ERZ505514 (study PRJEB26160, sample SAMN06269048) | microbial mat metagenome | isolation source: Oligotrophic lake microbial mat | place...
TTTTCAAGCAGAAGACGGCATACGAGATTCGCCTTAGTCTCGTGGGCTCGGAGATGTGTATAAGAGACAGTCTTCACCGGATGGCCGTAGTGCAGGAGCATCTCGCGGACCTGCTGCATCCGGCCATCGCGCAGCTCCATGTAGAGAAGCGTGCGGTCGCGCTCGCGCTTGAGCAGTTCGAGCGTGCTTCGGCTGGACCCGCGAGCGCGCCCGCGACTGCCGCGCTCGGGAGTGAAGATGCCCTCCTCGAGCTGCTTGACCTCTTCGTCGTCGAGTCGTCCGTTGACGAGCACTTCATAGCCCTTGTCCACCTCGTAGCTCGGATGCGTCAACCGATTGGTCAGATCCCCGTCGTTGGTGAGCAGCAGCAGCCCCGAGGAGTCGATATCGAGTCGGCCGACCGGATAGAGCCGCGGATTGTCGGGGTGCTGCACCAGGTCGATGGCCCGGGTCCGGCCTTCGGGATCGCGATTGGTCGAGACCGTCCCGCGCGGCTTGTGCAGCATCACGTAGATCAGCCGTTCCCGATTGCGATTGACCACCTGGCCATCCACCTCGATGCGGTCCTCGTCGGGATTGACCCACGCGGGGAGCGCGCGCACCAGCTCGCCGTTGACGGTGACCGAGCCGGCCTCGATCAACTCCTCGCAGCTTCGGCGGGAGGCGACTCCGAGATCGGCGAGGACCTTCTGGAGGCGCGGGCCGCGGGAGTCGTCGTCGAAGGAATGAGGGCGTCGAGGCATGTGATCTCTGGGGCGGGTCGGCTGGGTACCCATGCGCCGGGCGAGGGTGTGCCGATCCGCCGAAGGGGGGAACGGGCAGGAGAGCATCTTTGACGGCTTGCCGCTTCGGCGACGGCTCCAAACAGCCGGAATCCCCCATGGAGGCGACCAACTGGACCGAATCATCCTCGAAATTGCTACCTTCGCGTCGATGATCGCCTCTCTGCGCATGGCCGTTGTCGCTTGCGGGGTTGCCACCGGCGGGAGCGGGCCGGTTGGCGTGAGCGCCGTGACCCCGCCTGGGGGCGCGACGTTCGTCGATGCCACGGCCGCGCTGGGTGTCGGGCCCGCACACGTGCCCGAGACGGTTGCGCGGGTGGCGCTCGCCGACCTCGACGGCGATGGCTTCCCTGATCTCGTCATCGACCGCCATCGAATCTTTCTCAATCGCCCAGACGCTGCCGCGGCATCTGGGCGTCAGTTCATCGAGGTTCCCGGCCCGCAGACCGGCCTGCTCGCGCCGCTTCCGCCGACGGTGGCGATCTTCGTCGATCTCGACGGCGACGCCCGGCTCGATGCGGTCATCGCCGAGCACTGCGACCTCGGCAATCCGGAGTGGACCGATCACGGACGCCGCTCGCGCTGGCAGCGCGGTCGTGGCGACGGGACGTTCGAGGCGGCTCGACCGCTGCCGTGCGAACCGAAGACGACCGTGGCAATCGCCGCAGGCGACGTGAATCTCGACGGCCGCATCGATCTCTGGATTGGCAACGGCTACGTCCGTTACGGCTCGAGCCAGGAAGCCCACGCCAGTGATCTGCTGTCGAGCACCGCGCCGGGGGCCGATGGGGTTCCGACGTGGGAACGCCAAGCGCTCCCCGAGGAATCGGTCGCCTTCGACGACGAGCGCGATCAGGGACCGCGACCGATGTACGGAGCGATGATCGTCTCTCTCGACCTCTTTCAGAAGCCGCTTCTCTTCGGGCTCTCGTATGGCCGGCGGTGGAATCGCGGGTGGATGCGCCTCCCGGACCGGACCTGGGTGGACCTCGCCCCGGCACTGCGGCTGGACGGAGACGATGTCCGGCACGGGCGCTATCCGATCTGGCTGAAGGAGCGAGGCAAGACCGATCCCCGTTTCGATCGCGCCGACGAGAAGCCCTTCCGCGCCAACGGAAACAGCTTCGATGCCGCCGTCGGCGACATCGATGGCGACGGCCGCTTCGATCTGCTCATCACCGAGATCACCCACGCCTGGGCGGGCTCCTCCTCGGATCGCTCGCGTCTGCTGATTGCCGAGGGACCGTTTCTTCCTCGACCGGGGTATCGACCCTCGATGTTCGAGGCTTCGGGTGACGCCTTCGCTCCCGAAGCCGATCGGCCCGACCCGAGCGGTTCACCGCGGGTTCCGTACGTGTTCCATGGAGTGTCGACGCCCCTCGATCGCGACCCGCCGAGTCGCGACGAGGGCGAGGCTGCGCACTGGAATCAGGGCGACCTCTTCGGAGCGCTCTTCGACGCGGACCACGACCGGCGACTCGATGTACTGCTCTCGTCCGGCGATTACCCCGACGACGAGCGGCTGCGCCTGTTTCTCCATGGCCCGGACGGACTGGCCGACGCCACCACCGCCCTCGGCATCGATCACATCGGGTCGCAGCAGATTGCACTCGGCGATCTCGATGGAGACGGCGATCTGGACATCGTCGCGGGACAGACCTTCAACCGTCATTCCCAGGACCAGATCGCGGGGCGATCGCCGCATCTGACGGTGCTGCTGAACCAGGCCACCGAGGGACGTCGATCGCTTCAGCTCAGGCTTCGTGGCGACGGCGTGACCGTCAACCGCCACGGCCTCGGCGCCGTCGTCGAGATCCTGCTCGCCGACGGCACTCGGCAGATCGCCCAGTGCGTCGGCCCTGGCGGACACGCCGGCAAGCAGCACGACTCGATTGTTCACTTCGGGCTCGGGAGCGAGTCGTCGGTCGTTCGAGTCGAGGTTCGATGGCCGGGAAGGGCGGAATCCACGGTCGTGACCGACCTTCCGGCAGGTCGTTGGACGATCGGTCTCGATGGGCTCATGTCGGAACCGGCGCGAATTCCCGCCTCCGAGTGAGGCGCAGCGTCGATTCCGCCGAACAATGCCTCCATGAGCCGGTTCCTCCAGCCGATGTTCGAGACGCTTCACCGCGTCATCACGAAGCCCTGGGACGAGATGACCCGCTGGCAGCGGGCAGCCCGATGGCTCTACGACTTCTGTCGCTACGGCGGGCGCCAGCTCGTCGAGGACGATGCCCCCGGTTTGGCCGCGGCGCTGTCGTTCCGAATGCTCTTCGGACTTCTGCCGCTCCTTGCGGTGGCGACCGTCACCGCCAAGGCCTTCATCGGTGATCGACTGCCTGCGGTGGTCAACCGGGTCGTGGAGCTGCTCGGCGCCGACGAGGTGCGGGTGATGTCCGCCGACGGAGGCGCCGCGAGCATCCCGCTTGGGAACTGGCTCGAGTCGATGGTCGGCGAGGCATCGAACGTCAACCTTGCGGCGCTCGGCTGGGTCGGTGCACTGGTCCTCGTGTACTCGGCAATCAGCCTGATGGTCACCATCGAGAACAGCTTCAATCGAGTGGTGCGGGCGCCTTCGGGTCGGCCGTGGCTCAAGCGCATTCCGCTCTACTGGTTCGTGCTGACGCTCGGCCCCATCCTTCTCGGCGTCACCCTCTATCTCGAGTCGCGGTACACCACGGCGGTCACTTCGATCGCGTCCCTGGGGTGGCTCGTCGCGGGAACCAGGGTTCTGTGGAACCTCGCCCTGATCTGGGCATTGATGTTCGCCCTCTACTTCTGGGTTCCCAACACGTCGATGCGCATGCGACCGGCGGCCATCGGCGCTCTGGTGGCGGCGATCCTTCTCGAGACCGGAAAGCGCTTCTTCGGCGCGTATCTGGAAAACGCCTTCAGCACCAGCCGCCTGTACGGATCGCTCGGCCTGGTGCCGCTCTTCATGATGTGGGTCTATCTCACGTGGCTTGCCGTTCTCTTCGGCCTCGAGGTGACGGCCATGGTGCAGTCGCTGCACGGTCGGCGCATGGCCGAGCTCGAGGGCAATCGCCCGAAGAACGAACTGGTCGATGCCTCCAGCGTGCTCGTGGTCATGGAGGCGATTGGGAACGGATTCCACCACGGACATCCGACGACGGGCTCCTCAATCGCCTCGGAGACTGGGATTCCGGAATCGGTCGTCAGCCGCATGCTGGAGCGACTGCTTGCTCGGGGCTTCATCCACCGGGTGAGCCAGTCCGACGGCGCCTATTCCCTCGCCCGACCGGCCGAGAGCATCCCCGCGAGCGAGGTGATGGCGGTCGGGTGGGAGCTGACCGACGACGGGATGCGGCCGCTCCAGGGCCTTCGTTCGCGGCTTCGGGAGGTGCAGGCGAACCTTGCCGCCACCACCACTCTGGCGGAGCTGGTGCCGGCAGTGGCGGGCGAACAGCCCGTGGCCGTACCATCGCGGCGGACCTCCCATGTGCCGTGAAACCTCGACTCGCCGCCTCGTCCCGCTTCTCCTTCTCTGCGCCGTCTCGGCCGTGGGGGGAGGCTGCTACGAACACGTCGTCAGGGAAAAGGGTCTCGGCGCCAACGCTCGCGAGATTTACGAGCCGAACGTCGAGTTGATGTCGGACAAGGCCGATCCGTGGGGAGCGCAGAAGAAGTCGAGCGATCCAGGCATCCGCAGTTGGAAGGACGCCGGGAGGAGCCCATCGAAGTCCAAGCAGCAGAAGTACTGGGAGTGAGATCGGGTCGGGCCGCCGACCGCGCTGCCCGGCGGGCAAACCCGCATCTTCCTGGCGTGTACCATCGAAGCCCTCTCCGCCGCATCCGCAGTTCGCACCGAGACCAGCCCCGAGACTATCCATGGGCATCGAAACCGCTCTTCCCGTTGACAACATTCTGACCACACAGTTCGACCGCGTGGTCAACTGGGCGCGGCGCAGCAGCCTCTGGCCGCTGCCCTTCGCCACCGCCTGCTGCGGCATCGAACTGATGGCCACCGCGGCCAGTCGATTCGATCTCGCCCGGTTCGGCTCGGAAGCCATGCGCTTCAGCCCGCGACAGGCGGATCTGCTGATCGTCGCCGGCCGCGTCGCGGTCAAGATGATGCCGGTCCTGCAGCGCATCTATCTCCAGATGACCGAGCCCAAGTGGGTGATCTCGATGGGCGCCTGCGCTTCGACCGGCGGCGTCTTCGACACCTACGCCGTGGTCCAGGGCGTCGATCAGTTCATCCCCGTCGACGTCTACGTCCCCGGTTGTCCTCCGCGACCCGAGATGCTGATCGAAGGCGTGATGGCCATCCAGCGCCTCGTCGATCGCGACAACATCCCCTACGACGATCAGGGCAAGCGCATCCCACTCCAGATCGCCCTCACGCCGAACTACGAGCCGCGCCCCCAGCCGGTGTCGATATCGGTGGGGATGAGTTAGGGGAGTCGGCTTCGCCGACTCCTGAGGAGTGCCGCGTGCGCGGCACCTTTTCATCGCTCGGCACGATCGACACGGCGCTGGCTTCGCCAGCGTGGTGGATCGAGTCGAGCGGAGAGATCAGGGGGACTCCATCCGCGCAATCCCACTGAATCGCCGCAAATGTCGCCGCCCGCGAGCGTGAGAGGTTCACGCGTGTCCGCGGCGGCATTTCCGGCCTATGGAAGGTGCCGCGCACGCGGCACACTTTGAAAGCGCAGCCGCAGCGCCGAGCTCGGCGGAGCCGACCAACCGCTTCGGCGCGACACACCTCCTGAGTCGGCGAAGCCGACGAACCGTCGGCGGTAGCCGACCCACCCTGTCGGCGCAGCCGACCACTCCTTTTCCCTTGACCTCGCGCGACTCGGTCGCCATCCTTCTTGCAGTCGGCATCTCCTTCCGGGCCGCCGACAGGCGACATCGCCCCAGATCCTCCTTCCGGAGGCTCCCATGAACGTCAGGACGACTGGCAAGACTGGTTTTGACGCACGTCGCACGTCGCACGTCGCACGTCGCACGGATGACGGCGTTCGCGTGTTTCGGCTCGACCATCATGCTCGCTGATCTGGCCTACGCCACCAGCCGCCGATACCGCGTCATCGAGATCACGCCGATGGGACTCTTCACCGATCTCGATGAATTCGGAATCGGACCACCACCCACGTTGACGCCTCCTCGTCTTGCCTTCAACACCCTCGGGATCAACGACGAGGGCATGGTGGTCGGCGGGTTCCTGGCCACCAACGGGAAGCCGCACGCGTTTCTGTGGGACGCCTCGTCCTCGACCAGCGCCCCGGTCCTCACGGACATGCACGTGGCCACCTTCGGGTCGGAGAATGGCGCGGCCAGCTTCGCACACGACGTCTCGAACCCAATCGGCGCATCCCCAAGCGACTGCGACTCGGCATCAACAGCGTCGCCATCGACAACATCTATTTCAGTCAGGCACCGATCCCGGCGCCGGGGGCGGCGCTGCTCCTGATGCTCCGTGCACTCACGGGCTCCGGACGGCGGCGGCGATGACGTGTCGTCGGCTGCGCCTCCTCAAGCGGAGGCGCAGCCGAAGCGCCCGCCGCCGGTAACTCCCTCCGCCCACATCCGTGCGTCCTTCGTTCGCGTCCGAGATTGGGTTTGGTCGACCCAACACCAGCTTTCGAACGACGCGGGGACGGCCTGTCGTCGGCCTCCGGTTGACTTCCGACGGATCGTCGATCGCGTGACGCAACAGCCCCGGTCGTCGCGGCGTATCCACTGGCGTCGCTCACTGATCGACACGGGATTCACCCGCTCGACCACCTGACGCGACGCGCCGAATCACCCATCCTGAAACCTGGTTCGACCTGTCGGGGCATTCCGAAGCGGCTCGTGGCGGTGGCCGTACACCGCACGCTCGCTCCTGCGATGCCACGCCTGACGAATCGGTGACTCTTGCTGGCAATGGCGATGGGAATGACGAAGGAGATGGATCGTCTCGTCCGCAGTTCCTGCACCACCGCACGAAAGCAACGCCCCACCATGCACACCCTCGCCATTGCCACTGCCGCTCTTGCCACCGTTCTCGCCTCGACCGCGCAGGCCGGCCTCGTGTATGCCTCGCACGTCGAGCAGTTCTCGCAGGGCCTCAAGCGCAATGGTTCATCGGTGGATCCCTCGCGGAGCGATCCGTCGAAGGCGCTCTTCTCGCCGCAGGGCAACGACACCATGAACTTCGTGTCGCTGGGCATGAACGGCTCGCTGATCCTGAGCTTCGGAAGCAAGTTCGCAACCAGCGTGAGCGTCACCGAGACGACCTACGGCAACGCCGCCGGTCACCCGGAGTCGGCGCAGATCTACGTGGGCGTCGGCGCCTTCTGGAACACCGCCACGTGGTATCTCGTCGGAAGTGTCCTGAACACGGCCGATGGTTCACCGATGTCGCTGGCTGCCGTCAACGGCATCTCCGGCACCGACGCCTACGACTTCCTGAAGATCAAGGACACCACACTCTCGCTCAGCTCGACCGCCTCCCTCGACGGCTTCGACGTCGACGGCGTCTCGACCTTCGCAGTGGTGCCCGCCCCCGGCGCATTCGCCCTGATGGGGCTGGCGGGAATCATCGGCGGGCGGCGGAGGCGGGAAATCGTCGGCTGACGCCGACGGGGGGCATGGTCGGCAAAGCCGACCCATCGAGTCGGCGAAGCCGACGACCCACTCACACGTAACGGGCAAACCCCGCACCGGGGTAGTACTCCGCCACAATCGCCCCCCAGGCGGCGCCCTTGCGGGCCATGCCTTCGGCGCCGTACTGGCAGAGCCCGGCGCCGTGGCCGTAGCCGCGACCGGCGAACTGGAACGAGCCCGAGCGCAGCGGTGAACTGAAGTGGCCGGAACGCAGCGGATTTCGCAGCGCCGGGAGCGTTGCGGTTGCGGTGTTGAGGGCGGCGCGGATGTGCTCGGCGGGAAGCTCGACGGAAGCTCCGCGGGCGTCGGCGAGTCGGAAGCGCACCGGGCGTCCGTAGGCGTTCATCTGCACCGCTTCGATGGTCGTCAGCGGGCCCAGTGTGGGCACACCCCAATTCGGTCGCTCGCGTCCCCAGGCCATCACCCGCTGCGCCGCTTCAGTGCCGGTCTGGGCGCTCGACCAGCGGAACTGCGGGGCCCAGTCGCAGCAGTCGCGCGGCGGACGGGCGCGGAGCGGGGCGACATCGTTGATGGGCGAATCGGAAATCGCATCGCGGGCGTCGGCGGAGACTCCACCGCAGCAGCTCGAGTAGTACCCCGGCACCATCCGCCCGCTGTGCGCAAGGAGTGCTCCGCGCGTCTCCTTCACGGCCCGCTGCGAGGCGGCGTGATCGGTCGTTCCCACATAGGCCTGCGAAGCCTGCCCGGCGACGACGTCGAAATGACGCCGAGTGCGCCAGTAGGCCGACTCGACGCAGGCGAAGCTCCGGGCTGCAACGGCCTGGGCGGTGAAGGTGCTCGGACGCCATGTCGCGTAGAGCTCTCGCACCAGGACTCCCGGCAGGTACTGCTCCATCGCGACCACATTGACCAGATCGATGCCGGCCACCGCGCTGGCGGGATCACCGGCCTCGGCGCCGCGGAGCACGAGCCGGATCGAGCCGGGATAGGTGTCACCGTCGAGGCGGATGCGCGGCGTCTGTCCCTTGACGGCGCCCAACTCGATGGCCCCGCGTCCTTCGATCCTGCTGCGCTGTCCGGCACCGTCGAGAAGTGACCACGAGGCGCCGTCGAAGGTGGCGCGCACGGGGGAGAGCAGAACGAGAAGGACCGCCCCGGCGTCGCCCGGCGCAACCAATCCAGCCTGAGCAGCGGAAGCCGGAGTGTCGGGGCGAGCCACGCGGATCCACTGCTTGCCCGAGCCTTCGGCGGCGATCTCGACCGGTGGATCACTCAGCGTGCGACGAGCGAGGCGCACGCGGACCCGCGGCTCGGTCGAGGGCGGGGTCAGATCGAGCGGCGGTTCGACCGGCTCGGTCGGCACCGATGCGGTCGAGCCGATCGGGCTCGCGGGATCATCAGGACGGGGCAGCGCCCGGCTTCGGGCACGCGGATCAAGCGCGGGACCGGATGGGGCGCCCTCTCGGAACGACTCGCATCCGGCGAGGAGAAGCGTCGAGCCGGCGATGACACCGAACTGGAGGAACCGACGCCGCGAGGCAATCGACTCGTCGGCAGAGCCGGGCGTCGGCAACAGGTTGGCGTCGTGGTCGTGGGTCATGGCGAGGCAGGCCGTTTCGGGGGCGCAATGCCCCCGTCACGGTATCGGCCGACCCGCCCCGCGGCGATCGCATTTTGAGCGATCAATCGCCGCCCCGTTCCCGCGAAAGCGAGTGTGCGGCCGGAGGCCGCTACGGAGAACTCCGCCAGCGCCGTTCCCGCGAAAGCGAGTGTGCGGCCGCAGACCGCTACGGAGCGCTCCGCCAGCGCCGTTCCCGCGAAAGCGAGTGTGCGGCCGGAGGCCGCTACGGAGAACTCCGCCAGCCCCGTTCCCGCAAAAGCGAGTGTGCGGCCGCAGACCGCTACGGAGAACTCCGCCAGCCCCGTTCCCGCAAAAGCGAGTGTGCGGCGGGAGACCGCTACGGAGAACTCCGCCAGCCCCGTTCCCGCGAAAGCGAGTGTGCGGCCGGAGGCCGCTACGAAGAACTCCGCCAGCCCCGTTCCCGCAAAAGCGAGTGTGCGGCCGGAGGCCGCTACGGAGCGCTCCGCCAGCGCCGTTCCCGCGAAAGCGAGTGTGTGGCCGGAGGCCGCTACGGAGCGCTCCGCCAGCGCCGTTCCCGCAAAAGCGAGTGTGCGGCCGCAGACCGCTACGGAGAACTCCGCCAGCGCCGTTCCCGCGAAAGCGAGTGTGCGGCCGGAGGCCGCTACGGAGCGCTCAAACTACTCCACCGTGCGAAGCGCCAACCCGAACTCGCCGAGCTTGGCCTTGATCTCGTCGAGGCTGTTCGAGCCGAAGTTCTTGACTCCCATGAGCTCGGCCTCGGTGCGCGAGGCCAGTTCGCCCAGCGACTGGATGCCAAGAAGCTGGACTGCCTTGCGGGGACGCACGGAGAGCTCGAGCACCGAGACCGGCTTGTTGAGCACGGCATCGGAAACCTTGCCCTTGACGTGATCGAGCTTGGGGGCGTTGCTGGGCTTGCCCATGCCGCCCTCGATGGTCTGACCGAGGCGCAGGTCCTTGATCGCCAACATCGCCTTGATCTCGTTGAGGCTGGTTTCGCCGAAGTTCTTGTAGCTGAGGAGCTCGGCTTCGGTGATCTTGACCAGGTCGCCGAGCGTGCGCACGCCGACCCGCTTCAGGCAGTTGCGGGCCCGGACGGAGAGCTCGAAGTCGGTGACCGGCGTGTCGAGCAACTGGCTGCGCTTGGCGATGTCCCGGGCGAACTCCTCGTCGTAGTACATGTTCCGCGAGGCTCGGACATCCTTCATGTACATGCGGGCGCGGGGGTGGTTGGGATCGGTGTCGAGCACCTGACGCAAGCACTTCTCGGCGCGATTGATGTCGCCGCGATCCTCATAAAGGATGGCCAGGTTCATCAGGGCGTTGATGTGCGCCGGCGAGCGATCGACCGCCTGCTCGAGACACTCGATGGCCTCGTCCTCCTCGCCGACCAGGTCGAGAACGTATCCCAGTCGGAAGAGATGCTCCGGGTGACCCGAGAGCGCCGCGCGGCGGAACTCCGAGATGGCCTTGGTCTTGTCGCCAGCCTGTTCAGCGGCGAGGCCGTTCTTGAAGTGCTGCTCGGCAGTGCGCAGATCGAGTGTTTCGGTCGTGGTCATGAGGGAGAAGGAGGGGAAGGCTCGGGCGAGGGTGGGCCGATGCGCTGAAACCGGTCGAACGCGACCGGGGGGCAAACCACCAATGCGGGGTCGCCAGTGTAGGGAGCAGTTCCGACCGTCACCACCTGAGGCTTCCGAGGGGCCGCCGAGGGATGGCCGAGGGGTGGCGCCGCCCCGGGTCCCGACTCCCCCTACTTGTGCCGCTCGGCCCGCTCGAGCGACTCGGCCGCGATGTCGGCGGCGAGATCCTCGGGCGACTCGGCGGCAATCGACGAGGGCGGCCCCATGGTCATCGGCACCGTCATCGCCCGCCCGGAATCGGACCGGTCGACGAGCTGGATCCGCCGCCAATGGCCGCCTTCGAAGCGCAGGGTCATGATCACTCCATAGAGGATGATGTAGACCGCCGAACCGATCCACGGTCCGAGACTCTCGAGCCCCGGCGCGAGCCAGATCAGGGCGGCGCCAAGCCCGACGATGAAGGTCCAGCTCAGCACCACCGTGACCACGCCGGGCCAGACGGTGTCGCCGGCGCCGCGCAGCGCCCCGGTGTAGACCACGCCGAGCGCATCGGCCGTCTGGAAGATCGCGGCCACGATCATGAGCTGGGCGCCGATTGCGATGATCCGGGCCGACTGCTCCGGAGTGACCAGCGGACCACCGACGAAGCTCCCGATCAGTTCGGTGCGGAAGATGACGAAGAGGGCGGCGCACGAGGTCATGTAGACCATCGAGACCGCGACGCCGAGTCGCGCCCGAGCCACGGCCACATCGGGCAATCCGGCGCCGATGTAGCGGCCCACCAGCGAACTCACCGCAACCGAGAATCCAACCGCGGGCATGAAGCTCAGGTGCATGAACGAAAGCGCCGCCCAGCCGGCGGTCATGTGATCCTCGCCGAATCGTCCGACGAGGACCGCCATGAAGATCGACCAGCAGACGAGTTCGTTGCCCCACTGGATCGACGCGGGCCAGCCGAGGCGGAGAATGTCGCGCATCGCCTGGAAGTCGGGCCTCCACGCGGCCCGTGTGCCGTAGCGGGCGTTGAGATCGCGCCCCAGGAAGATCGCCAGTGGAATCACGAGTTCGACCAGCGTTCCAATCACGGTGGCGACGGCAGCGCCGAGCACTCCCAGAGCGGGAGCGCCGGGCACGCCGGGAAGACCGAGGCTTGGCAGTCCGGCTTCGCCGTAGATCAGGGCGTAGTTCCCGACGACGTTGACCAGGTTGCCGGCGATTGCGGCAACGGCGATCACCTTCGGACGGTGCATGCCGAAGAAGTAATGGCTCAAGGTCTTGTTCGCGAGAAGCACCAGCGCCCCGATCGTCGCGATCTGGGCGTAGTCGGTCTCGAGTTCGAGCAGACGGGCGTCGTGCCCCATGAGTCGGAAGAGAACCGGCAGGAAGAGCGCCCAGGGGATCAGAAGCCCGACCCAGATTGCCACGCTCAGCCAGAGGCCAGCCCAGGCATAGGTCACCCCGCGCTCCGGCTTTCCGGCCCCGAGGTTCTGGGCCACAAAGGTGTTGATCACGGTCAGCACGCCGAGGGCAAAGGCAATTGCGCTGAAGGCCCAGATTCCTCCGTTGCCCTGGGCCGCGACTTCGGTGGGCCCGACCTGGGCGACCATGAGCTTGTCGAAGAACTGCATGACCGTGTAACTGGTCATCGTCAGCACGGTCGGCCAGGCAATCCGCCAGACCTCTGCGAGCGCCGCTCGGGAGAGCGCCGGCGCCGACGCGCCGGGGGGTGGACGGTGCTCGTCTGCTGCAGGGGATTCGACGTCGTCGACGTTCATGGCGGGGGCGGAGGCGGAAGCCGAAAGCGGACCTTCGTCGTCCCTTCGAGAAGGCGCGGCCCGGAGCGGCGCAAGCGTCGAGGGTAGCGCCACGGACTCTTTGCTTGCTTCGGCACGGCGCCTCTCGCTACCGTCTTCCTCGTGCAATCGAGCAGGGCGTGTCGCCTCCGACCCTCGCTCAGGAGAACTCGCTCATGCTTCCAGCCTTCGGACCACGGGTCCTGATCGCCTCGGTTCTGCTCGCCTCCTCGACTCTCGCTCTGGGGTTCACGCCGATTTCCATTGCAGGCGCGGGACCCGTCGCTTTGGCCGTGGAAGTCGATGCGACATGGCTTGATCGACTCTCGAAGGAGGACCGCGCCGCGGTCGACTTCCTGATCGGCTACGCCCCACCGCAGTTTTCGGAAGATCTCAAGTGGAACGGGGCCGAGAAGCCGGACTGGAAGAGCCTGCGCGGCAAGGTGGTCCTGCTTCAGTCGTGGAACTCGCGGGGCTCCGGGCGCGGCGCCATTGCGAAGCTCGCCGATCAGATCAAGGACTTCAAGCCCGAAGACGTGGTGGCGATTGCCCTGCACACGCCGGAAGGCGCCGATCGGGCCGAAGCGCTCTTCCGCCAGAAGCCGCCCGAGACTTCGGTGGCCATCGATCCCAGCGGCGCCTTCTGCGACGCGCTCGGGGTCTTCAAGCGCCCGGTCAACATCCTCGTCGATCGCAACGGCACGGTGCGGTACGCGGGGCTCAACCAGAACGGTCTCGAGAAGGCCCTCGCGGCGCTGGTCAACGAGACCGCCGATCCGGCCGCGGAGCCCAGAACCCGTTCGACCGAAGTCGCCGCCCCTGCGGGAGGTTCGGTCGTCGAGTTCCCGAAGCACACCCAGCCTGTCGGCAGCGCCAACGATCTTCGCGGTCAGGCGGCGCCATCACTCTCAGTCGACACCTGGGTCACCAATTCCGACGAACCCCGCGGGCGACTGCTGGTCGTCGACTTCTTCGCGACCTGGTGCGGCCCGTGCATGGCGGCCGTGCCGCACATGAACGATCTGTCCACCCGCCACAGCCAGGACATCTGCGTGATCGCCCTGACCGACGAGTCTTCGAAGTCGGCCGTCGAAGAAGGTCTTTATCGGCGCCGCATGAAGCCCGCAGACTTCCGCTACTCAATCGGCGTCGACCCGCGCGGACGAATGAAGAACGGCTTCGGCGTTCGCGACATCCCCCACATCGCCATCATCAGTTCGGACAACATCGTCAGGTGGCAGGGACACCCCTCGCTCCTGAACGACTCGGTGCTCTCCCCGCTGGTTGCCGCCAACAAGGCCCTTCGCGCCCGCACCGGCGCCGCCACCGACGCCCCTGATGACCCCCGCAATCGCTGGGCGGGGGAGCGGCGGAAGAGGTAGGGGTCGGCTGGCGCCGACTCATGAGGAGTACCGCGTGCGCGGGTGCGCACGTGGCGACTTCGGAATTGGGTGGCGCGTGGCTCCCGGCTCGCAGAGCGAGCCGGAGGGAGCAGGGATCAGCAGCGGGTTGCACGATTGAGTGCGTGAGCGCAGTCGCTGTGCCACGCGCGGGCCGCGAGTCACGCGTTCGAACACTTGTCCGAGCTGGTGCTCGGAGGACGCACGAGTTCCGCCGACTTGCTGCGTGAACGGGTGCCGCTTCGATCCCGTCCGCGCCGCATCGAAGCGGCACCGAAGACCGACACGCTCCGACTCTTCACCTGAACAGGACGCCTCAGAGGAGCGGCGCCAGCGCCTCCCACATCTCGCTCTCGTCGAGTGATTCGATCCACTCGATGAGCTCGGCGAACTCCTCGAACGCCTGCTCGCTCATCAGGTCGGCGAGCAGCGACTCGATCGACCCCGAGCCCGGTCCGCTCATCCGCGACTCCGATTCATCTCCGCAGTCCCAGTTCGCAAGCTGCGTCCCGATGTCGCTTCCGTCGACCATGCCATCGCCGTCAAGGTCGCCCAGACACGGCACCTCCGGGTCGCACTCGCCCCACCCCGTCAGCAGGATGCCGAGATCGGCTCCGTCGATGATCCCGTCGCCATCCAGGTCGCCCACGCACCACTCGTACGCGCCCATGTCCACGGCGCCTCCCTTGAGACGCGCGGACCGCGGAAGATCGAAAGGCAGATCCTCGGTGAGGTCCGCATCGCCGTCGAGGTCGTTCACATCCTCGGGGATGCTCCCGTCATCGGCCGAGTCGGTCTGGGCGATTCTTCGATGGCGGTAGTTGTCGATCGTCGAATCGGCGAAGAGCGGATCGTGAAGGACGAGGTCGTCGCCGATGTTGGCGTAGTCGGGAAGCGGGAAAGGGCATCCAAACCCGGTGCACCCGATGTAATTCTCGACGGTGCTGTACGCCAGAGGGCTCAAGGCCACGGTGCCGCCTGGGTGGACGGTGACCTGCGCTGCGTGACCGTCGTGAAGACCACTGCCGGTATCCACGCGATTCCCCCAGTACACGCTGTTGCGGATGAACTGTCGGCCCTCGAAGGCACCATCGGTGCCGCCACCGATGCCAACTTGGAATGAATTCAGGTCCAGTTCGTCGTTGAAGGCGAGATTCTCGGCGACGGTGCAATTGGTGATCGTCGCCAGCGTCTTGCCGAACAGCCCTCCCCCGCGACCCGAGGCCGCTCCGGCATCGGCGTGAGCCTCGTTTCGGGCGAGGAGGCAATTCGTCAGCTCCAACTCAACGACGTGGTAGATCCCGCCACCCGTGTCGCCTGCGATGTTCTCGATGAACTCCACACTCACGAGTGAGCTCGGATCCACGGCCAACCCGAGATCCAACGCGACGCCTCCCCCGCTGCATCCCACGCACTCGTTCCGGAGGAAGCGCGACTGGGTCGCCCGCAGGTACGCGAGGTTCGCGCCGCCACCTCCTTCGATGATCGTGCCTGACTCGCCCCGGCATCGATTGTCCGCGACGACCGAGTCTCGAAACTCCGCACCGGCGTACTCACCGGCGATCGCTCCTCCGGCGGCATCCGCAGAATTGTCCTCCAGCCTCGACTGCTCCTCGATTTGCACCCGGATCTCGCTGGTGCCCGTCGAGTCCAGAATCAGCACGCCGCCGCCGATCTCATCCAGATCAGCCGTGCCATCGGCGTTGCCGCCGCGGATGGTGAGACCGTTGAGCACAACGCGACTCTCGACTTCGCCAATCGTCACGACGTGATAGCTGTTGTCTCCACGGTTTCCGAACGCGCCCGTGTCATTCCAAGCGAGGTCGCCGGAGAGGATGGTCGGATTCGACGCAATGTCGCGTTCACTGGTGAACTGCTCGGTGCCGTCGAAGCCGCCGTAGAGACGAACATCGGCGGTCAGTTCGAAGGTGGCCCCTCTGCCCGATGGCGTGGTCGGGCGGTAGGTGCCGCCACGGATCCAGATCGGTTCGCCAGAAACTACCGCATCGGCGATAGCCAGCTCAAGCGTGATGTATGCGTCGCCCCACGAGGAACCATCGTTCATTCCGGTGGCACTCGCATCAACGTGGATCGGGACTTGTGCGAGGGCCGAGGTGGCCGGGACGAGCCATCCGATCGCGACCCACAAGATGACAACTACGGAGTACCCCTGACTTCGTGCCCATGACCTAGCAGCCTGTGGCGAAAGTGCTTCGACGGCGAGGGTGAGCAGGAGGGCGAAGATCAAGGAGCCGCAACGAAGCAGTATCCGCAGTGATACAGGCGAGTTGCGGCGACGCAGAGATTCGCCCTCCTGCTCACCCGCAGCCCGAATGACTTTCGCCACAGGCTGCTAGCTGCTGCTCCTCGAACAGTTGACTCCCCACGACGCGGCCACCCACATAGATGACCGCCGGAACGCTGAACCCCCTCGACTCCTCCAACTACCCCGTCCACTCGCTGAGAAGAACGCCGAGATCGGCGCCATCCACCATGCCGTCCTGGTTGATGTCGGCTGCATTGCCGACGAGGCGCGGAACTACTGGGCCCCATGCCCGCAACAGAATCCCGAGATCGCTGCTCGAGACCTCGCAGTCGTTGTCAAAGTCTGCAGTGAGCGTTGGACGAGGCCTCAGTCGAAACGCGCGGGCGCTTGACTGATGTGTGCCCGTTCCGGTGATGATCCCGCTCTCCGAGATCGCGACGGGGTTGTGCACATTCTCACCCGCGCCAAGATTTGCGACCACTGAATTGAGGTCCACTCGCTCGCCGTCGAACCAGAGAGCAGGTCGGTTCGGCGCTCCGCCACCGCTGGCAATGGATCGTCCGACGATCAAGCCGGAACTGTTGATCGACCGAGGCTGTGCCTGATCGTGCCCATCAAGCGGCAGTGGCGGGAGGAGTGTGAACTTTCCGTCCTGCCAGACGAAGCCCGTTCTCGGTTTGTCGAAGGGAAGCGGTCCGGCGAAGCCCTCGCCGATGACATGCCCCGCATCGCTCAGACCCCTTGCATTGCTGTTCACGGATCCTGGGACGATCCCCAGATTCGTAACCTTGCCATCCGCCAAGGAAAACGCACGCCGCAGGTCTTCACCCGGGGGCGGCACCGTATCGCCGAACCAGAATCCGGCGATAATCCCGTCATTGTTGATTCCAACGGGCCGCTGTCTCTCAACTGGAAACGGCTCACTCAGGTCCACCAGACCCTCCTGGACGCTCCATGTCGCTGCGAGTGGGTGTGGACCAAGCACCGTGTCGCCGTACTCGCCAACGATCACGCCGGAGTCGTTGATGCCTGCCACAAAAGCGTTGTTGGCCCATTCGGGAATCTCGAAGATCTGGACCACTTCGCCGTTCGCCCAGAGGGCAGGGACGTTGGCAAGCCCTGGCATCGCGAGATTCACCCCAAGCGCGACTTCATTGAAGTTGTTGATGTCGACCGCTCGCTCAGCCCAGGACCATGGCAGGCTGATCACTTCCACCGTGCCATCCGGCCACCACACAAACGCCTTGAACTGGTTCGAATCGGGGCAGCCATCGATATACCCCACGACGGCGCCGGCTTCATTCACGCCAAGCCCATAGGAGAGTGTCTCAAAAATCCCGCACTCCGGCGCGACGTAGTACTCGACCTCGTATCCGCAGGGTGGCGGACCACCGGCCTGTGCCGAGCCAGAAACCCCGACCCCGACGACAACCCCGATGGACGCACACGCCGTCGACGCCAGGCAGACGGCTCGCGGCGAGAGCTTTCGGACGCCACCGACTCGTGAGTCACTTCGCATGTGAACCCCCTGTGTCCGCCGGCTCGGCCGTCGACTCCTCGGAGCCAAGACCAGCCGAGCGTTGTCCCAAGAACATCACGACGACGAAGAATATCCCTCGCCCCCCCTCCCCCAATGTCAAGCAAGATTGCTCTAACTTCTGAAAGGATTTGTGGTTAGGCCGGCCTCATCGTAACCAGCGCGATGGGGAGTGCGGCGTACGCGGGTGCGCACGATTGAGTGCGTGCGCGGAGCTGCTGCGGAACGCGCGGGCCGCGAGTCACGCGTTGGATCGACCGCTTTCGCAGTCGTGTCGGACAGAGGCGGGCCAGAGGCCCGCGCACCGAGGTCGCAAGGTCACGCGGGTGAGCAAAAGCACGGTTGGCAAGCCAACCGTGGCATTCAGGTCCGTGGCCTCGAACACTTCACGTGCCCCCCCTCTATTCATCCGCTCGACTCGATCGACCCAGCGGGCCCAGCCCGCGCCGCGTCGATCGTGCCGAGCGACAAACAGGTGCCGCGCACGCGGCACACCTCAGGAGTCGGCGAAGCCGACGACCCGGTCGGCGGAGCCGACCCCCCCGACCCTCACCTCTCCCTCTCCACCACCGCTTCCGCCATCGCTTCCAGAAGGTCGCGGGCGGGTGAGGGGACGAGACCCTGGAGTTCCCGTTTGGCGTCGACGACGAGCGCGCGGGCACGCTGGTGGGCAGCGTCGATCGATCCGCTCCCTCGCATCTGGGCAAGCAGGCGGGGCGCGTCGCGGCGCTCGATGGCGGCGAGGGCGTCGCGTCGCGCCGGCAGGTCGGCGGTGGCCAGATGGATGATGATCGGCAACGTCACCTTGCCCTTCTCGAGATCGCGCCCCAGGCTCTTGCCGACGATGTCGGCACGACCGGCGAGATCGAGCAGGTCGTCCTGGATCTGAAAGGCGATCCCGAGCGCCGTGCCGAAGGCGTCGAGCGCCGCAATCACCGTCGGCGAGCCGCCCGAGAGAGTCGCGCCAAGCCGACAGCAGGCCCCGACCAGCACCGCGGTCTTGCGGCGGACGATCTCGAAGTAGGTCTCCTCATCGAGGCTGGCGTTCTCTCGATGATGAAGCTGGATCAGCTCGCCCTCGCAGAGGGTGTTGGTGGTCTGGCCGAGGCGCAGGTTGATTGCGGGATCGCCGAGCGTCGAACAGAGATGGAAGGAGTTCGAGATCAGATAGTCGCCGAGCATGACCGCCATCTCGTTCCCACGGAGCCGGTTGACCGTCGCTCCCTGGCGCCTGACATCGGCCTCGTCGAGGACGTCGTCGTGCACCAGCGTGGCCATGTGGATCATCTCGACGACCGCGGCGACGACGCGATGTTCGCGACCGAGGACGGGCGGCTCGAACTGCTGCCGGGCGCGTACGGCGAGTCCGGTGAGGAGCACGAGCGTCGGCCGCAGCATCTTGCCGCGGTACCGCTCGACGTGGCGACAGAGAGCATTCACCGCCGGCAGATCGCTGGCCAGTTGAGCCTCGAAGATGCGCTCGACCTCGACGAGCTCCCGGGCGAGGAACTCGGCGGTCGGCTGATGCGCAGAAGTCGGCAGAAGCGCGGACACGGGCGGAGGCTAGGAGGAAGGGGCAGAGAGCAGCCGCTCGCTTCGCTCGCGGAAGGGATCAGAAATGGGGAATGAGGAATGAGGAATGAGGATCCGGCAGACGGATGACGCGGAGCTTGCCTGCCCACGCCTCGCCGCGCATGCATGGCGCCGGCAGGCAATGGACACGTCATCCGTTGAGCGGATCCTCATTCCTCATTCCTGATCCCTTCTCCCTTCACCGCTTCGTCCTTGTCTTGCTTCCCGACAGGTACGCAATCCACCCCTCGCATGCTTCGCCGCGCAGGGACGGGCGGAAGTTTCCGTCGCCGCCGCCGGCGCAATCGGTGCCTTCCCAGTAGACGGTGACGTCGCCGAAGCCTGCCTCGGTGAGCAGTTCGCGGAGTTCGGGAAGCGTCCACAGTCGCCAGTCGTAGGTGAAGGCCCGCTTCATCTCGCTGCCGTCTGGGAAACGGAAGTGGATGTGATTGAGGACCTCGCCGGTGATCGGGTTGTACTTGTGCTGATCCCACACGTAGACGAATCCGTCCAGCGGCCGTTCCTCCTCGAGCTCCTTGAAGCTGTCGCTGCCTCCGTAGGCATCGAGCAGAAAGACTCCGCCGGGCTTCACGCCGCGGAAGACATGCTTGAAGTAGCCAAGGAGGGCCTCCCGGGTCTTGAAGACCGAGTAGCTGAAGTTGAAGGCGACCAGCACATCGACCAGCTCGGTCTTGACCGTGGTCACATCGTCGCGGACCAGTTCGACCCGCTCTCGCTGGGCGTCGCTCAGGCGCGTGGCCGAGCGGCGGAGGCCCCACTCGAGAACCTTGTGATCGAGATCGACGCCGATGGCGTGGTTGGTGCGCCGACGCTTCACCCACTCGCAGCTCGTCGCGAAAGTGCCGCAGAAGTCCTCGCGGAGCAGAGTCGCGACTCGACCATTCAGCTTGCGGCAGACGCGATCGATGAAGTCGATCTCGGCCTCGGGCGACTGCACCGACAGCTCGTAGAGCTCGTGTCGATCGCTGGTTCGTGCAGTGCGGAAGGTCGATCGCGTGCGTCGGGCCATGTCAGGTGAATCCAGGAAGGCGTGGAAGCAGGCGGGTTGTAGCACAGGGCGCCCGGTCGCGCCCTCTGCCGCGGCGAAGGCGGAGTCGCCCATTGACTCCGCGGGTCGCCTCGCGCACCGTCTCCGGCGTGACCGCGGTCGAACTCATCGATCTGACCAAGTCCTTCGGTGGGCGTCGCGTCCTCGACATGCTCCGCTGCGCGGTCGATCCCGGCGAGTTCTTCGTCCTGCTGGGCCCCTCGGGCTGTGGAAAGACGACCACCCTGCGACTCATCGCGGGGCTCGAGCAGCCCGACTCGGGCGAGATCCGCCTCGGCGGTCGCTCGGCGCGGGCGCTTTCGCCGGGAGACCGCGGAGTGGGGATGGTCTTCCAGAGTTCGGCGCTCTATCCCCACATGACCGTCGGCGAGAACCTCGCCTTTCCGCTGCGAACTCGCGGCGTGCGCGGGGCCGCTGCGACCAGGGCCCTTCTGCGGACGGCGGAGCTTCTTGAACTCGAAGCGCTGCTCGAGCGCCGAGCGGATCAGCTCTCCGGTGGCGAGCGGCAGCGGGCCGCGCTGGGGCGGGCCATCGTCGGGTCTCCGCCGCTCCTTCTGCTCGACGAACCCTTCGCAAGCCTCGATCCCCCGCTGCGCGCGGCGCTTCGAACGAGGTTGCGGGTCCTTCACGAATCGCTCGGCGCCGCCGGGACAGCGACGACGACCATCCACGTCACGCACGACCAGGAGGAGGCGTTGGCCATGGCCGATCGCATCGCCGTCATGCGCGGCGGGCGGATCGAGCAGTCGGGCACGCCGCGCGAACTCTACCTGCGCCCGGCCACTCGTTTCGTGGCCGAGTTCGTCGGATCGCCGCCGATGAATTTCCTCGCCGGCACACTCGACGACGGAGAGCTCTTCCTCGGACGAGCCGACTCGACTCTCGACGCCGCGGGCGTCGCCACCGGCAAGCCTGCCCTCCTTCGAATGGGCGTGTCAGTGCGCGAGCGCCGCTGCGGACCCGTGCTGGTTGGCATCCGTCCCGAGCACATCGCAGTGGTGCCGCCCCCCCAGGTCACCGAAGTCGCGAACGTGGTTCGCGGCACCGTCCGTGCGGCGGTGTTTCTCGGCAGTTCGCTGGACGTCTGGGTTGATGTCCCAAGCCTGACTCGTGACGTGCGCGAAGGCTGCGGCGAATGCCTCAGAGTTCGGGCGCCCGCGGCACTGGACCTCCGCCCCGGCCTCGCGATCGCCCTCCGCCTTCCGCCCGAACATCTGCATGTCTTCTGGTCGAACGGGCGGTCGAACGGGGGGGCGAGCGGGCGGGAGGCGCAATCCGACCGCGACGCCGGGCGACGCCTCGTCTGATCCGTTTGACCATTCGAGTGGCCGCGAGGCGACGGCGCGGCGACAATGGCGAGCCCGTCCCCGCCGGCCGTCCGCCTCCTCCTCCTTCCTCCGATGACCGAGACTTCTCAATCGACCGAACCGGCGCCGCCTGAACCGACCCAACCGGCCCCACGCAAATCGACCGAGGGCTCGGCATTCGGGCGCTGGTGGCGAGCTCGCGGCACGTGGATGCGGCGGACGATGATCGGCATCCCAAGCGCGGTGCTGCTCTACACCCTCTTCGGCTTCTTCGGCGTTCCGCTGGTCGTCAAGCACATCGTGCGCCCGCTCGTCGAGCGCTCGATCGTCGGGACGATTGCGGTGGGTCGAGTCGAGAGCAACCCCTACACCTTCCGCTTCCGGCTCGAGGACCTGCTGGTGGCGGACCAGAGCGGTCGACGGACCATCGCTTTGGAGAGCGTTGAAACCAACTTCGAGTTCTGGCGATCGCTCTTCAAGGCCGGCTGGCACTTCGCCCATCTGGACCTGCGGGGTCCCTCTGTCTTCGGCGAGATCGCCGCGGACGGCACCTTCAACCTTGCCGGCCTGATGCGCCCCAATTCGGATCCGAAGGAGTCGGAGCCTCTCGGTGCGGTGCCGCACGTGGTGATCGATCAGCTCACGGTCGAGGAAGGCACCGTCCGTCTCGACGACTTCACCCTCCCCGAACCATTTGCGATGGCCGTCGGTGGCCTCACCTTCTCGCTCCAGAATCTCGACACCGCCCCCACCGTCGACAATCACCATCGACTGGTCGCCACCACCGACACCGGCGCAAGGCTCATCTGGTCGGGCGTGTTCAACACCGATCCGTTCATGTCCAGGGGCGAAATCGAGGCCACCGATCTGGTGATGTCGCAATTCATGCCCTACCTCCTGCGCTACAGCGACGCGCGGGTGGTCGACGGCCGGCTTTCGGCGTCGATCGACTACGACTTCGCCCCGCTCGCCGAACCGCGACGGGCGAGCGTGAACCTCAGTCGCGTCGACCTCGTCAACGTCGCAGTCGAGCGCAACGACGCCTCGCTGATGACGCTGCCCACGCTGACCATCGAATCGGTGGCGGTGAACGCCCAGGATCGGGTGGCCTCCATCGCCCGCATCAGCGCTCGGGACGGCACGTTGAAGGTCGATCGAGACGCCGAAGGTCAGCTCAATCTCGCGGCCATGCTGATCATGCCCGAGGGATCGCTGACCTCCGAGGAAGCGGCGGCAATCGAAGCCGCCACCCGCGAGGCCGCGGAGGTCGCGGGTGCCCCCGCGGAGTCGACCGTGCCGGAAGAGCGAGTGGATCCGCGGACGATTCCATATCCGGTCCGTCAACTGCTCACCGCAATCTCCTATCTCATCCAGGACATCGTCGGTCCCTGGGACCTCACGCTCGAGGAAGTGCGCATCGAGAATCAGTCGGTCGACGTCGTCGACCGCGTCCCCGGCGCCGCGGTCGAGCTTCCGATTCGGGAGGCCTCGATCGTCGCCGGGCCCATTCGCAGCAGCGAGGGCTTCGTCATCCCCTTCACCAGCGGGCTGCTGATCGGTACCAACGGGCGCGTCACTCTCGGTGGATCGCTCGGCGTCCGCGACCGGATCTTCGAGAGCGACGTGCGCATCGAGGGGCTCGAACTGGAACCGACGAGCCCCTATCTCGCGTTGATTCTGTCGCCTCCGCTGCAATCGCCGACCCTTCAGTCCGCGCGCTTCTTCGTCGAGGCCCGAGTCTCCGCCCGCACTCCCGATCCCAACAGCGGAACCCTGCGCTGGTCCGGGCTGATGCGGCTGGAGGACGCCGTCCTGCAGCAGACGCCGCAGGGCGGAGCGACGAGCGATCTCCTGAGGACCCCCTCTGTCGAGCTGCGCGGCGAAGCCACGGTGGCCCTCGACAACACCACCGGACAGCGCTTCGAGTGGGATGGGCAGGTGGTGCTGCGGGAGCTCGTCGGACAGGGAGCGCTCTTTGAAGCGCTGGCGCTCGGCGCCGGAACGACGGTGGTGGAACGAGTCGACCTCGACGGTCAGCTCGTCGCCGAACGGATGCTCGGCGACGCCCTGCAGCTCCGCTGGAGCGGGAAGATCGCCGTGGACGGAGCGAAGGCCGAGCAACTGGTCGTCGGCGAGACCTCGATCAGCAGCGCCTTCGACGCGTACGGACTCGACGGGACGGCGAACGTGGGGTTCGCCGCCGACGGCGGAATCGTCTCGAACTGGGATGGCACGATGACCCTCGCGGCCGGCACCCTGGCGCTCGGCGGAATCTCCCCAATCGATGGCAGCGCCGGGGCGATGGAGTTGCAGGGACGATTTGATTCGACGGTGAAGGCCGACGGGTCGATCACGGCCGAATGGACGGGCGACTTCACGCTCGAAAGGCTCTCCGGCGCGGTGCGCGACGAGAGCGTGCCGGTTCAGGCCTCGACCGCTTCGTCGACGCTCCGCGGCACGGTGAAGGCATCGCATGTCGAGGGAGTGTCGAAACTGGCCTTCGAGGGCGTGCTCGACGGAGCCGAGATCACCGCCGCGGTCCAGACCGCACCGCTGCCTGCCTCAGGCCAGCTCGGTTCGGTGAAGCTCGACGGTCGGCTCGATGGCGCCGTCGATGCCGCTGGCGCCTGGAGCGGTGCGTGGAGCGGTGTGACGGCCGTGGGAGCGGCCAAGGCCAGCGCGGGAGCCGACGCCGACGCGATGGACGCCGCCGCCGAGAGCATGACCGTCACCGGAACGACCTCGGCCCGCTCGCTCGACGGACGCGCTGCCGTCCGTTTCGATGGCGAGGCGGGCGTCAAGGGAGTGAGCTTCACCGCAGCCGATTTGAATGGGCCGGTGGCGGGATCCGCCGCCGCAGTCGAGCTTCGCGGCATCGCTGCCATCGCCGAGTCCGCGGCGGGATCGCTGGCCTGGGAGGGGGTGCTGTCGCTCGACGGCGTCAGCGCGAGTGCCGACCAGCTCGGCGGCGGCGCCAAGGCGGCCCTCGCCAGGTTGGGTTTCGACGGACGACTGGCCGGGGAAGAAAGCCCCGAAGGGGCGCGGCGTCTCTCCTGGACTGGAGAAGCCAAGGCCGAACAGGCGACGGTGAGTGCCGCCGACATTGCGGATGGCGCGCTTGATCTGCGCACCGAACTCCTGATCACCACGGTCGAACTCAGCGCGGACCTCTCGCCAGGCGGCGCCGAGTTCGCCTGGTCGGGCCCGCTCGATCTCTCCAACGCCACGTTCGGGATGGCCGGCGTGGGTGTCGAGGGCACTGCCGGGGCTCTCACTCTGAATGGAGGCGGAACGCTGCGGGCCCGGTCCGGTTCGGATCTCGAGTGGTCCGGTTCGTTCCGCGGCAGCGCCCTCACCGCGAGCGTCGACCACGCGGGCACGACCCATGACGGCACGCTCGCGGCCCTTCAGTTCGACGGCACGCTGACTTCGACCGCGCCTGACGGCGGCCCGGCGCAGACCAACGTGACCGGCGACTTCGGAATCGAGGATGGTTCACTCGGCGTCACCGACGATGGACTGCTCAAGGCGACCATCGGCGCCTTTCGCGCTCAGGGCGTCGACTTCGTGCACTCGCCGCTTTCGATTGCCATCCGCGAGGCCAGCTTCACCCGCCCCGCCCTCGTCGGCGAAGTCAGCATGGTCGGGGGATCGGACAGCGAGCGGGAGTCCTCCGATTCCGCGGCGCCGCGCGCCGCCGGTGATCAGCGGAATCTCATCGGACTCATCCCGTTCCAGTTTCGACTCGACAAGCTGCGCGTGGTCGAAGGTCGCGTTGAGGTCATCGACCGCAGCGGGGCGGCTCCTTCGACGATTGCCGCCGACGCCATCACCGTGAGCGCGACCACGATTGCCAACGACGGCGCGACCGTGGGAGAGGTCACGGCCTCGGCACGGCTCCAGAACTCCGGGCAGTTCGACTTCCGCGGCACCTTCGACGGCTTCCGCGAGAGCCCTGTCGCCGATGTCCTGATCACCCTGCAGGGCGTGCCTCTGCCGGCATACAGCGGAGTCTCCGGGCGATACGCGGGCTACGAGATCGCCGACGGTCGACTCACCACCACATTGCCGCTGGTCGTGTCCGACGGAAACGTGACTGGCGATCTGGACTTCCTCTTCGACCGGTTGAAGCTCGGCGCCAAGGTGGCGAGCCCCGACGCCCCCTCGATCCCGCTCGAGCTGGGCCTCTCGCTGCTTCGCGATCCGAACGATCAGATCCGCGGCGATGTCCCAATCAAGGGTCGGCTCGACGATCCCGAGTTCAGTTTCGGCGGACTGATCTGGAGGGCTCTGCTGGGTCTCCTCGGCAAGATCGTGACGGCGCCGTTCCAGTTGATTGCGTCGGCCTTCGCCCAAGGCACGGAACTCGACCTGTCGTTCATCGCCTACCCCGCGGGAAGCGACCGGATTCCGGTCGAGGTGCTCAGCAAGGTCGACATTCTGGCCACGGGCCTCAAGGAGCGCCCCAACGTCTCGCTCGTGATCCGCGGGCACTATCACTACGACGGCGACGTCGCCGCCCTTCGCCCCGGTCTGCTCCGCGAGGAGATGCTGAAGCAACTGCGCAGCTCCTTCCCGCAGATGAGCGAAGTCCCCCCCGATGTCTATCGGCAGCTCGTGATCACCACCTACGCCCAGCGAGTGGCGCCGACGCTGCCGCCCCCATCGCCTGGTGCCCCGGCGGCCCCGGGCCCGACCTTCGAACAGATGGAGATCGCCGTTCTCGAGACCATCGACGTGCCCGAGCCGATGCTGGAAGCCCTGGCCCGACGTCGCGCCGACATCATCGCGGGGATCATGGTGGCGGAGCAGGGTGTCCCGGCGGATCGAATCATCGTCGAAGTGCCCGGCCCCGATGAACTCGAGGGCGGCACGCACGTCGATTTCGATCTTCGCTGACAGCCTTGATTCCCAGCGCTGCGGCCCAGCGGCCGCGGGCACTTTCCGCTTGCCCGGTTCCACTGTGGTCGATACATTCAGCCCGTCGTTTCCTGCGGTATTCGACGAACCGAAACCGCAGGCGGCGCCCTGCCTTCTTTCACCCGACTTCCTTCACCCGACTTCCTTCACCCGACTTCCTTCACCCGACTTCCTTCACCCGACTTCCTTCACCCGACTTCCTTCACCCGACTTCCTTCA
>ENA-ORBV01004514-ORBV01004514.1-microbial-mat-metagenome-genome-assembly--contig:-NODE-4514-length-26617-cov-8.268689_pt1 | contig 26617 bp, 27 predicted proteins | sample MGYA00237777_ERZ505514 | MGnify/ENA primary metagenome ERZ505514 (study PRJEB26160, sample SAMN06269048) | microbial mat metagenome | isolation source: Oligotrophic lake microbial mat | place...
ACGGGCGCCCGGGAAGAAAAATCGGCAGCCGAGCGCTTCGAGAAACAGATCGCCACCGGCTCGCCGTTGCCTTCCCACCCGTGCCGGCAGGCATCTTCGCAGGGCCGTGAGCAGACCCGCCCCAAAATTGCCGGGAACACGTTGTCGCGCAGGTTGATCTCGTAGGCTTCGGCGAACTTGCCGTGGTAGATCGCCTCGAGGTAGCCGGGAATGTCGGTGCCCGCCGGGCAGGCCGCCTGGCAGGGAATGTTTTTCTCCAGCCAATCGAGGTCCTGTGGCGCGCTGCTTTCGCCCTGCGGGATAGTCAGGGCGGTCGCAGTCTTGAAATCGTATGACAATGTTTTCACTCCTAAGATTGGAACGTCAACGCGTAGGTCCTGAGCATTCTCTAGCGCGCATACACGCCAGTGCCCCGCTCGGGATAGCTTTCGTACACATGTTCGAATACTGCCGAGCACTTTTTCTGGTACAGCGCTGGCGTATAGGCACGCGGGAGGCCGGAGTCCAACGCGTCCTCGATGGCCAGCTTCGCGTCGGTGGGCATCAAATCCACGGCGATTGCGCCAACCTTCCAGCGACAGATCGGTGCGCCTGGAGACGTGTCGTGCTTGAATCTTTCGAGTCTTTCACGCCGGCGACGCAGCGATTGATAGATGGCCTCAGGAGAAGACGCCAGACGCCTTTGCAGGATGGTCAAGGCAAACCCAACGGTGCCGGCGCGCTTGTCGTTTTCCAGGGCTTCGGCGCGGTCGAATTCGTCTCGAACATAATCCGTAACACTCTTGTAGAGATTTGCCTCTTCGTTCGATAACTTGTACGGCACGGTATAGGCGATGCGCTCGGGGAACAGCGGCGTGCCATCGAACTTGAGCAGGCTCTCCTTTACCATCCGCCGCATCAAGTCCGAAACATCCGCCACATGCACCCCATCGCGGAAACGGCCCTCGAACCGATCTCCGTCGAGTAGCGCCATGAAGAGCTGGAAGTCGGCTTCCTTGCCGTTGTGTGGCGTCGCCGACATGAGCAGAAAGTGGCGAGTGAGCGTCGAGAGCAACTGTCCGAGACGGTAGCGCTTGGTGTATTTGGTTTCACCGCCGAATACCGTGGCGGACATCTTGTGCGCTTCGTCGCACACCACGAGGTCCCAGCGGCAATCGGGTGTCTGGAGTTTCAGTTGCACGTCTTCATTGCGTGAGAGCTTGTCGAGGCGAGCAATGACAAGGTTGGTCTCGAGGAACCAGTTGCCTGTTCGCGCCGCCTCGAGCTTGTCGTTGGTGAGAATCTCGAACGGCAAATGGAAGCGGCGATAGAGTTCGTCCTGCCACTGCTCGGCAAGACTCCCGGGGCAGACGATCAAGCAGCGCTGCAGGTCGCCGCGAGCGATCAATTCCTTGATAAGCAGGCCGGCCATGATGGTCTTGCCGGCGCCGGGGTCGTCGGCGAGCAGGAAGCGCAACGGCTGGCGCGGAAGCATCTGCTCATAGACTGCGGTGATCTGGTGTGGCAGTGGATCGACGATGGACGTATGGACTGCCAGGACCGGATCGAATAAATGGGCGAGGCGAATTCGCTGCGCTTCCGAGACCAGGCGGAACAGCGCCCCGTCTCCATCGAAACTCCATGGACGGCCAACCTCGACGATTTCAAGTCGGGCCTCGTCGTGGCGATAGAGGAGTTCATTCGCCACTCTGCCCACGGGGGTTTTGTAGGTAAGCTCCAGAGCTTCCGAGCCGTACCATTGAACTGAAACGATCGTAACCAGGGAATCCGGAAGGACCCCACGTACAGATGCATTAACCTTCAGATCTTCAAGTTTGCTCATGGCACTATTGTGATGGCACTTCCCCGGACCCAGTCAGTTGAGCTTTAGATCTCGGTGTCCGTCATACCACTGAGAGAAAATGAGTTTCAAGGCCTCGGGCGCGCCCACTTTGCTTTCTTGGAATTGGGATCCATTATTAGTCGTTCCCACCAAAGATCTCCCGAACGGACAGCCTTCCCTTTGATCGGCTCCCATTTGAAAGTCGATCCATTTTTCCTGGCTTCAGCCGCAGCCCTTCTCTCAGTAGCGCCTTCCCTGGATGTAAATTCCCATGCGTAACCGCCGCGCCTGACGTGCGATTTGAAATCAGCCCAGTCTTCCGGTTTATTGAATCGTTTGTGAATCCAGCCATGGCAGCGCTTGCAGACCATGTACTCCGCCGGTGAATTCCATTCATACGGAAGCGAGTAATCCTCGCTGTGTGGCTCAATCAAAAGATTCTTGTCGTCGTCCCCACAAAGTTCGCATGGAGGTACCGCCGGAACGCTCACGCCTTTTTCCCTCAACTTCTTGTACTCGTCGTATTTTTTCTGCCTTTCAGTCCCTGTGTAGCCATTGTACGGTTCCAACATCGCTCTCCTCTTCAGTTTGCCTTCGCTTCCCATTGGATGTCGCGGTCGGCTGGAAATGGATTCTTGTGGTCCACGCGGTTAGTGAGTATATCGATGGGAATCTGATATGGGTACGCGGCACATGTGAGCGTACCTTTGTAGTAATGTTTGCAGCTGTGGCACTGGGGAGCCGTAACCTCGCCGTCGCCGGCCATGCGTTCGCCGAAGCCTCTGCTCATTGTCATTTGCTCAACGCCGGGAAGTCCGCATAGTGACTGGCAAACGCAGGATTGGTCGGCTCGCCTCGGAGAAGCGTTCCCTTGGGGTCAATATAGCTGCTGATCGACCGTACCGGCTTCTCGTGCCAACCGATATTGAACGCGCAGAGTTTTGGAAAGAACTGAAGCTCACTGTACGGCAGGTGGTTGTGAATCCAGTAAGCGACCGCCCTCCAATCAGCGCCATCTGCGTACCGATCCGCAAACCAGGGGATGACGATACATGCCATGGCACCATTGCCGCCGTCTTTGTCTGGATGGTCCCAAATATGGCGGGCGAAATTACTTTCGTTTGACCCGCAGTTGTGCCCCTTTTCATTGCCTAGGGCATTGATTGTCGGTGAGCGGTACGCAGAACGCACTGAAACCCGTCCGAAAGTCACCTCCAGAGGCTCGAGTAGTTCCTCGCAAAGATGCTTGCCATTGGCAATGGCCAGCTTTGGGTTCTCGGGAATGTTGGGCATGCCGTACGAGTTGCTGATCTCGCTATACAAGAAGTCGCGCATGAAGAATGAGCGCGATAATCTCTCGCGCCCAAGATTTTCGAGCGCTTCCACGGATTTAGGAACTGGCACGATTGACTCCCCGATGTTCGGATTCTTATTGAGTTGCGGCTCGCGGGCAGTCCGCTAATTGCGGGCATGCTCAACTATTGCCAATATACCGGATGCGAAGCAAAGTTCGAATACCATGATTGGAGCCATCATTGGAGACATCGTCGGCTCGGTCTACGAGTTCGATAACTATCGGGCAAAGGACTTTCAGCCGTTCTTTCACCAGAAGGCATTCTTTACCGACGACACGGTCTGCACGGTTGCCGTGGCGGACGCCCTTCTCAGCAATCGTCCGCCGGCCGTTGCGCTCAAAGATTGGGGACGACGCTACTGGCACATTGGCGGCTGGGGCAAACGCTTCGGCGATTGGCTATCGGGCCCCGACATGCAGCCTTACGGCAGCTTCGGCAACGGTGCTGCAATGCGAGTGTCGCCCGCAGGATTCCTGGCCGGAACCGTGGAGGAGGCTATTTCCCTGTCCGACCGCGTCACCGAAGTCACACACAACCATCCTGAAGGCATGCGCGGGGCGGCGGCCACGGCAGTTGCCATACATCTCGCTCGCCAGGGTTCGACAGCCCAACAGATTCGCGCAGCGGTTGCAGATCGTTTCGAATACGACCTTTCAATGTCCGTGGACGAGATTCGGCCGATCTATCGCTACAACGAAACGTGTCAGGACACCGTGCCCCAATCCCTCACCTGTGCGCTCGAAGCAGCGAGCTTTGAAGACGCAATCCGCAATGCAATCAGCATCGGCGGCGATTCGGACACTATCGCGGCCATAGCAGGCGGCCTGGCTGAGGCGCTTTTCGGCATACCGCCACCTATCTCCGATAAGGGCTGGAACTTCCTTCCGGAGGACATGCAAGTGGTTTGGACTCACGCTCTTGCTTGAATATCCACCAGGTCGTTGAGCCATTGAACAAAGAGATCGGTCTTGCGAATCTCGATCATGGCACCACTGTGGCCGCGTGGCTACATGCTGTCAATCCTGCACACTCTAATTCTCGGGTGCCCAACCGTGTTGCTGTGCGGCGGGCCCGCACGGCGATGAAAAATGGTACGACGCTTCCGGACCGTCGGCACCGGCTAAAGGTCGGGCTGCATTCGCACATTACTTTCCAAGCCCGACAACGTTCGGTCGATGTGCGTTAGCTTCTGCGACGTCTTTGACTTTTCGAAGCAAACCGGGAGCTACGTTCCAGCTCTACCCCTGTTCAGTGAGGACGGTTACGGTCTTCTTGTTGTACTTGGTAAGTATCCCAAAGAGCCGATCCCGGCCTTCGGGTTGGAACGAAACCTTATCGCCAACCGAAAATTCAAGCATGCTGCTGTGGGCGCGTGCCTGGTGCAAAAAGCGAAGCCTCTCAACGATTCGGTTATTGAGGTCGATCAATTCCGCCTCGGTCAGACCGTTGATGTCGATCTTATGTGACATCGTGTCTCCTGGTAAAACCTATCCGCAACTCGTTGCACGGCGCGGCCTCTGATGCGGCCCAGCGTGGAGGTAATCGGCCTGCCGCTTGCGGCAGATCCGAGCGGCCGATCGGAGCGATGTGGACCGCGTTGTTAGACAACACGTTACTTCGCCTCCGCGAACAATGCGACACTTTCCCTCAGCTTTTCGTGAATTGCAGTCGCGACCTCCTTCTCCGATATGATGCCCAATGCGATGGCGCGGGCGACGATGATGGATTCGTGAGGCAATTGATACGCGGCCCATACGTCTCGCGCTGCATGCTGGTGAAAGTCGTGAATTGCGCTTGAGAGTTCGGAGCTCAAGAGCTTGCCGCGGCGCCACTGAGCGAAGGATTTATCCAGCTCGGACAGGCGGCTGCCCAGTTCGCGCTCGTAGCGCCTCGGATGCCAGGCGCCTCAACTCGGCACGCTCCTTCTTCGAATAATCAGCCACCGTTGCCCTTTCGCGTAATCTGACGAAAAAGGCATACGGACGGACGCCGCAGGCGGACGGTCCGGTACACTGGTTATGCGACGTTCTGCATCTTGTTCGCGTAGTCGCGGCCCGACGTTGGCGGAGGGAGAGGCTTTCCATCCTGGTGGTAAAGCGCGATTGCTTCCTCTACAACCTGGCACAACTGCTCAAACACGGCTTTTTCATCCTGGCCGTGGCACCCACCGTAAATCAGGCCCGGAGAGCTCCCGACAAAGCATTGGTCCTCTTCCGACCACTCGATAATCTTCGCGTATCTGGTACTTTCCTTCATGATTTCGACTCCTCGACAGCGCGCTTCACGGCGCGGGCCTGGTAGTGCTTCGCATCGTCGCCTGGTGCGCCCGATATTGTGATCGGTTTTGAAACTCTCGGATGGACGAAGTTCCGGTGACCGCCTTTTCCACCCCGGTTGATGAAACCTGCGCGTTCAAGCTCGGCAACAAGCTCTCTCACCTTCTGCGGCACGGAATCACCCTTCGATATTTTGTAGCATAACGTAGCAGTTCAGCGGGCGGGACATTTCCTGACGTCCTCTCCCAAGTCCGGTCTTTACTTTGCGTTCCTTTGCGTCCTAAAAAGGTACGTCTACGTGCTGCGCACGTAGGGTATCTGCGTTGAGAATCTGACCTTGCCCTAAAATAACCCCACCACTTTCCCATCTGGGGTCAGGTCGATCTTCGTCGCGGCCGGCACCTTGGGCAATCCGGGCATGGTCATGACGTCGCCGCAGACCATCACGACAAATTCCGCGCCTGCGGCGAGGCGGACTTCCCTGATATTGATTGTGTGTCCGGAAGGAGCGCCACGGGCCGTGGGGTCGGTCGAAAACGAATACTGGGTCTTGGCGATGCAGACAGGATAGTGGCCGTAGCCGTCGTCCTGCAGTTTCTGGACCTGCGCCCTGACCTTCGCGTCGGCACTGATGTCCGCCGCACCGTAGATTTTGGTGGCCACGGCTTTGACCTTGTCCCACAAGGTCGCCGAATCCTCGTACACGAAGCGAAATCCGGATGTCCCTTTGTCGACAATGCCGACGACCGCACGCGCCAGATCTTCGGCGCCAGCTCCGCCCTGCGCCCAGTGCTTCGCCAGCACCACCGGCGCGTCCTGGGTGGAGACCTTGCGTTTCAACAACGCAACTTCGGCTTCCGTGTCGGCGGTGAAATGGTTGATCGACACCACGCACGGCAATCCAAATTGATTACGCACGTTGTCGACGTGGCGGGCCAGATTGGCGATGCCCTTCTCCAGCGCGGGAAGGTTCTCCTTGTTGAGTTCTTTCAGGTCGACGCCGCCGTGATACTTCAACGCGCGAATGGTCGCGACGATTACGCACGCATCCGGCCGTAAGCCCGACTTGCGGCATTTGATGTCGACGAATTTTTCGGCGCCGAGGTCGGCACCGAAGCCGGCTTCGGTCACGACATAGTCGGCAAGCTTGAGTCCGGCACGGGTGGCGATCACGGAATTGCAGCCGTGGGCGATGTTGGCGAACGGACCGCCGTGAAGGATCGCCGGGTTGTTCTCCAGGGTCTGCACCAGGTTCGGCTTCAGGGCATCCTTCAGCAATACCGTCATCGCGCCATGGGTCTGCAAATCGCGCGCGCGCACCGGTTTCTGGTCGCGCGTATAGGCGACCACGATATTGCCGAGCCGTTCCTTGAGGTCGGCAAGCGACCGCGCCAGGCAGAAGATCGCCATCACTTCCGAGGCCACCACGATGTCGAACCCATCCTGGCGCGGATAGCCGTTACCGGGTCCGCCCAGCGACACGACGATGTCGCGCAGTGCCCGGTCGTTCATGTCCAGCACGCGTTTCCACGTCACCCGGCGCACGTCGATGCCGAGTTCGTTGCCGTGATGGATATGGTTGTCCAGCATCGCCGCCAGCAGATTATTGGCGAGCTGGATGGCGTTGAAGTCGCCGGTAAAATGCAGGTTGATGTCTTCCATCGGCACGACTTGCGCGTGGCCGCCGCCGGCCGCACCGCCCTTCATGCCGAATACCGGACCAAGGCTGGGTTCGCGCAGGCAGATCAGCGCCTTCTTGCCGATGCGGTTGAGCGCATCGCCCAGGCCCACGGTTGTGGTGGTCTTGCCTTCGCCCGCCGGCGTCGGGCTGATCGCCGTGACCAGGATCAGTTTGCCGTCGGGACGGTCTTTGAGGCTGTCCAGGTAATCCAGAGACAGCTTGGCCTTGTAGTGGCCGTAGGGTTCGAGGTGTTCTTCGTCTATGCCCAGGCGTTCCCTGGCGAGGGGGACGATGCGTTTCAGGCTGGCCCGTTGGGCAATTTCAATGTCGGAGAGCACGGATGGGCCTCTTGTCGTTCTTCTTGTTGCGGGAAAAACAAGAGCGGCAGACAGCTCTGCCGCTCCCGGTGGATTCTCGGACGTCTATCTCGACGGACCGGTATGTCCGTCCTCGGGATGGATCATGGTCGTTCCGCCGGGGCCGTAACCGATCAGTTGCAGGATGACCTCTTCCTCCTTCGCGCCGTCGTAGTGATGGCCGCCTGCGGGATGCTTCATGAATCCGCCAGCCTTCACCGGCACGGTCGTATCCGGATCGAACGTGTCGCCGGTGCCGGTCCACCAGGTTCCCTGGATTACGATGGCGTAGCGGTCGTCGGGATGAAAATGCGGGCGCGACATGAGGCCGGGCGGGAATTTCACGCGCACCACGTAGACACCCGGTTTGGAAGGATCCCCAGCGATGACCGCCATTTTCACGCCGTTATAGCCCGGTGCTTCCTTCCACTGGATTTCCTCGGGCTGGATGCGTATGAAACCGTCGCCCTCGCCATCGGCATGAAGCAGCGGGGACGGCGCCATGACCGCCCCAAAAAACAGCAGGGAAGCCGCGATTCCGCGAATGCCTTTCATTTCATCCTCCGGATGGTTTTTACGGTCCGAAGTTTAACCCGCGGCCGCCCGTGCCGCCATGTAGTCGAGCGTCAGGTGGGTCAACGAGCGGACACCGAGCACCAGTGCCGATTCGTCCACGTAAAACCGCGGCGAATGGTTGGGCGCGCACTGTTTGCGGTCGGTGCCAGGCGGCGTGATGCCGACGAAATAGAAAAACCCAGGGATTTTCTGCTGGTAATAGGAAAAGTCCTCGTAGCCGGTGATTTTCTGGCCGACGAAAACCTTGTCCTCGCCGGCCACCCGCTTCAGGGTCGGGACCATGCGTTCGGTGAGGGGCTCGTCGTTGACGGTGACCGGATAGGCATTGTCGAAATGCACATGGGCCGTGGCGCCGGCGCTGCGCGCGATCATCTCCACGGTGTTGCGGATGCGCGCGTGGATGTCCTTGCGCATGTCTTCGTTGAAGGTGCGCACCGTGCCGAGCATTTCCACCGTGTCCGGGATGATGTTGTCGCGCACGCCGCCCTTGATGGCGCCGATGCTGATCACCGCCGGCTCGAGCGAGACATCCACCTGGCGGCTGATGATGGTCTGCAGGCCAAGCACGATCTGCGAGGAAATCACGATCGGATCGACGCCGCGCCACGGCAGGGCGCCATGGGTCTGGCGGCCGTTTACCGTGATTTTGATGCGGTCGGAACTCGCCATCGCGGGTCCCGGCCGGTAGGCGATCGTGCCCGCCTCCACGCCGGCGAATACATGCAGGCCGAAGATCACTTCCGGCTTGGGATTCTCGAGTACGCCCTGCTTGATCATCAGCGCCGCGCCGCCCTCTTCGCCTGCCGGCGGCCCTTCCTCGGCTGGCTGGAAAATGAATTTGATGCGCCCCGACAATTGCCCTTTCATTCCGGCGAGCAGTTCGGCCACACCCATCAGGATCGCCACATGACAGTCGTGGCCGCAGGCGTGCATCACGCCGACATCCTGGCCGTTATAGGTGGCGCGCGCTTTCGAAGCGAACGGCAGGTCCACTTCCTCCGGCACCGGCAGTGCATCCATATCTGCGCGCAGCGCAATGACCGGCCCTGGCCGGCCGCTGTCGAGCAGGGCAACCACACCGGTATGCGCGACGCCGGTCTGTACCGTCAGTCCGAGGGCGGCCAGGTGCTCGGCCACACGCTTCGAAGTGCGGGTTTCGCGATTGGAAAGCTCCGGGTGCTCATGAAAATCCCGGCGCCAGGCGATGACCTTCGACTCCAGTGCCGCAGCGGCGACATCGGCCTGGGTTCCTGCCTGCAGTGGATCGTTCATGCTCAGGGCTTGACGAATTTCAAAGTCATGCGGTCGGACTCTCCGATGGCGAGAAATTTCGGCTTGTCGGCTTCCGCTACGTTGCGCAGGTTGGGCGGCAGCGTCCAGACACCGCCAGGGTAGTCCTTGGTGTCCCTGGGATTGGCGTTGATCTCGGATTTGTTGTCCACCCTGAACCCTGCCTTTTGCGCCGCCTCGATGACGTAAGCCTCCGTCATGTAACCGGAATCGATCTGTTGCTGGAAAGGCGTACCAGGCTTGGCCCGATGCTCGACCAGGCCCAGGGCCCCGCCGGGTTTGAGCGCGGCGAAGAAGGCTTTAAACATGGCATCGGCGGTACCCGCCTTGGCCCAGTTGTGCACATTTCGGAATGTCAGGACGAGGTCCGCCGAACCAGCCGGCGCCACCTGTATGTCCGGCGGCGTCATGACCGAGATCTGCGTCTTGCCATAGAGGTTGGGCGCTGCCGCCAGCATCCCCCGGTAGTAGCTGTCGTTCTGCTTCGCAAAGTCAGGGGATTTTTCCGTTATCGCGCCAACGGCGGCGTAGTACTCCCCCTTATCCTTCAGCACCGGGGCCAGGATCTCCGTGTACCAGCCGCGGCCAGGCGTGATTTCCACAACCGTCATGGCGGGATCGAGGCCGAAAAACAGCAGGGTTTCCTTGGGATGGCGGTACTTGTCCCGTGCCTTGTTCGCCTCGGCCCGGTGGCCGCCTGTCATCGCCCTGTCGATCAGCGATGCGGCATCCTGGGCAGAGGCCGGAACGGATAATACGGCTGCCGCGAGACCCGTCAACAACGCGCGCATGTAAGGTTGGATAGCCGGTTTCATGGTTGATTACTCCTTGTTTATTTTGTGGGACGGCGCTAGCCGTTCAAACGCTATTGCAAGTCCGCCTTGGTACCGGCCTCGGGGTGGCCGGCGGCATCTTCCAGAAGCTCGCGCAACAGCTTCGCACGCTCAGCCTGGTCGGCCGGTACCTCCGCATGCACGATGTGGACAAACGACAGAACGAGGGATAAGACAGTCAGGAACTTCTTTCAGGAAGCGATTTGCATGCGGCCGGGGAAGTTTACAAGCGGGCCGGGCACAGCGTCCACGTTCGGCGGGAAAGCAGTTGGAAACAATTTGTTAAGGCAACGCCACAAGTCCACGCCTCCTCATCGTGGCGCGATTAAAATATGCCTTTAAACTAACTACTATCAATCTGATAGATACTACTCTTGATGTAAAGATTTAATATTTCCGGAATGCGTCATGAGAGACGAGCCAGGGTGGAGGCCTGGCTTGTCGCCCACCGCGGAAAAGTGGGAAGGCGTTATCGGTCGATCGGGATGGGGCGTTCCTGTGATGCTCAGGCAGCCTGGCTCTTAATCGGCGTTCTTGATCGGCGCGGCGCTTTTCGGCTTGAGCATTCCCTGCGTTTCAATGAAACGGACGATCTCTTCCAGCCCCTGCCCCGTCTTCAGGTTGCTGAACTGGAATGGGCGCTCGCCGCGCATCTTCCGCGTATCGCGGTCCATGACTTCCAGCGAGGCTCCCACGTAGGGCGCCAGGTCGATCTTGTTGATGATCAGCAGGTCGGATTTCATGATCCCCGGTCCACCCTTGCGCGGAATCTTGTCGCCCGCCGCCACATCGATCACGTAGAGCGTCAGGTCGGACAACTCGGGACTGAAGGTCGCCGCCAGATTATCCCCGCCGCTTTCGACGAACACCACGTCCAGGTTCCCGAACGTCCGCGCCAGCCGGTTGACGGCCTCGAGGTTGATGGAAGCGTCTTCCCGGATCGCCGTATGCGGGCAGCCGCCGGTTTCGACGCCGATGATGCGCTCCGGCGGCAGGGCCTCGTTACGAACCAGGAACTGCGCGTCTTCCTGGGTGTAGATGTCGTTGGTCACGGCCGCGATTTCGTACTTGTCGCGCATCGCCTTGCACAGTGCCAAGGTCAGGGCCGTCTTGCCCGAACCCACCGGCCCGCCAATTCCCACTCTCAATGGTTGTGTTGTCATTATGTTGCCTCCATTTAAATCTATCAACGCAGAGGCGCAGAGGACGTGGAGAAAAACAAGAGAAAACGGATTTGACGATGAACTGCATTCACGTCCGCCGATCGTGAACATGACGTCCCTTCCGCCGTTTTGATTTTCCTCTGCGTTCTTTGCGTTCTCTGCGCCTCTGCGTTGAGGTGTAAGTTCAAGAACGAAACAGCCGCGTGTACTGGGTTTCATGCCGGCTGCTGGCGATGGCCAGACCTGGCGCGAAATTACTCAGCGCATCGTCGTCGCGCTCGAGAGCAGTCGCGACTATGCCAGGCAACAGCCCGATCAGCTTTGCGAGGATGCGCTGGCCGGAGGATTGGCCCAGCGGCACCAGTTTCATGGCGGCGGAAACCTGGTTCTCGCCCCAGGCCCACAGGTAGCCGATCAGGCCTTCCTGCATCGGTATACCCAATCCATGCGCGGCAAAGCTGAACGCGGTCGGGAACGCCAGTTGCTCGATGCGATCAAGGGGGCCCGAATCGATCTCGCCGGTCGCTTTCAGCACCAGTTTCAAGGCCTCGCCCATTTGCACGGTTTCCGACCGGAGTTCCGCGGTTTCGCGCACGGCCAGGAAACGTTCGTTCCAGCGTCCTGCAGATTCAGCATCGCCTGCGCTCCAGGCCTGGTACAGGCGCCGCCAGACGGGTGCTTCCAGGCTGCCGATGTTGAATGCCAGTGCATCGCCGATCCAGCGCAAAGCCGTCTGCTCGTCCCGCACAGCGCCTTCCTCGACCGCCCACTCCAGACCCTGCGAATAACTGTAAGCGCCGACGGGAAGCATCGGGCTGGCCAGTCGCAAAAGCTGCGCCAGCCCCGCGCCCGGCATTCCTGTCTCGATCACGAGGACGCCTTCGAAGTGTACTGGTGGATGATGGCGGGATACGCGGGCGCTTCACCCTGATGGCCATGGCCGCTGCCATAGGCGCCGGCTTCGGGTTCGAAGGGCGCTTCGATCGCCACCACCACGCCACCCAAACCTTCGACCATTTGCCGCAATACGTAGTCGTTGGCGATGCGCAGCCAGCCCTGCCCGACCTGCAACGGCACGTGGCGGTTGCCGAGGTGATAGGCGATGCGGGTCAGTTGCAATGCGTCGGAACCGTCGATCTGCAGGACCCGTTCAGGCTTGGCGGTTACCTTCACGCAGCGCCCATCCTCGGCCTGCAGGAAGTCGCCGTTGCGCAGGATCTCTCCCCGCGGCAGGAATAATCCGACTTCCTCTCCGGTTGTGCTCTGCGTGCGCAGTCTGCTTTTCTGCCGCAGCTCGAACGGGAGCAGCAATTCGACGTCGAAGCGTTCGCGCGATTCGGTACGGCTCTGGATGGTCAGCATGGCCTCGGTCAGAACAGGAAATAGCGCTGCGCCATCGGCAGGACCCTGGCCGGCTCGCAGGTGAGCAGTTGGCCATCGGCGCGGACTTCATAGGTCTCGGGATCGACTTCGATCTGCGGTGTATACCCGTTGAGCGGCAGGTCGGACTTCTTCAGCTTTCGCGTTCCCGAGATCGCCACCAGCGGCTTGGCCAGGCCGAGCTTGCGGCCGACGTCGCTTTCGAGTGCGGCCTTGGAGACGAAGGTCACGGACGATTGCGTCAACGATCCACCGAATGCGCCGAACATCATCCGATAGTGTACGGGCTGCGGTGTCGGAATCGAGGCATTGGGGTCCCCCATCGCCGCGGCCGCGATGACGCCGCTCTTCAGGATCATGGAGGGTTTAACGCCGAAGAACGCCGGCTTCCATAGCACCAGGTCGGCAAGCTTGCCCACTTCGACCGAACCGACTTCGTGCGCCATGCCATGGGTGATAGCCGGATTGATGGTGTACTTGGCGATGTAGCGCTTGACCCGGAAGTTGTCCGCACCCGCCTTGTCCTCCGCCAGCGAGCCGCGCTGCTGCTTCATCTTGTGCGCGGTCTGCCAGGTGCGGATCACGACCTCCCCCACCCGTCCCATCGCCTGGGAATCGGACGAGATCATGCTGAACGCACCGAGGTCGTGCAGGATGTCCTCGGCCGCGATGGTTTCGCGGCGGATCCGCGATTCCGCGAAGGCCACGTCCTCCGCGATGCCTGCGTCGAGATGATGGCAGACCATCAGCATGTCGAGATGCTCGTCGATGGTATTGACCGTGTACGGCCGGGTCGGGTTGGTCGAGGACGGCAGTACATTGGACTCGCCGCAGGCGCGGATGATGTCGGGCGCATGGCCGCCACCCGCGCCCTCGGTGTGATACGTATGGATGGTACGGCCCTTGAATGCCGCCAGCGTGGTCTCGACGAAACCGGATTCGTTCAGCGTGTCGGTGTGGATCGCTACCTGCACGTCCATTTCATCCGCAACGGCCAGGCAATTGTCGATCGCCGCCGGCGTGGTGCCCCAGTCCTCATGCAGTTTGAGGCCTATGGCGCCCGCGGCGACCTGTTCGCGCAATGGCAGGCGCAGGCTCGCATTGCCCTTGCCCAGCAAGCCGAAGTTCATCGGAAAAGCATCGAGCGATTGCAGCATGCGGCCGATGTGCCAGGGACCGGGGCTGCAGGTCGTCGCGGCCGTGCCGGTCGCCGGACCGGTGCCGCCGCCGATCATCGTGGTGACACCGGACATCAGGGCTTCCTCAATCTGTTGCGGACAGATGAAGTGAATGTGGCTGTCGATGCCGCCCGCGGTGACGATGGAGCCTTCCCCCGCGATGATTTCCGTCGCCGCGCCGATGATGATGCTCACGTTCGGCTGGATGTCGGGATTGCCCGCCTTGCCGATGCCGCTGATGCGGCCGTTCTTGATGCCGATGTCAGCCTTGACGATGCCCCAGTAGTCGACGATCAGCGCATTGGTGATGACAGTGTCCGCCACCTCGTGCGCCCGGCGCTGGCTCTGCCCCATGCCGTCCCGGATCACCTTGCCGCCGCCGAATTTCACTTCCTCGCCGTAGGTCGTGTGGTCTTTCTCCACTTCGATCCAGAGATCGGTGTCCGCCAGCCGGACACGGTCACCGGTGGTCGGGCCGAACATTTCGGCATAAGCCTGCCTTCCAATCGTGCGTGCCATCAGAGTTTCCCCATGACCTTGCCGAGAAAGCCATAGACAACCCTGGCTCCCGCGAGCTCGACCAGTTCCACCGTGCGCTCCTGCCCCGGTTCGAATCTCACTGCAGTTCCGGCCGCGATGTTGAGCCGGAATCCGCGCGCGACGGCGCGATCGAATAGCAGCGCCTCGTTGGTTTCAAAGAAGTGATAATGCGAGCCCACCTGGACCGGCCGGTCGCCGCTGTTGGCGACCTTGATCGTCACCGTCTTGCGACCGGCGTTGATCTCGATCTCGCCTTCTTTTGTCTTGATCTCGCCTGGAATCATTTTTCCGCCTTCAGACGATGGGATTGTGAACGGTGACGAGCTTGGTGCCGTCCGGGAACGTCGCCTCGACCTGGATGTCGGGAATCATTTCCGCGATGCCCTCCATGACGTCGTTGCGGGTGAGCAGCGTGGTGCCGTAGCTCATCAATTCTGCGACCGTCCTGCCGTCTCGGGCACCTTCCATGATGGCCGCCGAAATGAAGGCAATCGATTCCGGATAGTTGAGCTTCAATCCACGCGCCTTGCGCCGCTCCGCCACCAGGCCCGCAGTGAAGATAAGCAGTTTGTCCTTTTCTCTTGGTGTCAGTTCCATGGTTTGCTCTTGATTCTCCCTCGTCCCTCGCCCCTCATACCTCGTCCCTGTACTTCACGTCGCCCAGATCCGCAGCCGCCGCGCCTGCCGGTTGGCATACACGGGCCTCAACAATTCCCAGATGCGCGAGAAATAGTCTCGCACCTGCTCCGCCGACCGGCCAATGTAGCGCGCTACCAACACTTCGGGCAATGTCGTCACACCCCAACGGCAGTCGTCGCCCGGCAGCACGGCGCGGCAGCCTTCCATCAGGGAAGCATCGATCCGGCGGCCCGCCAGCAGGAAGCTGCCGCAGACAGGATACCCTGCCATGCCGGCCGGCGAATCCAGGACTGCGCTACCGCCTTCGATACATGCCAGCTCCTCGAACAAGGGACGCCCTTCCCGCTCAATCCGCAGCCGCTGGCGGATGCGACCGTTGCGGAAACGTTCGCCGCTCGCGGTGCGCCCGAGGCACATGACATCCCAGCCGCAGAATGCGGCCCCGTGGCCCAGCCTGACCGAAATCGAGTTGTCGGCCTTGACCGACTCGAAGAAAATGTTTTCCTGCGGGAGCCATTCGCAGATCCCGTTGTCCGCGACGCTGATATCAATACGCTGTCGGGACTCCAGGGACGCCGACCGGTACCACTTCGTGGCCCCCGGCGTCGCGAACACCGTGTGCGCCTGCGGGTCGAGCGCGGCGCGGATGGTCAGGTGATCACCCCCGGCTATCCCGCCCGGCGGATGCAGCAGGATGGTATGGCAGACGGCGGCGGATTCCGGATACAGCATCTTCTGGACGGCCAGGGGCCCGCGACTCGAGCGCCGCGCTAGGGTTGTGCGGCCAGCCCGGAACTCGTAGCCCAGAGCGAGCTCCGCGTCCCAGGTCCGCGGAGCCACCGCCTCGACCGGTTTCATACTGACAGATAGCTTCGCACATTATCCGCGTCCATGTCTCCACCGGCGCCGCTCTTGACCACTTCGCCCCGCTGCAGCACGACATAGCTGTCGGCGAGTTCGCGCGCGAAGTCGTAGTACTGCTCGACCAGCAGGATTGCCATGTCGCCGCGCTCGCGCAGCAAGCGGATGACGCGTTCGATGTCCTTGATGATCGACGGCTGAATGCCCTCGGTGGGCTCGTCGAGGATGATCAGCTTGGGATCGGCCACCATCGCGCGCGCGATGGCGAGCTGCTGTTGCTGGCCGCCAGAGAGGTCGCCGCCGCGGCGGCCGAGCATTTCCTTGAGGACAGGAAACAGTTGGAAAATGTCGTCGCGAATACGCCTTGCATCGCGGGATGACTTGGTCGCCATGCCCATACGGATGTTCTCTTCCACCGTGAGGCGGGCAAAAATCTCGCGTCCCTGCGGCACGTAAGCGATGCCCAGCGCCGCGCGCCGATGGGGAGACAGGCGCGTGATGTCGCGGCCCTCGAACTCGACTTTACCGCTTGCCACCGGCAGCACACCCATCAGGCAACGCAGCAGGGTCGTCTTGCCGACCCCGTTGCGGCCCAGCAAAGTGGTGCACTCTCCCTTGCGCGCTTCGAGGGAGATGCCACGCAGCGTGTGGCTGCCGCCGTAATACTGGTTGATGCCGGTGACAGTCAGCATGCTGTCGGCCTTCTGCAGCGCCGCCCCGACCTTGCGGCCTGCGTTGCTGCTCTCCGCCAGACGCGGAAAATCCTGGGAGGCCGACGCCCCCGAAGGACTGAGCCCGGACACGCAGCAGGCCCTGCGGCTTGATGCGTGCCTGGCGAAGCGGTCGGGCATGCAGGCCCGACCGTGGACGAGTGAACGTAGAGAACGGGGGGGAACATCTTCATTAACGTCCCAGGTAGACTTCGATGACCCGGGCGTCGGCCTGCACGGCGTCCATGGTGCCCTGCGCCAGCACCGAACCCTCGTGCAACACGGTCACGATCCCACCCTGGGCGATGCTCTCGACGAAATCCATGTCGTGCTCCACCACCATCAGCGAATGCTTGCCACGCAGCTCGTTGAGCAGTTCGCCGGTACGCTCGGTCTCGGCGTCCGTCATCCCGGCCACCGGCTCGTCGAGCAGCAGCAGCCTGGGTTCCTGCATGAGCAGCATGCCGATCTCGAGCCACTGTTTCTGGCCGTGCGACAGCAGGCCCGCCGGCCGGAAGGCCTGCTCCTCGAGCCGGATGAGGGCCAGGGTCGAACCGATGGCATCCACCTGCTCGCCCTTCAGGCGCGCCAGCAGTGTTGCGCGGACCCCCTTGTCCATCTTCATCGCCAGTTCGAGGTTCTCGAACACAGAATGGTTCTCGAACACGGTGGGACGCTGGAACTTGCGGCCGATGCCGGCGTGGGCGATCTGCGGCTCGCTCATGCGGGTCAGGTCCATGGTCTGGCCGAAGAACGCCGTGCCGGCGTCGGGCCGCGTCTTGCCAGTGATCACGTCCATCATCGTGGTCTTGCCGGCGCCGTTGGGCCCGATCACGCAGCGCAGCTCGCCGACGCCGATGTCGAGCGTGAGCTTGTTGAGTGCGCGGAAACCATCGAAGGACACCGTGATGTCGTCGAGGTACAGGATGGCGCCATGAGACAAGTCAACACTGGTGGGCACGACGTGACCGTAACCGGCCGCGCCAGTCGGATTGGTTTGCGGATCGTTGTTGTTCGCCATCGGGATGTCGGCACTCATGAAGCGCCTCCAGTGGCCGGATCGGCCGCTGCGCGCGGGGTGGAGCGCCGCGTCCACAACTTGCGCACCAGGCCGGCGATGCCCTGCGGCAGGAACAGGGTCACCAGCACGAAGATGGCACCCAGCACGAACAACCAGTATTGCGGCAGCGCCGAGGTAAACCAGGTCTTCATGCCGTTGACCACGCCCGCGCCGATGATCGGGCCGACCAGCGTGCCGCGGCCGCCGGTGGCCACCCAGATCACCATCTCGATGGAGTTGGCGGGCGACATCTCGCTTGGATTGATGATGCCCACCTGCGGGACGTACAGCGCGCCGGCTATGCCGCACAGCACCGCAGACAGGGTCCAGATGAACAGCTTGAACCACAGCGGGTCGTAACCCACGAACATGAGCCGGCTTTCCGCATCACGGATGCCGGTCAGCACCCGGCCAAGCTTGGACTGCGTGATCCATCTCGCGAGCACCAGCGCACCCAGCAACGCGGCGAGTGTCACCAGGTAAAGGACCGCCTTGGTGTTGGGCGCCGTGATCGTGAAACCCAGGATGCGCTTGAAATCGGTGAAGCCGTTGTTGCCGCCGAAACCGGTGTTGTTGCGGAAAAAGAGCAGCATCGCCGCGAACGTGAGCGCCTGGGTGATGATCGAAAAGTAAACGCCCTTGATGCGCGAACGGAACGCAAAAAAACCGAATACGAAGGCGAGGATGCCCGGCACCAGGACCACCAGCAGCATGCAATACCAGAAATGATCCGTGAACGACCAGTACCAGGGATAGGCCTTCCAGTCGAGGAACACCATGAAGTCCGGCAGGTCGGACTGGTAGACACCGTCATGGCCGATGGCTCGCATCAGGTACATGCCGTGGGCGTAGCCGCCCAGGGCGAAGAACAGGCCGTGGCCGAGGCTCAGGATCCCCGTGTAGCCCCATACGAGGTCGAGCGCGAGGGCGGCGATCGCGAAGCACATAAATTTGCCGATCAGTGCGATGGTAAAGCTCGACACATGCAGCGCGCTGCCATCGGGAAAAATCAGGTTGAGGATCGGCAGCATCGCAAGGAGAGCGGTGGCGACCAGGACGCCGGTCCAGACGGCGGGCGGGAACAGCGAATGGCGTTTTGGCGCAACGACGGCCATCAGTCGGCGCTCCTTCCCTTGAGGGCGAACAGGCCCTGCGGACGCTTCTGGATGAACAGCACGATCAGCACCAGGATGGCGATTTTCGCCAGCACCGCGCCGGCGTACGGCTCGAGGAACTTGTTGAGTTCGCCCAGACCGAAGGAAGCGATGACGGTACCCGCGAGCTGGCCCACGCCGCCCAGCACCACGACCAGGAATGAGTCGACGATGTAACTCTGGCCAAGGTCCGGCCCGACGTTCCCCAGTTGCGATAGCGCCACGCCGCCGAGACCCGCGATGCCCGAGCCGAGGCCGAAGGTCAACATGTCCACCCTGCCGGTCGGCACGCCAACGCAATCGGCCATGCGCCGGTTCTGGGTCACCGCGCGCACGAACAGCCCGAGTCGCGTCTTGTTGAGCAGTGCCCAGACGATGACCACCACGAAGATCGCGAAGCCGATGATCACGATGCGGTTGTAGGTGAGCACCAGGCCGCCGAGCACGGTCACGCCGCCGGACATCCAGCTCGGGTTGGCGACCTCCACGTTCTGGGCGCCGAAGATGGTGCGCACCGTCTGCATCAATACGAGACTAATGCCCCACGTCGCAAGCAGAGTTTCCAGAGGGCGTCCGTAGAGCCAGCGAATCACGGTACGCTCGAGCAGCATGCCGACCGCCGCCGTGATGACGAAGGCCGTCGGCACAGCGGCGACCACATACCAGTCGATCTGCGCGGGAAACCAGCGCCTGAATGCGAGCTGGACCAGGTAAGTCGAGTACGCGCCCACCATGAGCAATTCGCCGTGGGCCATGTTGATGATGCCCATCAAACCGAAGGTGATCGCCAGGCCGAGTGCGGCGAGCAACAGCACGCTGGCCAGGCTCAGGCCGTAAAAGAGATTGCCGGTCCACTCGATCACGGCGATGTGAAGATCGATACGGCTGAGGGTCTGGACGACGGCTGCGCGCACGCCGGCATCGGGTTCGGCGAACGTTCCGTCCGCCCTGGGTTCGATCATCGCCGCCAGCACGGGACGGATCGAGGAATTGGTCGTGTCGGCCAGGCGCTCCACCGCCAGCTTGCGCTTGGCGGCGTCGTCGCTCTTGAGATTGATTGTCGCCACGGCCATGTTCAGCACGCTACTCACGCGCGGGTCGGTTTCCTTGGCGAGGGCGCGCTCCAGCATGGGCAGTTGCGCCGCGCCGGCATTCTGCTGCACTTCCTGCGCCGCCTTCAGCCGGACCCGGTAGTCGTCGGCGAACAGTCGCAGTCCGGCGAGCGCGCTTTCGAGTTCGCGACGCAGGCGGTTGTTGATGGTGACGGCATCGACCCCTTCAGGCAGATCGAGCTTGTCGCCGGTCAGGGGATCGGTGGCCTTGTCGTCCTCGACGATCAGCACACGCCCCTCGGGGGTGGCATAAAGCCGTTCTTCGTTCAGCGCATTGAGGATCGAAAAAGCTTCGGGAGTTCCCAGCGTACCGAGTTTAGTGATGGCTTCGACGCGGGCATCGGCATCTTCGCCGCCGAGCGGCTGTACCAGCGCCGGGTCCAGGGCGGCATAGGCTGGCGCCGAGATCACGGCCATCGCCCAGGCGAACAAAATCAGGATGCGACTCATCGTCGGGTATGGATCGTATTCTTGGAAAATGTGACCGCACGCGAGGGGCGGCCGCGGGAGTCAGGAGAGACGGCGGACCACCGCAACAGCGGTGATCCGCCTCGCTTCTTACATGCCTTCCGGCACGTCCTTCTTCTTGTCGTTACCCGCGATGAACGGGCTCCACGGCTGGGCGCGGACCGGACCCTTGGTCTTCCACACCACGTTGAACTGGCCGTCGGCCTTGATTTCGCCGATGAACACCGGCCTGTGCAGGTGGTGGTTCTTCTCGTCCATCTTGATGGTGAAGCCGGACGGTGCCTTGAAGGTCTGGCCGCCGACTGCAGCGATCACCTTGTCGACGTCGGTGGTCTTGGCCTTCTCGACCGCCTGCTTCCACATGTGGATGCCGATGTAGGTGGCTTCCATCGGGTCGTTGGTCACGACCGTGTCGGCGTTGGGCAGGCCCTTCGCCTTGGCGTAAGCCTTCCACTTCTTGATGAACTCGGTGTTGACCGGGTTCTTGATCGACTGGAAGTAGTTCCACGCGGCCAGGTGACCCACGAGCGGCTTGGTGTCCACGCCGCGCAGCTCTTCTTCACCCACGGAGAATGCCACCACCGGCACGTCGGTCGCCTTCAGGCCGGCGTTGCCGAGTTCCTTGTAGAAGGGCACGTTGGAGTCGCCGTTGATGGTCGACACCACCGCGGTCTTGCCACCGGCGGCGAACTTCTTGACGTTGGCGACGATCGTTTGGTAGTCGCTGTGGCCGAACGGGGTGTAGACCTCGTCGATGTCCTTCTCGTCCACGCCCTTCGACTTCAGGAACGAGCGCAGGATCTTGTTGGTCGTGCGCGGGTAGACGTAGTCGGTGCCGAGCAGGACCCAACGCTTGGCGCCGCCACCTTCCTTGGACATCAGGTATTCCACCGCCGGGATCGCCTGCTGGTTGGGCGCAGCGCCGGTGTAGAACACGTTCTTCTCGAGCTCTTCACCTTCGTACTGCACCGGGTAGAACAGCAGGCCGTTCAGTTCCTTGAACACCGGCAGCACGGACTTGCGCGACACCGAGGTCCAGCAGCCGAACACGACCGAGACCTTATCCTGGGACAGCAGGCCGCGCGCCTTTTCCGCGAACAGCGGCCAGTTGGAGGCGGGATCGACAACGACGGCTTCGAGCTGCTTGCCCATGACGCCGCCGGAGGCGTTGATCTCGTCGATGGTCATCAGCGCCACGTCCTTCAGCGACGTTTCCGAGATGGCCATCGTTCCCGACAGCGAATGCAGGATGCCGACCTTGATGGTGTCGGCAGCCGAGGCGGTCGCCGCAGTAACGGCGAATGCCAGGCCGACCAATGAATTGAGTAAACGACTGCGTTTCATATAACTCCCCTAAGCGGTTGTTGATGGAGCGGTTGTTGATGGAATGGCTGCCTGACCTTCATCGTCTGGCTTCCGTTAATGCGTGCGGCTGTTCTGCGAATGCGCGTGACGCTTTGTTAATGCACGCCAGACTTCTGCAACAACCATGCCGATGTCGATATGAACAATGAATGCCTTTGTGTTTCATGCGTTTGCAACAGAACAGGCATTCCCCGGAGGACGTTTTCCGGAGCGATGCGAGGAGGTGCGATGAGCGGACGCACCGGCTTTGTGCGCCGCCATCAGGCAATGCACGAACATCGCGCGGAGATTTTCAGGCCAGGGCTTCATTTGCCCGGATTCCGTGCACACGATCCGTTCTGGAGAGGATTGCCTTTGCGGGGATACTGTATATAATCACAGTCAAGGAGGTTTTCCATGGATGAACTGACCCCACGCCAGGCCGAAGTGCTGCGCCTGATTGCCGATTTCACCCAAGCCACCGGCTTTCCCCCCACCCGTGCGGAGATTGCCCGGGTGCTGGGCTTTCGCTCCGCCAATGCGGCGGAGGACCACCTCAGGGCGCTGGCCCGCAAAGGCTTCATCGAGCTTCTCGCCGGCGCGGCACGCGGCATCCGGCTGAAGGAGCAACAGGGCCTGCCGCTGGTCGGCCGGGTTGCGGCCGGCAGCCCGATCCTCGCCGAGGCGCATGTCCAGGGACGCTACCAGGTGGATCCCGGCCTGTTCAATCCGCGCGCCGACTACCTGCTGAAAGTGCGTGGGCTGAGCATGCGCGACGCCGGCATCCTCGAAGGCGATCTGCTGGCCGTGCACAAGACGCAGGAAGCGCGCTCGGGCCAGATCGTGGTGGCGCGCCTGCACGACGAAGTCACGGTCAAGCGCTTCAAGCGCCAGGGCAGCCAGGTTCAGTTGCTGCCGGAGAACCCGGATTTCGCACCTATATATGTGGACCTGAAGCACGACCCGTTCGCCATCGAGGGTATCGGCGTCGGCATCATCAGGAACGGCAAGCTCGGATAAAAAAAACCGTGAATACGTGAATATCGTGAATACCGTGAATCGAGCTAAAGCCTTAAAGCTCTACGGCATTCACGGCCTTTGCGGCTTTTACGATATTCACGGCATTCACGGCTTTCAGCGCACAGGTGGACAACAACTTATCAACCACTTGACGGAGAACTTCATGGAAACGCAAAAGACCCTCGCAATCCTCAGGACCCTTGCCGACGGCATCGATCCGGCCACCGGCGAACAGTTTTCAGCCGGCAGCAGCTATCAGCATCCCGACACCGTGCGCGCGCTTTTCTCCGCGATCCGCACGCTGGAATCCCCCGTCTCGCCGCCTGCACAAAGACCGCCTGCACAAAAATCAGCGCCGGCGAAAGACGCAACGGCAACGCCGGCAACGCCGGGCCAGGAGAACGCGGGACGGCCCTGGTCGCAGGAGGAGGATGGGCGCCTGGGCGGCAGCTACGACTCGGGCAAGTCGATCGAAGAACTCGCCGCCATCCACAAGAGAAGCAAATGGGCAATTGAATCGAGGCTGGCCCGGCTCGGCAAGATCCCCGAACCGCCGTCGCGCTTTCCGGCGCGCAATGCAGCGGGAAGCACCGCCGCGGCGTAAAAAGCCGTGACTAACGTGACTGTCGTGACTGCCGCCGAAATGCAAAAGTCTAACGGCCGGTTTTCTGCCCTTACGCAGTCACGATAGTCACGAAGTCACGACAGTAGTTGCGACATAACCTGAAGGTTAGTCTTCACTGAAACTCCACTTCGCTCGTTTTCACGGTATCCACGGCCCTCATGTCCGCCCTCCAATCCCTGCTGCAAAACCCCGCCATCTGGCGCGGCGACGAACATGCGCGCGTCGCGCTGCCCAGCATCCCCACCGGATTTCCCGAGCTCGATGATGAATTGCCGGGCGGAGGCTGGCCGCGAGGCATGGTCAGCGAACTGCTGACCGAACGCACGGGCATCGGTGAACTGTCGCTGCTGATGCCGGCACTGGCCCAACTGTCGCAGCAGGACGGCTGGCTGATGCTGATCGCCCCGCCCTGGATTCCCTATGCGCCCGCGCTGGCCGCGCGCGGCATCCGGCTGTCCAGGGTCATCGTGGCGAATACCACTTCCGATAAAGATACGCTGTGGGCCGCGGAACAAAGCCTGCGGGCCGGCAATTGCCCGGTGGTACTGGCCTGGCCTGCCGCCATCAACGAACACGGGCTGCGCCGCCTGCAACTGGCCGCGGAGAAAGGCGGCAGCTTCGGCGTGGTGTTCGGGGAATCCGTGCGTGCCGCACTCCCCTCTCCCGCTCCGCTGCGCCTGCGGCTCGGCGTGCGCCAGGACAGGCTGTCCGTGAAAATCCTCAAGCGCCGCGGGAGCGGCCTCACGCCGACGCTCTGGCTGGATACCGACCAACCATCCAGGTCCACAACCAAGATCTTGAACCACGGAGGACACGGAGAAAAACAAGACATGAGATGGCGGGATCATGGGCTTTTACCTAACCGCGCAACAAGCAACATGAGTGCGGCAGTTCTGCGTCACGCAATTTCAGACAATCGATAATTTAATTTTCTCTCGCCCTTCCTCCGTGCTCTCCGGGCTCTCCGTGGTTCAGATTTTTTTCTTTGACTTTATTTCCTAGGAACCACGCCATATGCTGTGGGCCGCGCTGCGTTTTCCCGATCTGTCGCTGCAACTGTATTTACGCGGCGGCGATTCCTGCGGGCCGGCGATCGTGCAGGAAACAGGCAATCCGGCCCGGGTGCTCTCATGCAACGAGCAAGCGGCCAAAACCGGCATCAAACCCGGCATGGCGGTGTCCGCGGCCCACGCGCTGACATCCGGATTGCAGGTCCGCACCCGGGATTCCGCAAAGGAAGCGAAAGCGCTGGCCGGTATCGCAGCATGGGCAACGCAATTCACCCCGACGGTCAGCCTCGCTTCGTCGAACGAAGTGCTGATGGAAATCAGCGGCTGCCTGCGCCTGTTCGGCGGGCTGCGTCCGCTGAGCGGCCGCATCCGCGTCGGGCTGGCGGAGCTGGGCTATCACGCCACTGTCGTGCTTGCGCCCAATCCGACGGCTGCGTTGCTGCTGGCTCGCGATGACGTCGGCACCTCGATCGGCAATCGCCTTGAACTGCGGCGAACTCTGGCGCGGCTGCGGCTGACCCGGCTCGACCAGCCCGCGCAGACCATTGCAATGCTCGCGAACCTTGGCGTGCATACCATTGGCGACTGGCTGTCCCTGCCGCGGGACGGCCTCGCCCGCCGTTTCGGACAGGGCATGCTCGACGAGATCGATCGCGCGCTGGGCCTGCTCCCGGATCCGCGCCCGCCTTTTTCTGCGCCCAACCGTTATTCGGCTTCGCTGGAGCTCCCGGCGCCGGTGCAGGAAACCGAACCGCTGCTGTTTGCCGCCAAGCGGCTGGTGCTCGAACTCACCGGTCACCTGGCGATGCGGCAGATTGGCGTCACCCGCCTGAAGCTGGAGCTGCAGCATGCGCATCATGCCGCAACGCCGGTTGTTCTCGGGTTGTCGGCGCCGAGCCGCGAAGCCGGCCATCTGGTGACGCTGCTACGCGAGAAACTTGCCACGATCAAACTCCCCGAGGCGGTGGAAAACCTCGTGCTCATCGCCGGCGAAGTGCGTCCGCTCGGCTCGTGCAATCGCACTCTGTTCAGTGATGGCCGCCCTCCCCGCGAGGAGCGCTGGCGCATCGTTGAGCATTTGCGCGCGCGGCTGGGGGTGGAAGCTGTGCACGGAGTGGAGGTTTTTCCCGACCATCGTCCGGAGCGGGCCTATCGCAGGACACTGCCGGGACATGCTGCCGACGGCCAGTGCGAACTGCAGCGGCCGCTGTGGCTGCTGCCCCGGCCGCGCCGCCTCCATGCCGAGGGCAGCCTGCCCGCGATGGACCGGCCGCTCACCCTGCTCGACGGCCCCGAGCGCGTCGAATCCGGCTGGTGGGATGACTTCGACGTGAAGCGCGACTACTTCGTCGCGCGCGACAGCACGGGCGCGAAGCTCTGGCTTTACCGGGAAAGGCCCGACGGGCGCGAATGGTTCGTCCACGGCATCTTCGCCTGACGATGCGGCGTCTCCCGTGGATTATGCAGAGCTTCACTGCCTGACCAATTTCAGTTTCCTGCGCGGGGCATCGCATGCGCAGGAACTGGTCGGGACTGCGGTCAGGCGTGGTTACAAGGCGCTGGCCATCACCGACGAGTGTTCGCTTGCCGGCGTCGTGCGCGCACATGCCGCAGCGAAGGAACACAAGGACGCATTCAAGTTGATCATCGGCGCCGAGTTCCGGCTCGAGGATGGATTGCGCTTCGTCCTGCTGGCAACCAACCGCGAAGGCTATGGCAATCTTTCCGAATTGATCACGCGCGGCCGGCGCAATGCCCCCAAAGGCGAATATCGCCTCTCGCGCGATCATCTCGAGTCCGGCATTCCGCATTGCCTCGCACTCTGGCTGCCGCTGGCGCAGCCGCAGGCCGGCGATGCGCTGTGGCTTGCGCGACGTTTCCCCGGCTGTTTCTGGATCGCGGTCGAACTGCTGGCGCGAGGCGGCGACCGCGAACGTCTTGCCGCACTTCAGGAACTCGGCCGGCAGGCGGAACTGCCTTGCGTGGCCAGCGGCGACGTGCACATGCATGCGCGCGGACGCCGGGCGTTGCAGGACACGCTCACGGCGATCCGCCTCGGCGTGCCGGTCGCGAAAGCTGGACTCGATTTGCAGGCCAGCGGTGAACGGCATCTGCGTCCGCTCAACCGGCTGGAAAAAATTTATCCGCCGGCGCTGCTCGAGGA
>ENA-ORBV01004515-ORBV01004515.1-microbial-mat-metagenome-genome-assembly--contig:-NODE-4515-length-26607-cov-6.000867_pt1 | contig 26607 bp, 28 predicted proteins | sample MGYA00237777_ERZ505514 | MGnify/ENA primary metagenome ERZ505514 (study PRJEB26160, sample SAMN06269048) | microbial mat metagenome | isolation source: Oligotrophic lake microbial mat | place...
ACCATGTGCTGGAACTCGAAACCTTCCACGCCAGCGGCTTCGCCCAGCCTACCCATGGCTCCATGCAGCATCAGTCCGACCATGGACAGCGTACCGATGGGGCGCAACATCAGCGCGGCCATGCTGCCGTGGCCGGGCGTGCCAGCCACGGTGTCTGCGGGGTCCGCACCGAACTGCTGCAACTGCAGCCGGTTGTTGCCCACGAAGAGCGTCAAGGTCTGCACGTCGCGGACCGTATCGCCCATCTCGATGTGCAAGCGCAGCCGACGTTGCGCGCGCAGCAACGTGGCACAGGCCGCCACGAACGCGACCCAGCGGCTGCGGCCGAAGCGCGCTTTGTATGTCTCGCGGTCTTGCAACAGCTCGGGGTAGATGCCCAGGCTGGCGTTGACCAGAAACAAACGGTCGTTGATGGCGGCCACCTGCACTGGCAGCGGGCGCGCGTCCAGCAGCATTTGCGCTGCAGCGGCCGGATCGGTGGGGATGCCGTGCGTCCTGGCAAAGTAGTTGAAGGTGCCGTAGGGAATGACGCCCATGGGACAACCGGCTTCGTGCGCGGCTTGGGCTACCGCGTTCAGGCTGCCATCACCGCCCACGGCGATCACCGCCGTGTCGGTCGCCACGGCCGCTGCAGCGGCCTGGGCGGCCACCCGAGACAGCTCGGCGGGCCTGCAGATCCGCAGTTCCCCTTTGCGCCCGCGCGCGGCCAGCGCCGACTCGATCACAGCCCGCTTGGCATCTATGTCAAAAGCCCCTGCTGCTGCGTTGACCACGAACAACAGTGCCGACGCTGGGTTGAGGGGCGGAACCGACGTCGCGGCGGACAGTAGGATGTCGGCGCTCTTCGCGCTGATTTTGGCCACCATCATTCTCGCCGCAGCAGGTCGTCGACGCCAGTGTCGTTGCCCGGGATCACCATGTAAGAAACGAAGTGGGGGTCGCCGGCAACCCAGAGGCCGTCGTCGTTGAACGCAGCACTCGACAAGTGGGTCTGAACTGGGGATCCGGCAGCAGATTCCAGGCGGGCGGCATTGGCGCTGTGGGGCATGATGAGATCTCATAAGGCGTTGCAGTGCGTGTCAGGCTTTGGCTGGCAGCCTTCGGGAGCTGCAACCAGTAACGCCGAGAGTCTGAGTCAAAACTCCGCCGGGTGTTCAGTTTGTTCGATGTAGCCATTCGCCGCCAGTTTCTTTTTCACGTTGGTCCAATCGTTCATATTCTGCTGGCTCGACCTGCGCAATCACCTTTGGCTCATGAGTGACTTGGCAGGCGATCGGTTCGATCGCCCCCTCGTCCAGCAGATCGAGCGCAATGGTCTTCGATTTGATCCACGGCATGCGCATGGTGCCATCCTGCCGCCGCGCTTCGTGGTGGAAAAGTCCCCCGCAAAGCGCTGCTTCGAGCCCTCAAAGTCCTGGGAAGTCCCGCGAGCGCCCGGGTCATCTCAGGGCGTTTGCGCTGGCGTCACACATCGTGTCAACTTTCTTGCTTCCACCCGTCTTCGCGGAACGCTCGCGCTGGCCGGGTCGTCTTCGGCCGGTAGTTGCGCGCTCGTTTTGTCGCGGCGGGCCGTTGATGCGCCGTTCGCGAACTGACGACGCATGGTTTGAGAGCATCGACCTTTGGACAGCGCGCTGTATCCCGGTGGTCATATCTTCGCTGTCCCGCCGCCGACGAGCGCGGTGACCTGAGTGGCCGTTGATGATCCAGGGCACATTGACGCTCCAACACCCAGAAAATATCATTGCTATCATTCAATTTGGTGGAGAACGTGGTGGCTGATTTGCTTGTTCGCGGTGTCGATGAAACAATTGTCAGGGCGCTCAAGGAGCGTGCTGGAGCGCATGGGCGAAGTGCTGAAGCCGAACATCGTGAGATCTTGGCCACAGCGCTGGCGCGCCCACGCAGACGAAGCTTTGCCGATATCTTGGCGTCGATGCCCAACGTCGGCGCAGACGCTGACTTTGAGCGCCTGAACTCTGCCTCGCAGGCGCCGCGTGTATTTGATTGACACGAAAGTCATCAGCGAAGCCCGAAAGCAAAGCAGGGCCAATGCGGGTGTCATTGAGTTCTTCAAACAGACTTCCGCGCAGGACGAATCGATCTACCTGTCCGTGGTGACCGTCGGCGAGCTTCGACGCGGTGTCGAACTGATCCGCCATCGCGGTGATGCACCGCAGGCAGAGTTGCTTGAGTCGTGGCTGGCCGATGTCATTGGCCACTATGCCGACAAAATCCTTGCCTTCGATGCAGAGGCCGCGCAAGTGTGGGGGCGGCTGCGAGTGCCACATCCGGAACATGAACTCGACAAGCAGATCGCCGCCATCGCTTTGGTCAACGACTTGACCGTGGTGACTCGAAACGGGGCAGACTTCAGCGGCACCGGCGTCAGGCTGAAGAACCCGTTCTTGCCAGTTTGATCTGATATTTCGGGGGGCACGAATGGGGGTACGGATTCATGTCCTGTAAAAATCTATCAACAATATCAATAGCTTAGGGTACCAATGCAACTCGCCACCTGGAACATCAACTCGCTGACCGTTCGGCTGCCGCAGGTACTGCAATGGTTGGCCGCCAACCCGGTCGATGCCTTGTGCCTGCAGGAGCTCAAGCAGAGCGATGACAAGTTCCCGCGCGAGGCCTTGCAGCAGGCGGGTTACCACTGTGCCGTGTTCGGGCAGAAGACCTACAACGGCGTCGCCATCCTCACGCGTTCGCCAGTGCGCGACGTGGTCACCAACATCCCCGGATTTGCCGACGAGCAATCGCGTGTGATCGCGGCCACGCTGGATACCGTGCATGGACCGCTGCGCCTGGTCAACGGGTATTTCGTCAACGGCCAGGAGCCTGGCAGCGACAAGTTCGCGTACAAGATGCGCTGGCTTGAGGCCTTGCATGACTGGCTGCGCGAGCAACAGGCGCAGTACTCCGAGCTGGCCCTGCTGGGCGACTTCAACATCACCGCCGAGGACCGCGACAGCTGGGACCCGGAAGGACTGCGCGAGACCATTCACCACACGACGCAGGAGCGCGAACATTTCCGTGCACTGCTGCAATTGGGACTGCACGACAGTTACCGCCTGTTCGATCAGCCCGACAAGACCTATAGCTGGTGGGATTACCGGGAATTCGCATTCCGGCGCAACCGTGGACTGCGCATCGACTACATCCTGGTCAGCGATGCGCTCAAGCCGCGGGTGCAGTCGTGCAACATCGACAAGGCACCACGCAAGAACGAACGGCCCAGCGACCACGCGCCGGTGGTGGTGGAACTGTCGGACTGAGAGTGCCCCCAGCCCTGGCTTCGCCAGGCCCCACAAGGGGGTGCGAGGAAACTTGGGAGCGGCCCGGCGTTTCCTCGTGTGCCCCAGCCCTGGCTTCGCCAGGCCCCCCCAAGGGGGTGTGAGGAAACTTGCGAGCGGCGCGGCTACTCCAGGCCCAGATCCTGGATCTTGCGGGTGATGGTGTTGCGGCCGATGCCGAGTTTCTGCGCTGCCTCGATACGCCGGCCGCGGGTGTTGGCCAGTGCAGTGAGAATCAGCCGCGATTCGAACCGGCGCGTCATGGCGTCCCACACGTCGGTTTGTCCGGCCGCCAGCATCTGGCTGGCCTCGATCTCGACGCCAGCTTCCCAATCCGCACCCAGGGCGATGGCTATGGGAGCCGGCGCGAGAGCCTGCTCGCCGGGCGCCTGCTCGCCGGGCGCCCGCCCGGCGCTGGGAGGCGCGCGGGTCGCAGTGGGCGCCAGCAAATCCGCAGTGCCCGATTTCGTTGCGGGCAGTGCAGTGGCGGCCACAACATCGGCGGGTGGAACACCGCCAACTGCCATCAACACCTCCGGCGGCAGATCCTTGGCATCGATTACCTGGGCTGGCGCCATCACGGTCAGCCAGTGGCAGATGTTCTCGATTTGCCGGACATTGCCCGGGAAGGCGAAGCGCGAGAGCTGGGCCAGGGCTGCATCGGAAATGCGCTTGGGCTCGACCTCGAGCTGGCGCGCGCTTTGTTGCAGGAAGTGGCGCGTCAATGAGGGAATGTCTTCGCGCCGCTCGCGCAGTGGTGGCAAGCGCAGGCGGATCACGTTGAGGCGGTGAAACAGGTCCTCGCGGAACGCACCATCCTTGACGCGTTGCTCCAGGTCCTGGTGGGTGGCTGCAATCACCCGTACGTTGGTCTTGATCGCGTCGTGACCACCGACCCGGTAGAAATTGCCATCCGATAACACGCGCAACAAACGCGTCTGCAGATCGAAGGGCATGTCGCCGATTTCGTCGAGGAACAGGGTGCCCCCATCGGCCTGCTCGAAGCGGCCGCGGCGCATGGTCTGGGCACCGGTGAAGGCGCCACGCTCATGCCCGAACAACTCGCTCTCGAGCAGGTCCTTGGGTATCGCTGCCGTGTTGATGGCGACAAAGGGCGCGCTGCCGCTACCACCACCGCGCGGCGAATGCTTGTGCAGCGCGCGCGCCACCAGTTCCTTGCCGGTGCCTGACTCGCCGGTGATCATGACCGTGACGTTGCTCTGGCTCAGGCGGCCGATGGCCCGGAACACGTCCTGCATCGCGGGGGCCTGGCCCAACATCTCGGGTGCCGTTGCGGCGCGATGCTCCGACACCTGCTCGCGCTGGCTCTCCTGCATGGCGCGGCGGATCAACTCCACCGCCTTGGGCAGGTCGAACGGCTTGGGCAGGTATTCGAACGCCCCGCCCTGGAACGCGGACACCGCGCTCTCGAGGTCGGAGAACGCGGTCATGATGATGACCGGCAATCCGGGGCGGGCCCGCTTGACCTTCTCCAGCAATTCCAGACCGGAGCCACCCGGCATGCGGATATCGCTGACCAGGATCTGGGGACCGTCATTTTCTCCGGCGCCTTCGAGTGCCGAAATCACATCGCGGATGTTGGTGAAGCTGCGGGTGGCCAGATTCTCCCGCAAGAGGGCCTTCTCCAGCACGAAACGAATCGACTGGTCATCATCGACGATCCAGATCGGCTTCATGATGCGGCACGGCACACAGGGTGCCCGAGGGTAAGGTTGATGGTGGACAAGGGTCAGGGCAGAGGTATGAGTATCTTGAAATCAGTACGTCCCGGCATGCTGTCCACCTCGATCATCCCGTGGTGCTGCTGGACAAATGTCTGCGCCAGCGTCAACCCCAGTCCGGAACCACCCTCGCGCCCTGACACCAACGGGTAGAAGATGCGATCCTTGATCGAGTCTGGAACACCAGGCCCGTTGTCGATGACATGCAATTCCAATGCCAACCTGTAACGCTGCTTGCCGAAAGTGATCTGCCGCACAACCCGTGTCCGCAGCGTCAAACAGGCGTCGGCTGCGGCGATGCGCTCGGTCAAAGCCTGGCAGGCATTACGCGCGATGTTGAGCACGGTCTGGATCAGTTGCTCGCGGTCCGCACGCAGCTCGGGTATCGAGGTGTCGTAGTCGCGCACCACTTTCAAGCCGCGCGGGAACTCGGCCACCACCAGCGAACGCACCCGCTCGCAAACCTCATGAATGTTGACATCCGCGACCCGGTGCGGGAACCGGTGGGGTGCCAGCAGCCGATCGACCAGGGACTGCAACCGATCGGCCTCGCGGATGATGACCTGGGTGTATTCGGTCAGGCCCCGGTCATCGATCTCCATCTCCAGCAACTGTGCCGCGCCGCGGATGCCGCCCAGCGGGTTCTTGATCTCGTGCGCCAGATTGCGAATCAGCTCCTTGTTGGCCTGCGCCTGGTCGGTCAGACGTTCCTCGCGGTCCTGCCGCGCCTGTTGCTCCAGTGGCAGCAACTCCACGATGATCTCGCCCCGGGATTCGGTCTGCGTGATGATGACATGGACCGGCAGCGGCTCATGGTTGAGCCGGTTGAGCCAGGCGTCGTAACGCAGGGCCGCGAACTCGTTGTCTCCGGCGCTGCGCAGCGCGTTGAGCAGTAACTGCCGTTCGGTGAAGTTGTCGGCGAACTGCGATGCCTCGATGGTGCGACGCGAAACACCCAGTGCGTCTTCCAGCGCAGAGTTCGCAAAGACCACGATACCGTCTCCCCGCACCACGGCAACCAGCGTGGCCAGGCGGGCGAAGGGGCGAAATCGCGCGGGGACGGTGACGGGGGGGAAAGGAGAAGGTCCGTTGCCGGTACGCACTATTTCGTGCCGGAGACGCGCCCGAGCTCGCGGCGGATGCCGGCGATGTCGCTCTCGGTGCGTCCGAGATCGGCCTTGAGTTCAGCTACCCGGTCCAGGTATTTCTGGTAATTGCGCGCTTCGTTGCCACGTTTTTCCGGCTCGCCATTGTTGTACTCGCGCGACAAATCGCCAAACCGGACCTCGGCTTTCTTCAGTTCGGACTCCAGGATCAGTCGCGCGTCGGAGTCGCGGGCCTTTTGTTCCGCCGTATCGACCCGGGCTGCGGGAGGAGCGGCAGACGCCAGGCGCAGCGGCGATGTGGGCGCGGCAGCAGGCTTGACTGCAGGAGGCTTGAAACCTTCGACGATCGTGACATTTGCACCCTCCAACAGCTTGCACTGGCCCTTCTGGGCTTCGGTGATCTTGTTGGTGTACTCGTTGCCGCAACGATAGATTTCTGCCCGGGCCAGACCGGTCAGGGCCAGCAAGGAAGCGATCAGGGGTATCAGCGAAAGACTCTTCATGCTATCTCCACGCGTCTTCAAAGGCAGGGACGACTGTCCAGTATGCGTCAATTGGCGGGATTGACCAAACTGGCGCTGTTCCCACAAAAAGAAAAGGGCGGTCTGTGCCGCCCTCTCGCAGAAAAGGGCGGTCTGTGCCGCCCTCGGTCGCTGCCGCCCTCTCGTGTTGCGGGATGCCGGCCTGCAAACAGCAGCGCCAGCTGGCTCAGGCTACAGCGAATAATACATGTCGAATTCGGCTGGATGGGTCGTCATGCGCATGCGCGTGACTTCCTGCATCTTGAGCTCAATGTAGCCATCGAGCATGGTGTCGGTGAACACGCCACCCTTGGTCAGGAACGCCCGCTCGCGGTCCAGGTACTCGAGGGCCTGGTCCAGGCTGTGACAGACGGTCGGGATCTTCGCATCTTCCTCTGGCGGAAGATGGTACAGGTCTTTGGTGGCAGCCTCGCCGGGATGGATCTTGTTCTCCACGCCGTCCAGACCGGCCATCAGCAGGGCAGCGAAGCACAGGTACGGGTTGGCCAGCGGATCCGGGAAACGCGCCTCGATCCGGCGGCCCTTGGGGCTGGCCACATAGGGAATACGGATCGATGCCGAGCGATTCTTGGCGGAGTACGCCAGTTTCACGGGTGCCTCGAAGTGCGGAACCAGGCGCTTGTAGCTGTTGGTGCCCGGATTGGTGATCGCGTTGAGCGCACGGGCATGCTTGATGATGCCGCCGATGTAATACAGCGCAAAGTCCGACAAACCGGCATAACCGTCACCGGCAAACAGGTTCTTGCCGTCTTTCCAGACCGACTGGTGCACGTGCATGCCGGAGCCGTTGTCGCCGACGATCGGCTTGGGCATGAAGGTGGCTGTCTTGCCGTAGGAGTTGGCAACGTTGTGCACCACATACTTGAGCAGCTGCGTCCAGTCGGCGCGTTGCACCAACGTGCTGAACTTGGTGCCGATCTCGTTCTGGCCGGCGCCCGCCACCTCGTGGTGGAATACCTCGACCGGGACACCCAGCGACTCGAGAATCAACGAGCATTCCGCGCGCAGGTCCTGCGTGCTGTCGACCGGAGGAACCGGGAAATAACCGCCTTTGACGGTGGGACGATGGCCTCGGTTGCCACCCTCGATCTTCTTGCCGGAGTTCCAGGGCGCCTCGTATTCGTCGATCTTGACGAAGCAACCGGACATATCGACATTCCAGCGCACGTCGTCGAAGATGAAGAATTCGGGCTCCGGGCCAAAGAATGCGGTGTCGCCCATACCCGACGCCTTCAGGTAGGCTTCGGCGCGCTTGCCGATCGAGCGCGGGTCACGGTCGTACGCCTTGCCATCGCCCGGCTCGACCACGTCGCAGCTCATGAACAGCGTGGGCTCTTCGAAGAAGGGGTCGATGTTGGCGGTGTTCGAGTCGGGCATCAACAACATGTCCGACGCTTCGATGCCTTTCCAGCCACCAATGGACGAACCATCGAACGCGTGGCCCGAGATGAACTTGTCTTCGTCGAAATGGGAAACAGGCACGGTCACGTGCTGTTCCTTGCCACGGGTGTCGGTGAAACGGAAATCGACGAACTTGATTTCGTTGTCCTTCACCATCTTGATCACGTCTGCGACGGTCTTGGCCATCAAATACTCCTGTAAGGCTGTTGCTGAAATGTTATGCCTGCGGCTAAACGCAGTTTTTATGCCAGGGCTTGGGCGTGCGCACTCTCGCACTCTTTTTGCCAGCGGGCATTGTGCCCTGTGTTCGCGCGGCTTCGCCGCGTCCCGCTCCGACAGCGCCAAGAATGGACCTCCTCGATTGCTCAATCAAGGTGCATAACCATCCGAATGCACCGATATAGTGCACTCTATTTCCGCACCACTTCAGGGCCCAATCGCAGGTCGAAGGCTTGTAATCCTACGCGCAAGGCTGCAAAAGCCGGCCCGATCGCCGCCGCCGGCCCCTTGACACCGAGTTCGATATGTCGGCCAAGCTGAGGGTGGTCGACGCTGGGCAGGCTGAACACCCGCACGGCATCGAAACGACGCTCCAGGTCTTCCATCAGCGGCGTCAATGCCGCCTCCATCGCTCCGAACACGATGACGGACATCTCGAGCGACGGGTTGCGATGAAAATAATGCGTGTAGTGGGTATCGAGCACCCACTCGATCATCGGCCACGCCATGACCGGGAAACCCGGTACGAAGTGCACGGCGCCGTTGCCCTTGCCGTCGCGCTTGCCGGGTGAGGGCACCGGACAGCAGCTGAAACCCGGTATCTTGTTGTAGGGGTTGGGAATGATGTCGCAGCCCGCCGGAAACACGCCCATGTTCAACCGGTGCTGATTGTCGGCACGGTCGGGCTCATACGGCAAGCCGTGCTCCAGCGCCACCTCGCGCATACGCTCCTCGATCAGCAGCCGCGCCTTGGGATGCAGGCTCAACTCCACCCCCAGCGCCAGCGCCGCGCATTGCCGTGTGTGGTCATCGGGCGTCGCACCGATGCCACCGCAGGAGAACACCACGTCCGACGACGCGAAGGCGCGCTGCAACGACGAGGTGATGCGTTGGCGCGAATCGCCGACATAGTCCGCATAGGCCAGTTGCAGGCCACGTCCATGGAGCCGCTCGATCACCGCTGGCAGGTGTTTGTCGGCACGTTTTCCAGACATGATCTCGTCGCCGATGATGATCAGTCCGAACGCGGGTACAGGGTCGTCGTTTGACATGGGGATGGTGATGCAGTTGATCGAACGATTCCAACAGGAATCAAGGTAGTGGTGGCACCTGCGGCATGTCCGCAGTCGCCAATACGCTCATTCGGAGCCTTGCAGCAGGGGCACCGGCGGCCCAGCAGGTGGTATGCCCGGGCCAGCCCCCTCGTCGCGCAGGTTTTGCAGCGCCGCCAGGCTGAAATGCGCAAACCACAGGGATGAAAACGCAAACACCAGCGTGTAGACCCAGATCGCGATCGGAACCAGAATGACAAAAGCCACGACAAACAAGGCGCCAGAAGCCCACAGCAGGCTCGGAGCAGCACCCAGAAAACCGCAGATCACGCCGATGCCGAACAGCCATGCGCGGTAGCGGCGCAGGATTTCCAGGCGCTCGGGCTTGCTCGCATGTTCCGCCAGCGCATCGAATGCCATGACCCGATAGGTCAGCCAGCCCCAGATCAGCGGTGGCAGCACCAGGATCAGCGGGGGGATAAGCCACAGCGGAATCGACACCAGCAGTGCGATGATGGCCAGCAGCGTCGAGCCGAGCGACCACAGCAGGCTCGCCAGCAACGACCCGCCCCGCTTGCGCTCGAGCATCGCGAAGCGGCGCTCGGCCACCATCGTGACCAGCGTCGGCGTCATCATCAGGGCCACGACCAGCAACGACAACACCACGATCAGCGGCGTTACCGCAAACACCACGATCAGCGGCGCCAGCACGGTCTTGAGCCCTTCGGCACCAATGCCCTGCAACCATTCGAACAGCGTCGTGACCAGCGAGGAACCCTCGAGCACGCCGCGCACGCCATCGAGCGCGGCATCCCAGTAAAAGTAACCCAGCGTCAACGACAACGCGACCATCAGCACCAGCGGCAGGATCGACAACACGATCACGCGCGGCCGCAGGCAATCGGCTGCGGCGCGCCAGAAGGAGTCGAGAAACAGATTCATGGGGCCGAGCATAACGCCGGCAGGCCCGCCCGGGGATGACGCAAGCTTTCGGTAGCATGCGTCGGATGCCACTCATGACCGTCGCCCGAACTGAACTGGAGGTCGAATTCCTGCCAGGCCCGCCCGATGCCGCTCCAGCGGCGCCCGTGGTGTTCCTGCACGAAGGCCTGGGCTCGGTGGCAATGTGGCGCGACTGGCCGCGCTTGTTGTGCGCGCGGACCGGGCGTTCGGGATGGGTCTATTCGCGGCGCGGGTACGGCCTGTCCGAACCGGTCGTGGGCGTACGCGGCCCGTCGGTCGAAACCGATGGCGTGCGCAATGGACGCCTGCTGCCCGATTACATGCATCGCGAAGCCTGGTCGGTGTTGCCTGCCTTGCTGGCGCGGCTCGGCATCGAGCGGCCCGTGTTGGTCGGGCATTCGGACGGCGGCACGATCGCGCTGCTGTACGCGAGCCGCCACCCGGTAAGCGCCTGCATCGTCATGGCGCCTCACATCGTCGTCGAGGACGTCGGTATCCGCGGCATTACACAGGCCCGGGAGACGTTCACGGCCGGTGACCTGCGGCAAAGGCTGGCGCGATACCACCGGGATGTCGATTGCGCGTTCTGGCAATGGAACGATATCTGGCTCGATGCGGCATTCCGCGACTTCGACATCCGCCCCGAATGCAGCAGCATCGCAGCGCCGGTGCTGGCGCTCCAGGGCGAAGACGACCCCTTTGGCAGCCTGGCCCAGATCGATGGCATCGATCTGCCCCCGACGCAGATCACGCGCCTGGTGCTGCCCGGGTGCGGCCATTCGCCGCATCGGGACCAGACCGAGACGGTCACAAGGTATGTCGAGGCGTTCCTGCAACGGCGAACCTGAGCGCGACTGGCTGCGCTGGAACAGCCGAGCTCAAAAGCCCGAGCTGGTCTGCCTGGCACGATGCTCGGTCAGTCAGACCGAGTTCGTCTGGCTGGCCAGTGGACTCGGTCAGTCAGCGATCTGCGCCAGATCCCGTGCTTGCAGCCAGCGCCACTGGCCTGGGGCCAGGTCTTGCGGCAAGTCCAATTGGCCGATACGCGAGCGGTGCAAGGCTTCGACCCGGTTGCCGACAGCAGCCAGCATGCGTTTGACCTGGTGGTACTTGCCTTCGGTCAAAGTCAGGCTCAGTTGATGTGTACCCATGGTCTCGCACGCCGCCGCCCGCACGAGCCGCGGATCGTCGTCGAGCACCACGCCGTCCAGCAGTCGCCGCAACTGCGAGTCGTCGAGCGCATGCTTGACGGTCACCTCGTACACCTTCGGAACGTGCTGGCGTGGTGAACTCATGCGGTGGATGAACTTGCCGTCGTCGGTCAGCAGCAGCAAGCCGGTCGTGTCCTGGTCCAGCCGGCCGACGGCCTGCACGCCCTGCACCGCCGACTTGTTGGGACGCATGCGCAGCGGCGAGGGCAACAAGGTGTAGATGCTGGGATAGGTCGACGGCTTTTGCGAACACTCGGTGCCGGCGGGCTTGTGCAGCATCAGGTAGGCCTTCTCACGGTAGGGCCAGATCACACCTTGCACCTTAAAGCGCAGGCCGTGCGGGTCGAGTTCTGTCGTCGCGTCCAGGCAGGGCACGGGCTGCGTGTCCTCGTTGTTGGCAAGTACCCGTACCCGGCCTTGCTGCACCAGACCGGCGCAGACACGACGCGTGCCAAAACCCTGGGAATAGAGGATGTCCTGCAATTGCATCCGCCAAGTATCGCAAGGACCGCCGATGCGGGGGCCTGCGCTGAACTTGCAGCTCGCCAGACCCGCGTGTCGTTTGCCGTTGGATGTGGACCATCAACGTCGGTGCCCACTGGACGGCGAAGATCGGGCGGCGATGGAAGGCCACCGCAGGTGGCTGCCCGCGCACGTGCGCGGACCCCCCGCGGGACTCAAGGCAATGTGTTCACTTCGATCGAGCGGATGTCGGTAGCCAGTGACCACATTTTCTTGTCGAAGCCTTTCATCGCTTCGAGCCGCTGACGGTCCACATCGAGCATCAGATGATCCTTGTCTCCACCCGGCTTGAAGGCTGTCATCGGGAAAGCAAACATCTTTTCGGCACTGAAGATGCTCGGGTCGAATGCCAGCACGGCATACCGCACCGTGCTCATGCGCATATCGACGATCAGCTCCTTGATGTCGCCAATGTCCTTGCCTGCGCGGCTATTGACGTCGCGGCCGATCAGGTCGCTGGCGCGCTGCAGGTTCGGATTCACGTTCTCGCGCTTGACGCCATAGACAGTGTCCACCGAGTCGAGGTAACGCGTATTGGCAAGTGCCGCCTTCCAATCCTTCTTGTCGGTGGCCACGCGGTCGAGTTGCTCTCGCGAGACACCCTTGTAGCTCAGCGTCTTGCCGTCGGCCGCCAGTGTGAGACTCTTCATGGGTACGGCATATACCTTGCCGCTCTTGAACAGGCTCGGGTCATACTCGAACATCACATAGCGCACGTCGCCGGTGGTGACATCGATGATCAGGTCGTTGATTTCGCCAATTTTTTTATCGTTGGCACCGTGCACGTTCTTGCCGATCAAGGCGCTGACACGCGTGTACTCGCCCTCGCCGACCGACGAGGTCATGGCGCTGGCGGCAGCCATGGGCTTGGTGGTCTGCGCCAAGGCCCCCTGCGACGCCGCAAGCATCAAGACTGGCAACGCGAGGCGGGCCCCCGCGCGAACGGTCTTGTCGATGGTGTTCATGGTGTTGCTCCTGTTCTGGGTTCTCATTGCAGTGTGGTGGCAGTGTGCCGTTGGCCGGGTAAGCTGGTGCGCCCATCGGCTGTAGGACAGCGCCACTTGCGCGTTTCACCTGAAACGTCGCGACGCGACGCGGTGTATGCTGAAGTCTTCAATACGCCAGGGAGAAATGTATGCCTTTCAACCGCAACCACGCGCGCGCCTTTCTCGCCAAGAACGAGATCGACTTGTTCGAGTCCAGTCTCGGTGCCGACCTCAAGGCACTGACTGCTGCCGATGCGCAGCGCCGCATCGATAGAACCCGTAAGCTGCGCACCAAGTACCGAGACCTGCTGCAGCGTCAAAAGCTGGCGACCCGCGCCCGCACGGCCAGCAAAGCAGGTATCAGCGGCGACGCCAATGAGCGTACGGCGAAAAAGGCCAAGGCCTTTGACGAAGCGCTCGCGCGTTTCGAAGCGCACGCAAAACATCTGGAAGCTGCCGGAAAAAAGGCCACTGTGAAATCGAAAAGCGCCGCCAAGGCCGGGGCGACCGCGACCGGAAAGGTGGCGGCAAAGAAGCGGCCCACGAAACGCAAGCTGGTACCGGCCGCCGTGACGCTGCGTGAGGTTCTGGAAAAAAAGCGTGGCGCCGAGACGTCTGCGCTGGCCGCACAACCGACACGCAGCCGCAAGGCGCCAGCGTCGTTTGCTGCATCGATCGATGGCATGGGCGCCACCCCACCCCATGTGCGCGCAGCCGTTGTCACATCGCGTCTGGAACAATCGGGCTTGAAACGCATTCAGGGCCACACCGGCACACAGGTGCGTATGGCGCAAGCCAAACGAGACCATCGCGGCTGAGGTTCATCAACCGGCCCGTAGCGGCGCGGTCAAGGCTGCGATTGGTCGATCAGTGGCCGATGTCAATCCGCGCGGTCGCTTGCCGATGCTGGCCACCCAGAGACCTTCGCGCGAGCACCGACCGCATATGCCTGCGGCCATCTGCAATCAAGTAGACACGACCTGTTAGCCCCAGATTCGGTGGATCACCCGATAGGCCTTACTCGTCGGATACCGCGTACTTCGGCGGTATCTTCGTCGTCATGCCCACATGCTCGGGCAACAGATGTCCCTCTTTTATTATTCGGCTTTCCTTGTCCTGCGCCAACGCGCGAAACACTTCTACCATTTGCTTTCACAACTGTCCGTATCGCGTCTCCGTGCGACACTTCGGTATAAACACCACGTACAAACACGACGTAGCACTTGCGCTCCCATTTCGTGTGGTTTAGGCTCTCGATCTGGTCCATCCAGTTTCTCCTTTCGTTTGCCGGCGGCTCACGATTGGTCGTTACTGCGATGGACACCTGCGTAAATGTCAAACTTCCGCTGCCACCCCGGCAAAGCCGGGGGCCTCCCAACCGAGCAGGTGTCTCCAACTTCCGAGCAAGGACCTTCCCATGATTTTCCAGCACCGCCTGATCCAGAACGCCTACGTGGTCAACGATATCGACGATGCCATGGCGCGCTGGCATGGCGTGTGGGGCATCGGACCGTTCTTCGTGCGCCGCCACATCGCGATGCCCCATGTGCGATACCGCGGGGCACCGGCGCAGATCGACATGTCGGCGGTGTATGTGCAAGCCGGGCCGATACAGGTCGAACTGGTCCAGCAGCATTGCCAGTCGCCCTCGGCCTTTCGCGACATGTTCGCGCCGGGTCAGGAAGGCCTGCACCATGTCGCGGTGATACCGCACGACTACGATCAGTTGCTTGCCCACTACGCTGCGCTGGGCTATCCGGTGGCCAGCGAGATCCGCACCGCAGGTGGGCGTGGCGCGTCCTTCATCGACACGCGGCCGATGCTGGGCCACATGATGGAGGTCTACATGCCCGGCGACGGCATTCCGGCGTTGTACAAGATGGTTGCCGAGGCGGCCGAAAACTGGGACCGCAAGCAACTCATCATCGAGCTCGACGCCGCATGACCGTCAGCGCCCACCAGGAGTAAACATGGCAACCGTTGTTATTTCCGACTTCAAACATGCGCAGGACACGCTGCGCATGACCGACCTGCGCCAGGCCTTGTACGACGAAGGCGCAATCCTGATGGACAAGGTACTGGTCAATCTGCATGGCGAAGAGCACCGCAGCCGTCGCAGCATCGAGACCAAGGTATTTCGGCGCGACTTTTTCGAGTGGTACGAAAAGCAGGTCTTTCCCACGACGCTGCGTGAAACCCTGGAGCCCTACCTGCGCGAAGGCAAGGCCGACCTGGTCGATTTCGGTTTTCGCGTGATGATGAACCTCACCGCCGACTTCTCCGGGGTTGATCGACCGCAACGCTCGCCCCAGGAAACGGCCCAGCTGCTGCGCATCCTGCGCACCTTCGGCAAGGCCGCGACGCTGGGCCAGGCGGTAGGCGACCGGGGGCCGATCCGGGAGGAAATCCGGCAGGCGCTGGCCGAGTTTGATCGCGATTTCTTCCAGCCCTCCCGGCAGCGGCGGCGCGAGCTTCTGGCGCAACACGCAAGCGGTGCCATCGGCGAGGAGGTGCTGCCCCGAGACGTGCTGGTCGAACTGCTGCGCAGCGAAAGCGAGACCCCGATCAGCCCTGACGTGCTGATGAAAGAGATCGGGTTTTTCCTGCTGGCGGGCGCGTTCACCTCCATCCACACGCTGACGCACGCGATGCACGATATCTTCACCTGGACCGCCAGCCATCCCGAGGACGCCCAGCGATATGCCCGGGACCCGGTGTTCCTGCAAAAGGCGATCCACGAGAGCATGCGCCTGCACCCGTCGAGCCCGACCGCTGGCCGCCGCCCGACCTGCCCGGTGCGCCTTCCCACGGGCCAGGATCTCGGCCCGCAAGACATGGTCAGCATCGACCTGATGTCCGCCAACCGGGACACCGCGGTCTTCGGTACGGACGCGGCCGACTACAACCCGCACCGGGTGGCGCCCAGCGGCGCTGGTCCCTATGGCCTGTCCTTCGGTATCGGCATGCACTCCTGCATCGGCCTGACCCTGGCAGCTGGCAGCCTGCCCCGGGCACAGGCCGCGGGCCGTGAACACCACCTGGGAACGGTCTCGCTGATCGCGCAGGCGCTGATGCGGCACGGCGCGCGGCCGGATCCGGCCGACCCCGGCACGGTCGACCGCTCGACGATCCGCAACAACTGGTCTCGCTACCCCATCTTGCTGACCGCCTGAGCGGTGCCACAGTGACGGACGCCAAGTCGTCGTCACCCACTCCATCGTCTTCGGCACTGCGGCCGATGGGCGCAATGTGCTGGTCACGGCATGGCACACCGGCCGTAGCCCGTTTTCTCAACCAGACCCACAGACCGCCGGTAAGTTGTTGATCTGCGGCCTGGCGCGCTCAGGCAGGATGCAAGATCACCGGCAGCGTCGGCGGCGAATGGAAGATGAATCCTTCGCCGGGCGGCAACTCACCCACCGGTTCGATGCGTGCGACCCGGCGCAGGAACTCTGCCAGCGCATGCGCCATCTCCACCTTGGCCAGGCGCGAACCAACACAATGGTGGATGCCATCGCCAAAACTCAGGATGTCGCCACCCACCGTGAATTGCCGTTCGCTGTTGTCCTTGAAGCGGTCGTGGTCAAAGCGCAGCGGGTCGGCAAAATGGTTCTCGTCGCAATTGCCCGATGCGCTGATCGACACCACTTTCTCACCCGGGCGAACTGTCACCCCGGCCAGTTCCGCCTCCTGCACCACGGTCCGCACGAATGCGCTGACCGGCGGATACAGGCGCAGCGCCTCCGCGCTGAAGGCGGCCAGGGCCTGCGCATCGGTGTAGTGTTCCTTGAGCCAGGCCCATTCCTGCGCGTCCAGCGCCACATGGCGCAACACGCTGGTCAGCACCCGCTCGGTCGTCTCGACACCGGCGGCCAGCAGGAAGATCACGTTGGAGACAATCTCCTCGTGTGGTATCGGCGCGCCGTCGTATTCGGCAATGACGAGGTCGGACAGCAGGTCCTTGCCCGGCGCGCGGCGCCGCTCTTCGATGATCGGCTCCAGGAACACGCGGACCTCGTCCCGCGCCTGCAGGGCCGCTTGCCGGGCGCCCGGGTTGGTGATGCTGGACGAGCCGCCCGCCACGATGGTGCGGTACCAGTCGCGAAAACGTGCTGCCTGTGGCAGGTCGGTCAACGCGGCAATTGCCAGCAGCGGGACCCAGGTCGCGTATTGCTCGCGCAGGTTCATTGGCGTACCCATGACCAGTCCGTCTGCCTGGCGCACCGCGATTTCCTGCACCAGGCCGGTCAGGCGTTCGCGCATGGCGCGCTGGCTGCGCATCTCCCGCGCGACGATTCCCACCTTCTTGCCGTGTTCACGGCCACTCATCTGCATGAAAGAGCGCCCGAACGCCGATGCACCCGCGCCAGCCTGCGGCGGCTGGAACTGCTCCGCGCCATTGAGCACCTGCTTGACGTCGTGGTGACGCGATACGACCCAGGCGTCGAGTCGATCGCTGCGAAAGATCGGAAGTTCGTGGCGCAATCGCTCGAAGACGGCGTGCCGGTCAAGCGTGGGATCACCATTGACCAGTGCCGTGAAATCGGCGACCAGATCGGTTGCGGTGGTGCTGGTTGATGGCATGGGTGTCTCTCTAGTGCAAAAGGGCCGGCGCGTCAGCTCGGCAGATGTCCGAGGTAGTGCGCGATCACCTTCTCGTCGTTGATCAGGTCGGAACTCCTGCCCTGGAACGCCAGCTCTCCGTGTTCCAGCAGGTAGGCCCGGCTGGTCGCCTGCAGCGCCCGATTGGCGTTCTGCTCCACCAAGAGGATCGTGAGCCCGGACTGGTTGAGGCTGGCCAAGGCCTCGAACACCTGGTCGGTGATCAGCGGCGACAGACCCAGGCTGGGCTCGTCTAGCAGCAACAGGCGCGGCCCACCCATCAGCGCACGGCTGATCGCGAGCATCTGTTGTTGCCCACCCGACAGGGTTCCGCCACGTTGCGCCCGGCGTTCCTCCAGTATCGGAAACAATCCGAATACTTCCCGCAAACCGTACGGGGATGAGCGCGAACCCCGCGCCAGTTCGCCCAGCAGCAGGTTTTCCTCGACCGTCAGTTCGACCAGGATCTGGCGGCCCTCGGGCACTTGCAGCAAACCCTGGCGCGCAACCCGATGCGGCCTGACGCCCGCAATTTCCCGGCCTTCGAAGCGAATGGAACCCCGGCGCGGGCGTACCGTGCCGGACAGGCAATTGAGCAGCGTCGACTTGCCCGCGCCATTGGCGCCTATCAGGGCCACCATCTCGCCCGCCTCGATATGCAGGTCAACACCGCGAAGCGCTTGGATGCCGGAATAGGCAGCGGCAAGATCCTTGATTTCGAGCATCATCATTTCTTGCCACCCAGGTAGGCGGCCACGACCGCCGGGTTGTGCATGACGTCCTTCGGCGCACCGGAGGCGATCATGGCGCCGGAATCGAGCACATACACCTGCTGGCACAACTGGTTGACGAATCGGATGTTGTGTTCGATCAGCAGCAAGCCGATGCCACTGGCCGCCAGTTCGTTGAAGACATCACCCAGTTCGGACGCCTCGACATCGTTCATGCCTGCGACCGGTTCGTCGAGTAGCAAAATCTGGGGCCCGGTTGCAACGGCACGCATCATCTCCACGCGGCGTTGGTGGCCGTAGGCCAATCCGCCCGCCGGATGGTCGGCAAAACGCTGCATGCCGAAGCGCTTCAGCAGTTCCCAGCCACGCTCGAACAGCTGCGGCGTTTCGCGCAATGACGACGGCAGGCCGATCAACTGGGCCAGCAACGACGACTTCACATGCACATGGAAACCGATCACGACGTTTTCCAGCACCGTCGCCTCTGGCAGCAGACGGATGTTCTGGAATGTGCGCGACACGCCGGCATGGGCCACCTCGTGGGCCTCTGCCGTCGTGATGTCACGATCGCCTAGCTTGATGCTGCCAGTCGTCAGTTTCAGCAACCCGGTGATCATGTTGACGACCGTCGTCTTGCCGGCGCCGTTGGGACCAATCAGGCCAGTGATCCGGCCAGGGGGGACTTCCATGTTGACGTCGGAGACCGCCAGCAGGCCACCAAAACGCTTGGAGACCTTGTCAAGAACCAGCGCCGGCATGGTTTGCCTCCTTGAAGTTCTTGTCGCGTGCGGCAGCACGCCTCTTGCGCAGGTAAAGAACCAGACCGTCGAACACGCCATGCGGCATGAAGGCCACCATCACCATCATCAAGACACCCTGGAAGAACTGCCGGTTCTCGGCCAGCGGACGCGCCAGCTCCGGCAACAACGACATGATGGCCGCTCCGATGATCGGCCCGGTGACAGTGCCGCGTCCGCCCAGGATGATGTAGGTCAGAGCCGCCACCAGGAAGGCGAAGCCGAACATCTCGGGCTCGATGCTGTAGCTGTACAAGCTTTGCATGCCGCCGAAGAACCCTGCCAGGGCACCGCTAAGGACGAAGGCGATCATGTGGTATTTGCGGATCGATATGCCAAGCGTCGCGCCAACGGTCTCATCCTGGCGCAATGCGTCGAAGGCACGGCCGATGGACGATCGGCTGATCACGTACATGAAATAGACCGTGACAACGACCGCCAGCACCAAGTGCCAGGTCTGCACCTGCTTCGGAATGTTGTTGAAACCCTGGGGTCCCCCTGTCAGCTCATCGAAATACAGGGCCAGGGACACGATGATCTGCACAAAGGCCAGCGTGGCGATGGCCTGGAACACGCCACGCAGCCGCGCCAGCGGTATCGACAGCAGGAAGCCACCGACGCAGCCAATCGCCGCGGCAATGGCCAGGGCCAGCAGCGGATACATGCCATGGTCCCGGACCAGGATGGCTACGCCGTAGGCACCAATACAGGCAAAACCGGCCGAACCGATGGAGAACACGCCAGCGCGCAGGACCATCTGCTGGCTGTACGCATATCCGATCGCAAGCAGGAAATAGTCGAACAGCGGCTGATAGGTGTAGACAAGATTCATCATCGCCGTGCCACTCCCACCTGAACACCTTCGCTACCGAACAGCCCACTGGGCTTGACCAGCAACACGACGAACAACAGGGAATAAATGATGGTGTCGGTCAGCGCCGAGGGCAGGTATGCGACCGCGAGGTTCTGAAAGATGCCCAGCAGCATGCCTGCGACCACGGCACCGTGCACGCTGCCAAGCCCGCCCAGCACCACGACCACGAAGGCCTTGAGCAGATAGGGCTCGCCCATGTAGAAGTGGATCGAATTGAACGAAAGCCCGATCAGGATGCCAGCCACACCCGCGAGCGCTCCGGAAATGAAGAACGTCTGGAAGTACACCAGGGCCGGATTCACGCCGAGCAGGGATGCGACGCGTTCATTGCCACTGACGGCCCGGATCTGGCGTCCGAATGTGGTCTTGTACAGGTACAGCATCATCGCTGCCAGGAGCACCATCACGACGAGCAGAATGATGATCTGCAGGAACGAGAATCGCACCGGTCCGATCTCATAGAACCTGACCGGGAAGGTGCCGAATGGAAACCGGAGCACCTTGGTATTGGAGAGTTGCTGCGCGACGCTCATCAGGCACAGGTTGGCGCCGATCGAGGAGATCAGCGCGCCAAACTCGATCTGCCCGCTGCCGCGGATGGTGGCAAAGGCGGTTAGTTCGACAAGGTACGACACCAGCCCTGCGCCGACCATGGCCAGCACCAGTGCCAGCCACAACGGCAGGCCGTACAGCACCGCGAAATAACCGATGAAGGCGCCGGACATGAACACCCCGGCATGCGCAAGATTCAAGATCTTGAAGGTGCCGAAGATGAGCGTGAATCCGAGCGCAAACAGCGCGTACACCGAGCCGGTGACGAGTCCGTTGACGAGTTGCTGGGCGATCATGCGAAGACCCTAAGGTTGGAATGGCGCGGCTGCGCCGTGAAAGGACAGGAAGCCGCAACCGGCGCCGTACCCGACGAGTTGGGTACGCACCAGTCCGGTTCAGTGCGGCGACCGCAGATCAGTTCGCGGGCACCGGCTTGCCGTTGCGAATCACCATCACGGCCGGGCCGTAGTCCGGAATCCGGTCGGGCTTTTGCGTCCACTTGCCGCCACCGAGCACGACATCTGCGTCACGCAGCTTCATGATCGCATCCAGCACTTTCTCGCGTGTCGGGTTGGGCATGGAGTCCTTGATTGCGCGTGCCGCCAACAAGGCCTCGGAATAACCTACGGCCGCCCAGTTGTCCGGTTCGGTGTTGTACAGCCGCTTGTAGTTCTCGCGGAACTTGGCATTCAACGGTGCAGTCGACTGGTCGTTGAAGTCGATCGAGAAATAGGTGTTGTCCACCGCCTTGCCACCGATCTTCAGGTAATCGACCCCCAGCCCGGCCGTGCCGAACAGCACCACATCGGATGCCACGCCTGCCTGCTTGAGCTGGATCACCAGGTTCGCCGCTTGCGCAGCGTTGGAACCGAGCCAGATCGCATCCGGCTTGGCGGCAGCGATCTTGGTGGACAGTGCGCCGAAATCGCTGTCCGAGATCAGGATGGTCTCCTCGGCGATGGGTTTGATGCCTTTCTCGGCCAGCGGGCCCATGAACGCCTTCATGTTGTTGATGTGACCGTCGTTGTCGCGGCCCCAGATCGCCGCCAGCCGCTTGGGCTTGACCTTGTCGACAGCGTATTGCGCCAGCGGGGCCACCTGGACCTGCGACGACGCAGTGACCTTGAGATACCACTTCGAGACTGCGATCGGCGCCGAAGTCTGTGCCGTGGAAAACATCGGTATCTGCAAGTCGTTGAGCAGCGGAGCGATCGCGATCATCAGCACACTGTTGGCGCCGCCAAGCACGATCAGCGCATTGTCGACCCGCGCCGCGCGTGTGAGCAGCGTGGTGATCTGCGCACGGTCGTTCTGGTCGTCGCTGGAGATCAGCTTGAGTGAGTTGCCGGCGCCGAGATAGTTGGCGGCATTGAGCTCGTCAATGGCCATCTTGGCCGCATTGGCCTCGGGCACGCCGACGAAGGCCAGCGGCCCGGTCAGCGCCTTGATCGATGAGATCGTGTATTCGGCGGCTGTCGCATGCTGCGAACCGAGCATCGCGCCCGCGGCAAAAATCGCCAGCATCGTGGATCTGATCTTCATGTCTGTCTCCTTGTTGAAAAACGGTTGCGCCAGTGGCGCTTGATGGTGATGGATTCATCCGCCTGCGCTTGCAGGTGAGCAACCAGGCTAGCTGGCAGGAATTCAAGGCTCACGGGAAATCGGAACGGCAATTTTCTTGACGCGCGCGGGTCTCCTTCAGGTTGTTGCTTTCCCATGGCCCGGGCGCATCTCCACGTAGGTCGGAAGCCGCTCGGGGTAGTCCGCGGCAACCGGCGTGTCGGAGGCCATGTTGCGCTCGAGCCGGCCCATGGCCGCAGCATAGTCCTTGATGTTGAGGTAATAGAAAAAGGACAACAGCCGCTCGGCAAACAACCACAGGCTGCCGTGCTTCTCGTAAACGTCATCGTAGCGCAGAGCCGTCACCATCGGTTGCTCCTTGCGCCAGACTTCTGCATGCACCGACAACTGGCCGTGGGCCCTGGTGCCGTTCTCGAACCAGATCACATGGTCATGCGCAAAATGGTTGGTCGCACCCAGCACGCTGAACCGCGCCTCGAACTGCTTGACGATGGCCTCGATGCCGGTCGCCCGCATCGCACCGTCCTTGGAGCCGAACGATGCATTCTCGGTGAACAACAGTCTGGCCGAAGCCAGGTCCCGGTTGTCCATGGCGAAGTTGTAGCGCGCCGTCAGGTCGCGGATCGCGAGCTGGTCTTCCACGGCGGCAAGGCGGCTCTCCAGACTGCGATCGGCAGCGGGCGGCACACGTGGGGGGATAGCCATGACTAGACTCCTTTTTCGGTTTGGTGGTGGTGCAGATCGGACCGGTATGCCGCCACATCGTCATACCGCACGAGTTCCAGGACATGACCCTCCGGGTCGCGCAGGAACACCAGGGACACGCCGGGCCGGTGCTGGACCAGCGCGTCATCGGCCAGCCCGGTAGCTCCTGCGGCGAGCAGACGCTGCAGCAGCGGCTCGATGTCTTCGACCATGAACGTCAGGTAGACCACCTGGGCCGCATCAAACACATGCCCGCTCCCGCGCGCGACCGGCACCGGCGGCGCGTCCAGCCCGACCAGCTTGATCCGCGCGCCGCACGGCGATTGCAGTCGCACGACCGTGACCGCAGCACTGCTCAACCGGATCTGCTGCGCCGACGGCGCGGGAACCCTGGCCTCGCTGACGAACTGCAGCCCGAGCGCCTGCTCGTAGAAGCGGCGCATTGCGACCAAGTCGCGGCAACCCAGGCCGACCTCCATCGGGGCGTTCGATTGCAGGGTGTAAGCAGCCGGCATGTTTGTCGGATGGCTCAGCACGGTGGCGCAGCGGCAAGTCGTGCGGCGAGGTTGGCCAATGTCATGGCAGGTTAGAGCGTGGAGCCCGGGCCAGGAGAGGCTCCGCCAAATATGCTGAGCTGGTCGTTGCCGTTCGGGTCGTTGCCCCAAGTGTTTGCGGCCATGCGCTGGTGCGGGCCGCTTGGCACGGCAATTCCCTGATGCCGCAAGTAGCCCTTGTCGACATCGCCGGACTTGCGCCGGACGGCCACTGCGTTCAGCCCGCCTCCCGCACGGAAGCGCCGGGCAAGGTACGGACAGGTGAAGCCCTTGACCTTGCCCGATTCGTCGCGCGAACGAGCCACCACGGGCGAGATCTCCACGTGCGAAATCTGCTGCTGTACGTAATTGGCCTGTGCCATTTTTCTCTCCTGCTCCAGGGGCTACGCCCAAGGGCGATGCCCCAACTGACTGTTGCGCCACTGATCCAGCGCTGAACCGGAAACAGGCCCAGGAGCGGGAAAACCCGCTGGCAGCTCGGGCGCATTGTGCAATAGAATTTCGAAAATTGAAACCAAGTTTCTGAAATTTCCTCAACTAAACTCACACGGAAACATTGTTTCTGTGTGAAGCGCAACGCTGGAGCACGAGCCACCATGGAGCCCGCACAACGCTTGATTCAGAACGTCAACCTGATCGACGGGACCGGCACACCGGCGAACAGGCCTGGCGTGCCGATTTTGTGCGACGCCGCATCCGGCTCCCCGGTCTTGTCCCAGGAGATCGTGCCTCGGGCACGCGGCAGACAGCCGATGGGCAGCCAGGGGGCCGATTGATGACCGAGCGCATCGCGCTCATCACCGGCGGTGGCGGCGGCATCGGCGCGGCCATTGCCCGCGCTGCCAGCGCTGGCGGATACCGGGTCGCCATCATGGACGCCAACGGTGATGCCGCGCGGGCAATGGCCACCGAACTGGGCAACGCCATCGCCCTGCCCTGCGATGTCACCGACGAAGTGGCCGTCGATGCCGCGCTGGCCACTTTGGCTGCCACGCCGGACTTGCTGGTCAATAACGCCGGCATCGTGAAGTTCGGCCATCTGGTCGACATCAGCGTGCAGGACTTCCGCCGTGTGCTCGAGGTCGATCTGGTCGGTGTCTACATCCTTTCGCGTGCGGTGGGGCGTCTGATGCGCGATCGCGGCCGGGGCAACATCGTGAACATCTCGTCGATCAACGCCATCACACCCAGCCTGGGCACCAATGCCTATGCGGCAGCCAAGGGTGGTCTGGTCACGATGACGCAGCTGCTGGCGCTGGAACTGGGCCCGTTTGGCGTGCGGGTCAACTCCGTGTCACCGGGTTTCGTCGATGGCGGCATGAGCACGGCTGTGTTTGCGAATGCGCGCACCCGCGAGCTGCGCACCAAGGCCGTACCGCTGCGCCGCCTGGGCGAGCCGCAAGACATCGCGGCTGCCGTGATGTTTCTTGCCTCCGACGCCGCAGCCTATGTGCACGGGCAGGATCTGGGTGTCGACGGAGGTCTGGTGCACAGCCTGCTGGCCCAAATTCCGCGCGACTGAAGCCAGGTGCATGCACCTGTATCGCGTTCACGCGCCGCCCGATCCCAACCTTGCACTGGAACAGACATGAACACCTTGCAGGACAAGTCCATTCTGATCACCGGCGGCGGTACCGGCATTGGCGCCGGATGCGCTGCCTACTTCGCCGCGCGCGGCGCGCGGGTCACGATCAGTGGCCGGCGCGAAAACCGGTTGCGTGAAGTGGCCGATGCGATCGGGCCGGCCTGTGCATGCGTGGTCGGCGACGTGACGCTGGCGCGCGACCGGCAGGCGATGGTGGAGGCCGCGCTTGCCCATGGTGGTGGCCGACTCGACACGCTGGTCAACAATGCCGGCATCACACACCATGGTGGACTGCCGGAACAGGACGAAGCGACCCTGATGCAGGTGCTGCACAGCAATGTGGCGGCGCCACTGTTGCTGACCCAGCTCGCGCTACCGGCACTGGAGGCAAGCCATGGCTGCGTGATCTTCATCGGCTCGGTGCATACGCGCCTGGCGCTCGCGGGCCGCCTGGCCTATGCCGCGTCCAAGGGCGCCGTGCAGAACATGTCGCGCGTGCTGGCGGCCGAACTCGGGCCGCGCAAGGTGCGCGTCAACTGCGTCATCCCCGGTGCCGTGGCAACCGAGATCAACGCCGCCGTCACTGGCCAGGATCCGAAAGAAGCCAAGGCATTTTTCTACAAGCTGGCGCACATGCACCCGATCGGGCGCATCGGCGAACCCGAGGACATCGCGCAGGCCATGGAATACCTGATGCATGCGAGCTGGACCACCGGCGCCGTCATCGACGTCGATGGCGGCATGGGTCTGGGCTCCGCGAAGCTCTGAAACCGTCCGATCCCAGCGACCCACCCCTTTCAAGAACCGCCATACACGAAAACCGAACCCATTGCCGGCTGGAGCTCAGTTAGATCAAGCTCCAGGTTGCGCCCAGAATCGCACCCGATCCAAACCCGCTCCCGGGACCGGCGTGGCCTCTCTTGTCTTCACCGATGCGGTGAATCGCCCTCAATCGACGCACTCTTTGCGGCGAATACATGGTGCCTGCGGAGAATGCACCGCATAATCTCCGCATGAACAGCGGTGATTACACCTACATCTGGCAGGCCAGTGACTGGCCAACCTGGCGCTTTGACCTGGCTACCCTGGCTCAGCCACTGGCCGACGTCAGCCGCGCCCAGGGTCTGTTGATGGGACGACTGGCCGATGTCGGCATGGCTCTGCGCGACCAGGCCAGCCTGTCGGCGCTGACCGAGGACGTCATCAAGACCAGCGAGATCGAGGGCGAGCAGCTCAACGTCGCGTCTGTGCGCTCCTCCATCGCTCGCCGGCTTGGCGTCGACATCGGCGCGCTGGCCACGGTGGATCGTGACGTTGAAGGCGTGGTCGAGATGGTGCTCGACGCCACCGCCAACTGCAACGCCCCGGTCACCCGGGACCGTTTGTTCGGGTGGCACGCAGCCCTGTTCCCCACCGGCTATTCGGGTCTGATCCGGATCAACGTGGGCGGCTGGCGCGACGATGCGAAAGGTCCGATGCGGGTGGTCTCCGGCCCGCGGGGGCGCCAACGCGTGCATTTCGAAGCGCCGCCGGCCGAGCGGCTGGAGTCCGAGACCGTCCGCTTTCTGGCCTGGGCCAAC
>ENA-ORBV01004516-ORBV01004516.1-microbial-mat-metagenome-genome-assembly--contig:-NODE-4516-length-26607-cov-4.550773_pt1 | contig 26607 bp, 21 predicted proteins | sample MGYA00237777_ERZ505514 | MGnify/ENA primary metagenome ERZ505514 (study PRJEB26160, sample SAMN06269048) | microbial mat metagenome | isolation source: Oligotrophic lake microbial mat | place...
GACTAAATCGGTGAAGCGGCGGCTGTTGCTGGATAGCGAAGTGGTGGCTTTTCTCGAACAGATCCCTGCGGGGTCACGACGCGCGATTTGGCGCCGGCTCCGCGAAATTGCCGAAACGCCGGCTCGTTTCGGGGATTTCCAGGAACAGGACTCTCGGGGTCGCAAACTGGCGGCTACGCCATTCTTTACTGGGACGACTTCGCCGACCGCCACCTGAAAGTGCTGGAAATCACGAGCGCCGATGAGTTCCAAGACTGACGGCCCAATGGGCGTCAGTTCGACTTCAGCACCGCGATGAAGGCTTCCTGCGGGATGTTCACCCGGCCGATGCTCTTCATCCGCTTTTTGCCTTCCTTCTGCTTCTCGAGGAGTTTGCGTTTGCGCGAAATATCGCCGCCGTAGCATTTCGCGGTCACGTCTTTGCGCATCGCGCTGACGCTCTCGCGGGCGATGATCTTGCCGCCGATCGCCGCCTGGATGGCGACCTGATAGAGCTGCGTGGGGATGACTTCCTTAAGCTTCGCGGCGAGCTGGCGGCCGCGGCTTTCGGCTTTGTCGCGATGGACGATCGAGCTGAAGGCATCGACGGGTTCGTTGTTCACGAGGATGTCGAGCTTCACGAGTTTGTCGGCGCGGGTGCCGGCGTGCTCGTAATCCATCGAGCCGTAGCCGCGGGTGATGGACTTAATCTTGTCGTTGAAATCGACGACGATTTCGTTGAGCGGCAGGACGCAGGTGAGCATGACGCGTTTGCCGTCGAGCGTCTCGGTGTGGTCGAGCACGCCGCGCTTGTCCATGATGAGCTGCATGAGCGGCGAGATGTATTCGTTGGGCACCATGATGAAGCATTTCACGATGGGCTCGCGGATTTCCTGGATGACGCTGGCGTCGGGCAGGAACTCGGGGTTGTCCACTTGGAGCACTTCTCCGTTGGTCTTCACGACCTCGTAAATGACCGACGGATACGTGGCGATGATGTCCATGTTGTACTCGCGCCGGAGCCGCTCCTGGATGATCTCCATGTGCAACAGCCCGAGGAAACCGCAGCGGAAACCGAAGCCGAGCGCGACGCTGGATTCGGCCTGGAAGACGAAGCTGGAGTCGTTGAGCTGGAGCTTGCCCATCGCCGCTTTCAGGTGCTCGAAATCGGCGGTGTTGATCGGGTAAATGCCACTGAAGACCATCGGCTGGACGATCTGGAAGCCGGGCAGTTGCTCGGTCGCGGGCTGATGCGTGCCCGTGAGGGTGTCGCCGATTTTGATCTCACTCGTCGTCTTGATATTGGCGATGACGTAGCCGGTATCGCCGGGGAGCAGCACCGGCATGGCCTGCATCTTCGGGCGGAAAACGCCGACCTCTTTCACCTCATAAGGCCGGTTGTTGCTCATCATCTTCACGCCATCGCCCGCCTTGATCGAGCCGCTCATCATCCGCACGTAGGTGACCACGCCGCGGTAGGTGTCAAAAGTGGAGTCGAAGACCAGCCCGCGCACTTTGTCGTCGTCCCATTTTTTCGGCGGCGGGATGCGCGCGATCACCGCCTCGAGGATTTCCTCGATGCCGATGCCGGCCTTGGCGCTGGCCAGCAGCGCCTCCTCGGCGGGGATCGAAAGGATTTCCTCGAGCTGCTTTTTCACCGTCGGGATGTCGGAGTTCGGCAGGTCGATCTTGTTGATCACCGGGATGATCGTCAGCCCCTGCTTGTTGGCGAGGTGAACGGTCGCGACGGTCTGCGCCTCGACGCCCTGCGCGGCATCGACGATGACGAGCGCGCCTTCGCACGCGGCGAGGGAGCGGGAGACTTCGTAGGCGAAATCGACGTGGCCGGGCGTGTCGAGGAGGTTGAGTTTGTAAGTGTGCCCGTCCTTCTTGGACTTATAGCTCATCGCGACCGGGTGCATCTTGATGGTGATGCCGCGCTCGCGTTCGAGGTCCATCGCATCGAGATGCTGATCCTGCGCGTCGCGGTCGGCGACGGTGCCGGTCATTTGCAGCAGACGATCGGAAAGAGTGGTCTTCCCGTGGTCGATGTGGGCGATGATGCAGAAGTTGCGGGTACGGGAGAGCGACATGGCGGCGAAAGAGCCGCGCACTATGCGGGGCAGGGGCTATCCGGTCAACCGGCAGTTCCGTCGATCGGCGGCGGCACGCTGGGATCGCGGCGCCCGCGCAGGAGGCGGGGCAGAAAGAGCGCGCCGACGGCGAGCACCACGAGCGTGATCCCGAAGACGGGCCGCACCGCGACCCACGCCGCGGCGATGGTCACGAGCGAACCAGCCGCCGCGAGGATGGTCGCGATGAAACCCACGCCGGATTCGAGGATGCGCCCGAAGATCGGGATGGCGCTGCCGAGCGTGCTGATCGGGCTCAGGACCATGCGGAAGCCGAGCGCCATGGCCAGCCCGCCCGCGCCACGCAGGAGCCAGGTGAGGATGTTGTTTTCGTGATGGGCGCGATGAAACATGAGCGCGGCACTGACCAGGCCACTTTCCACGCGCTCGATCTCGCGCCCGGCTTTGGTGGGATGAGGCGCGAGGGTACCGCCCTGCTGCTGCGCGAGGATGCTGAACGGTCCCGGCGGGAGGTGCTGGAAGGTGATCTTGAGGTCGCCGATGGCGGGATTCACCGGATCGACGCCGTGGTAAAAGCCGCTCTCGAAGACGTGCAGCTTCGCGTTCCACGGCGACGGCACCTTCTCGAGATCGCCCGCCGTGGGCACGAGCGGCTGATCGCCTTTCATCTTCACGAGCAGCCGGACGGGCAACTTGAAGCTCCCGAGCGTGGCATTCTGCGCGACGAAGGAGTCCGCGGTCACCGGCAGGCTGGGCGGGTTCTGGTGTCCTTCGGGTTGCTGGAATTTCGACGAATCGAGGCGGCTCCCTGCCCACGTTTTGGTGTAGCGATAAGTCGTCTTCGTCTCGGTGCTGCCGTCGGAGCGTTTCGTCGTCGTCTCCTCCTTGCCCTCTTTCCACTGATACATGTTCACGACGCGCCCGAGGCGGAGCGCCGTGGCGGAAAGCCCGAAGACCGGATCGCTCAGCGGTTCGGTGGTGATGGCTTCGCCGCTCAAGTGGATGAGTTTGCCTTCGTTCGCGGCATCCGCTGCTGCGGCGGGCAGCGAGACGACCCCCTTTTCGCCTTCCTCGAGACTGCGCGCAGTGGTCACGGCGCGGTTTTCATTCCACGAGAGGAGATAAATGGAGCCGGCGACGAAGAGGAACCCGAAGAGAATTCCGCCGAGCGAACTGCGGATGCGGGAGCCGACGGACTTGATGCTCGTGCTGGTGAATTGATCGATCATGACAGGGCGGGAGCGGAAGCGGATGGCGCGACCTTGCGGCGCGCCGTGGGGCAAAAAGCAGCGGCGTTCTTATCCGGGAATTCCGCGGCTTGGCGAGCCGCTTTGCGCCGCTAGCGAGGGCCGTGCGTCTGCTCCGCGCGGACTTCATTCGCGCTCGGGCGCTCGGCCTCGAAATCGCTCAGGTTCGCGATCGTCGTCTCGCTGATGTTGCGCAGCGCCGTTTCCGTAAAATAGGCCTGATGTGAGGTGACGAGCACGTTGGGAAACGAAATGAGCCGCTGCAGCACGTCGTCCTGGATGATCTCGTTCGAGAGGTCCTCGTAGAAGACGTCGCTTTCCTGCTCATACACGTCGATCCCGAGGTAGCCGACTTTGTGCGACTTGAGCGCATCGATCACGGCGGGCGCGTCGATCAAGGCGCCGCGGCTCGTGTTGATGAGCATCACGCCGTCGCGCATCTGCGCGAGCGTGTCGGCATTGATGAGGTGATAGGATTCCGGGGTGAGCGGGCAGTGGAGGCTGATGATGTGCGACTCGGCGAGCAGCGTGTCGCGATCGACGTAGGTGCCGCCGAGTTCCCGAAACTGCGCGCTATGATACGGATCGCAGCCGATCACCCGGCAACCCATCGCCGCCAGCGGGCGCACGGTGAGGCAGCCGATCTTGCCCGTGCCGATGATCCCGACGGTGCAGCCGTGCAGGTCAAAGCCGAGCAGCCCATCGATGCCGAAGTTGCCCTCACGGACTCGGTTGAAAGCGCGGTGATATTTCCGGTTCAGAGTGAGCATCATGCCGATGGCAAACTCCGCGACGGCGTGTGGTGAATACGCCGGCACCCGCCGGACGCTGATCCCGTGGGCTTCGGCGGCCTTGAGGTCCACTTGATTGAACCCCGCGCAGCGCAGCGCGATGAGCCGCGTGCCGCCTGCGGCGAGGATCTCGATGGTGCGCGCGTCGATCGTGTCGTTCACGAACGCGCAGACCGCGGTGGTGCCGGCGGCGAGGCGCGCGGTCCCGGGCGTGAGGCGATCCTCGAGGAAGGTGAAGGCGTGCAGCCGATCGCGATTGGCCGCTTCGAGGAATTCCTGATCGTAGCGTTTGGTGCTGAAGACGGTGACATTCATGATGGAAAAAGGGCGATGGACGCGAGGAGGTTAAACGTTCACCGCGCCGCCGGGAAGACGCAGGAATGATTGGATGAAGAAATCCGTCCGGCAGTGGAGGATCGCGGTTTGCTTAATGTGATCAAAGCGTTTGCCAAAAAGGCGCCCTTCGCCGAGAGAAACCGGCCCGCCTCGGGAGGCGGATCAGCGATCATGAAACGACTCCTTATTTTCACCCTCATGTGTGCGGCCGTGGCTGGCTGCAAACCCAAGGCAGGCGGCGGCGGGCCGCCCGGCGGATTCGCCACGCAAGTCGTGGCGGTGAAGGCGTCGAAGGAGGCGATCACCGAGCAACTCCGGGTCGTCGGCACGGTGCTGGCCAATGAAACCGTCGATCTCCAGCCCGAGGTCGATGGCCGGGTGTCGGCGATTCTTTTCGAGGAAGGCCAGCGCGTGCAGGCCGGGCAGATGCTCGTGGAATTGGATTCCGCGGAAGTCGAAGCGCGGCTCGCCGAGGCCGAGGCCAATGCGCGGCTCGCCAAGAGCAAATGGGACCGCGCGCAGGATCTTTTGAAAAATCGCACGATGTCGCAGCAGGAGGCGGATGAGGCCAAGGCGCAGTTCGACATGGCGGGCGCGCGTGTGCTGCAGACCACGAAGCAACTACGCGACACGAAGATCAAGGCGCCGTTCGGCGGCGTGATCGGCTCCCGGCAGATCAGCCCCGGGCAGGTCATCTGACGCATGTCGCCGGGCCGGAGCAGCGGCGCGACCATCGCCACGCTGAGCGATGTCGATCCCGTGAAAGTCGAGGGCAACGTGCCCGAGCGTTACCTCGCGCTGGCCAAGGAAGGCGCGAAAGTGAAGCTCTCGATCGCGGCGTTCCCGGGCGAGATCTTCGAGGGCGAAGTTTATTTCGTCGCGCCGCAGCTCGACCCGATCAACCGCACCGCCGTGGTGAAAGCGCGCGTCCCAAACCCTGATCTGCGCTTAAAGCCCGGGATGTTCGCCAGCGCCGATCTCGCGTTGCGCATTCGCGAGGAAGCGATCGTGATTCCCGAGGCCGCGCTCATGCCGCAGGGCGAAAATTTCGCCGTGATCATCGTTGGCGCCGACATGACCGCGCAGATGCGCCCGGTGAAACCCGGCATCCGCAGCGCCGGTCGCGTGGAGATTCTCGAGGGCATTCAGCCGGATGAACTCGTGGTCGTCGAAGGCTGGCAGAAGACGCGCCCTGGCGGAAAGGTCGCGCTCGCCCCGGAGGAGAAAGCGGCTCCTTACGCCGCCGCAGCCGCCGCCAAGAAATAACGCGCCGCCATGCAGTTGTCCCAAGTCAGCATCCGCCGGCCCGTGCTCACCGTGATGATGAGCCTCGCGCTTATTCTCTTCGGCATCATCGGTCTCCTGCGCCTGCCGGTGCGTGAATTGCCGAACATCGATCCGCCGATCGTCTCGGTGCAGACGGTGTATCCCGGCGCGAACGCGCAGGTCGTCGAGACCGAAGTGACCGAGCGACTCGAGGAGGAACTCAACTCCATCGAAGGCATCAAGACGCTGAAGTCCGAGAGCAAGGAGCAGGTCTCAAACATTACCATCGAGTTCAATCTTTCGCGCCCCGTGGATGTCGCCGCGCAGGATGTGCGCGACCGCGTTTCGCGCGCTCGCGGCAAGCTCCCCGAGGACATCGAGGAGCCGATCATCGCCAAGCAGGAAGCTGATGCGCAGCCGATCATGTGGATCGCGCTGCACAGCGATCGCTACGACACGCTGGAGCTTTCGCGCATCGCCGAGCGCCAGCTCAAAGACGTGCTCCAGACCGCGCCGGGCGTTTCGCAGATCGTCATCGGCGGTGAAAAACGCTTCGCCATCCGCATCTGGCTCGATGCGGCAAAAATGGCCGCACGCAAGGTGACCGTGACCGATGTGGAGACGGCGCTGAAGCAGCAGAACGTGGAGCTACCGAGCGGGCGCGTGGAAAATCTCGACCGCGAGATGACGATTCAGACGCAGGGCGAATTGAAGGACGCGGCGCAATTCAACGCGCTCGTGATTCGCAACGAAGGCGCGAACCTCGTGCGCCTGCGCGACATCGGTGAAGCCCGCGTCGGCCCCGAAGACGAGCGCAGCATCGGGCGCTTTAATGGCCGGCCCGCGATCGGCATCGGCATCGTCAAACAGACGCAGGCCAACACGCTCGACGTCGCCGAGAACATCAAAAAGGAAATGGCGAAACTGCGGCGCACTGTGCCGGAAGGCATCGAGCTCGATCTGCCGTACGACGAATCGGAATACGTCGGCGCGTCCGTGCATGAAGTCTGGGAGACGCTCTTCATCGCTTTCGCGCTCGTCGTCGTGGTCATTTACGTTTTCCTCCGCAGCTTCCGCGCGACGCTCATCCCGGTCGTGGCGATCCCCGTCTCGATCATCGGCACCTTCGCGGCCCTGTATTTCTGCGGCTTCAGCGTGAACATCCTCACCATGCTCGCGCTGGTGCTGGTCATCGGCATCGTCGTCGATGACGCCATCGTGGTGCTGGAAAACATCTACCGGCACATCGAGGAAGGCCTCCCGCCGATGGCCGCGGCGAAGAAAGCGATGGATGAAATCTCCTTCGCCATCCTCGCGATCACCTTCTCGCTCGTCGCGGTCTTCACGCCGCTGGCCTTCCAGACTTCGGCGACCGGCCGGCTCTTCATCGAGTTCGCAGTCACGGTTTCCGTCTCGGTCATCATCTCTGCGTTCGTCGCGCTCACGCTCACGCCGATGATGTCTGCGCGGCTGCTCAAACCGACGAATGAGGAACGCCAGAACTGGCTGCTGCGCGGCTTCGAGCGGATGATCGGCTGGATGACGCGCCTGTATGGCCGCTGGCTCGACCGCGCACTGCGGCACCGCTTTCTCACGAGCGTCGTCGGGCTCGCGAGTCTGGCGCTGGCGGCGTTTTTCTTCAGCCAGCTCGAGCGCGAATATCTGCCCGACGAAGACAAGGGCCGACTGCTCTGCGTCGTCGTCGCACCGGAAGGTTCGACGAGCGAATACACCGACCGTCAGCTCCGCAAGATGGAGGACATCGTGAAGTCGTTTCCCGAGGTCGAGAGCTACTTCTCCGCCGTCGCGCTCTCGCAAGGCGGCCCCGGCGATCCGGCGAGCGGGCTGATCTTCATGAAGTTCAAGCCCGGTCCGCGGCGCGGCGTGCGCGACATCGTGAATGGTCCGACTGGCATGCAGGCGCGGTTCTTTGGCGAAGTCGAAGGCGCGCTCGCCTTCGCGCTCATCCCGAAGGCGATCGGCTTCAGCTTCAGCCAGGCACTGCAACTGCAGATCCAGTCGCAGGACTTGAACGAACTCTCCCGCGTGAGCGGTGAACTCGCGAACAAGCTGCGCGCCGATCCCACGCTGCTCAACGTGCGCAGCGTCTTCGGTATCGACAAACCGCAGCTCGATATTTCCATCGACCGCGACCGCGCCGCGGCGCTCGGCGTGAGCATCGAGGACATCTCGCGCACCATGCAGATTCTCTTTGGCGGGCTCGATCTCAGCCGGGTGAAACGCGAGGGCAAGGAGTATGACGTGATCGTGCAACTCGACCGAGCGTCGCGGCTCACGCCGAATGATTTCGACAGCGTCTATGTGCGCAGCAAGAACGGCCAACTCGTGCAACTCACCTCCGTGGTGAACGCGAAGGCGCTCGCCGCGCCCGGCTCGATCAGTCACTACAACCGCCTGCGCAGCGGCGCGATCGAAGCCACGCCCATCGGCATCCCGCTCGGCACCGCGGTCGCAAATATCGAGCAATTTCTCGAACGCGAATTACCGCCCGGCTTCCGCTACGAATGGTCCGGCGAAGCGCTCGATCTGCAGGAAACCGGTGGCGAGTTTACCTTCGTCCTGCTGCTCGCGGGCATCGTCGTTTACATGGTGCTCGCCGCGCAGTTCGAGAGCCTCGTGCATCCGTTCACCGTCATGCTCGCGGTGTTCTTCGCCGCGGTCGGTGCGTTCGGCGCGTTGTGGCTCATGAGTTGGGTGGATTTCTTCGGCCAGATGTTGCACGGCGCGACGCATTACGGTCCGCCAGGCAGTGCGCCGGCGTGGATGGCGGTGCTGCAGCCGTTCGTGCCGCGCATCCCGGCGATGAATGTGAACCTCTTTTCGCAGATCGGCCTGATCCTGCTGGTCGGTCTGGTGACGAAAAACTCGATCCTGCTCGTGGAGTTCGCGAACCAGGAAATGGCGCGCGGCAAGTCGGCGCTGGAAGCGATGCGCGAAGCCGGCCGCACGCGTTTGCGCCCGATTCTGATGACGGCGTTTTCGACCATCGCGGGCATCCTGCCGATCGCGATCGGCTTCGGCGCGGGTGCGGAAAGCCGCCGTCCGATGGGTATCGCCGTGGTCGGCGGGATGATCTCGAGCACCGTGCTCACGCTGCTCGTCGTGCCGGTCGTCTATACGCTTCTCGCCGACGCCTCCCGCCGGTTTTCGCGCAAACCGCGGACGGCACCGACGCCTGCGCCAGTCGCGGAAGACGTGCTTTCCGCGGGCTGAAAGTCTGCGGGACGGTGCGTCGGGAGCAGTTACGGCTTCGCGGGCACGATCTTGAAGACCACGCCACCCGTCCCGACCGGACCGGGTTCTTTACTGCCACAGACGTAGAGTTCGCCCGCCGTGTCCTGCCCGAAGCCTTTCAGCAAAAACCCGAGCGGACGATCGTCGGCGCCGATGCGCAATTCGCGGATCGTGCCGTTCGGCAGCTTGGCGAAGAAGAGCCGGCCGTTGCTCGATTTACCTTCGCGGTAATCGCCGAAGACATATTGCCCGGCGAGCGCTGGCAGAGCCTGCCCGCGATAGACGTGGCCCCCCATGATCGAGGTGCCTTCGTCGCGGTCGTATTGCAGCACGGGGTTGATCAGGCCCGTGGGCAAGGTCGCGTCGGCAGCTTCGATGGTGCCGGTGATGTTGAACTTGAATGTGCCTTCCTTGATCCGCCAGCCGTGGTTGCCACCGCGCTCCACGCGATGCACGAACTCGAGTTTGTTTTGCCCGACATCACCGACGAGCGGCGCCGCGCCGTCGAAGCTGAAGCGCCACGGATTGCGCAAGCCGATGGCGTAGATCTCGCGCAGCCCGCCGCCGCTGGCGAAGGGGTTATTCTTCGGAATTCCGTAGGCGCCGTTCTTGGCATCGCTGCCGTTTATGTCGATGCGCAGCATCTTGCCGAGCGCCACGTTTTTGTCCTGCGCGTTGCCGGTGTCGAGGTTGTGGCCGGGGCCGAGATCGTTCGCGCCGCCGCCATCGCCGAGCGCGATGTAGAGGAAACCGTCCGGTCCGAAGGCGATCATGCCGCCGTTGTGATTAAACTGCGGCTCGTCGATGCGCAGCACTTCCTTCCGCGACGCGGGGTCGATCCGCTGACCGTCAGCGCTGACTTTCCACGACGCGATGACGGCCTGATGGTCCGGCGGTTCGGTGCCGTGGACGATCGGGAAATCGGTCCGCGCGCCGACCGGCTCGCTCGTGTAGGTGAAGACGCGGCGATGCCCGGGCTTGGCGGTGTTTTGGAAATCGGGATCGAAAGCCAGCGCGAGCAACCCGCGCTCGTCGAAGCCGGGCCGCAACTTCACCAACTGTGCGGTCACATCGAGAAAGGGCTCGGCACGCAACTGCCCCTTTTCGACGACGCGAATCAATCCCGCTTGATCGACGATGAAGAGGCGCCCGGAATCGTCCGGCGCGGCGACCAATAACACGGGTGACGCCAGACCGGTGGCCACGGGCTGCAACTCGATGCGCACATCGCCTTTCGCGATCTTTTCCGGAAAAGGATCATCGACCGGCGCCGCGAACGCAACGGTGGCGAACAACAGCGCGAGAGGGGATATCAGGAGGGGAGTTTTCATGGAAGTAGCTGAGCAAATACGCCTGCCGCGGCACTCCGGCTGGCGGCCAAGACCGCGCGCCTGCCTTTAGGAAACGAGCGCAGCGGCTTCCCGCTCGGGCGGGGCCGTGCGCGCGGTCGCGTGCATACAGGCGTAGAAAAGCGCGGTGAAGAACAGATCGCTGGCCAGTGTGAAGCGGTAAAACGTCCACGTCGGCGGATAGCCCGGCAGGCCGGTGGTGAGCGCCTGCAGCCAGCCCGCGGCGGTCTTGGCGTAGGCCGGCTCGTAGAGCCACGAGCCGGTATTGGTGACGACGTAGAAGATCAACGACCCGGCGACGCTGGCGCCGAGCAGTTTCCCGAAGCTCGCCCGATCACGCAGGGCGAAACCGATCACGCAGATGAGCGCGAGCGCGGCGTAGCGCGGGAGGATGTCCCAGGTGAAGAACGGCTGATGGTAGTGGAAGGCGTTCAGCACGATGTCGCTGACGAGCAGCATGACCAGGGGCAGAGCCACGGCGAGGCGGCGCGGCAGATACACGGCGCCACAGAGCGCGATGGCCGAGACGGGCGCGAAATTGTGGAGCCAGTTGAAATCGGCGCTGCCGTAGAAACCGGAAAAAATGCGGTAGAAGACGACGGCAATAAGGAGGACGAGCGCAGCGAACATGGGCGCAAGGTGGCGGTCTTCCGGGGTGCGATCAATGCGGAAATGATTTTCCTCTGTGAGAAGCGTAGCGGGGAAAAATCGGCTTGTCGTCCCGCGCGGGCTCGCCAACTCTCCGCCCAGATCTTTGCGAGTTTATTGTCAGTGAATCGAAGGAAGGAAGGCCGTGAAAATCGGCCGCAGTTGCGCTGCTGTAACTGGATACGACTCTCCAAAATGCCAATCGCCGGATGTCCCGGCGGTGAAGGCGGAGAGAAGGCTGGCGGGCCGTAAAGCATTCTAGCGAATGCCGGGCCTGCCGAGAATCCAGGAGCCAGAACATTTCCCCGAACCACTCTCATTCGTGCCGCCGTGAGTGCGGATCGGCGCGTCAAAACTTCTTCGCAAAAAGAAGAATGAGGGATCAGCCTGCTTGCCCCAGCGTCTCTGCGCCGGGTCGTGTTCTGTTCTCTCGAAAAACAACGAGACCACCTACATGAAAAAGACCACCCGCTTTCTCTGGAAAGCCTCCGCTGCGGCGTGTGCCGCCACCCTCCTCGCCAGCACCTCGCTGCACGCTGCCTGGACTTCGTTCAACCTGCCGCCCCTGAGTCAGAGCTTCGGCTCGTATTGGGCGGGCCACCTGTCGGATGGGCGCTTGGTTTATGGCTCGAACAGCGACCTGGACCTGCAGTCCAGCTTCGGCTCCTCGACGCTCCTCGACTACAATAACGCGGGCACATGGGATCCGTCGGCGCTCGCGATTTTCAGCAACTCAATCGGGGCGATCGGACAGGGGACCTTCGGCGCGAGTTCCATCTATCTTTTCGATCCGTCGAATCTCGCCACGGGTTTCACCGCCATCTCGGGCGTCACGATCCAGAACTACGGCCTGGCCTTTCGCGATAGCTCGAGCCTCTACGTGGCGGGGCTGAATGGCTCGCAGATGAACATCTTCGCCCTGCCCAAACATTCGGTGAGTTACGTCACCACGGACGGCTCGGTGAACAAGGTGATCATCGACAATGTCTCCGATTTCAGCGGGAACATCGCGCTCGATCTGGCGGGAAATCTTTACGTCTCCAACAACGACGACGGCGGGCTCTACAAGTTCACGGCGGCACAGTTGTCGGCGGCGATCAGCGGGACGGCGCTCGGGATCGGCGACGGGCAGTTTCTCACGACGATCGCGCAGAATAGCTCCCTCGCCGTGGACTCGCTCGGCCGCATCATCACCGCCGGTTACGGCGGCACGGGCATCGATATCTACGATCCCGCGAACAACACGCACACCAATCTCATGCCGGCGCTGGCCAATCAGAACTACGTCGTCTCGACCTTCTCCGACGGCGTCCAAAGCTACATCGCCTACATCAATGCCTCTGGTTCGAGCACCGGATCCACGCTGACCTACGGCTACGATACGGTGGCCAATGTCGTGCCCGAACCCGGTAGCGTGCTGCTGCTCTGCATCGGTGTCGCGGGCGTGCTCGGGCGCCGCCGGCGCGTGTGAATCATGCGTGCGATCTTCCTCACCGGCCTGGTCCTGCTGACGGCGCACCCGCTTTTCGCGGGACCGTACGCGCCGACGGCCGGGCAGGTCGGGACCACGGCGATTGCGGCGAATGATCCGAGCATCGTCGCGTGGGCGACGATTGCGGGCGACTTGCAGCGCGGGCCGCAGCAGCTCGGCGACCCGGAGCTTGGCGATGCGAATTTCGGCTCCGCGGCGGAAGCGCTCGGCGCGGCGAACGCGACCTTCATCACGCCGACGCCGGTCGTGAGCCTCGGCGACGGTGGCTGGATCACCCTGAGCTTTGCGCAGCCCATCACGGACGGTGCGGGCTTTGATTTCGCGGTGTTTGAAAACGGCATCACGAACAACTTCCTCGAACTCGCCTTCGTTGAAGTGAGTTCGGACGGCGTCCACTTCGAGCGGTTCAATGCCGTGTCGCTCACGCCGACTGGCACGCAGGTGAATGGCGACGATCTGGTCGGGCCATTCGGCTCGGTAGATCCGACGAACATCCACAACCTCGCCGGCAAGTATCGCGCGGGTTATGGCACGCCCTTCGACCTCAACGAACTCTCCGGTCGTGTAGGCTTGAATATCGCAAGCATCACGCATATCCGCATCGTGGATGTCGTCGGCTCGATCAATCCCCTGTTTGCCACCTACGACTCGCTCGGGAATATCATCAACGATCCGTGGCCCACGCCCTACGACAGCTCCGGATTCGACCTTGATGCGATCGGGGCCATTCATCAGGTACCGGAACCCGGCAGCCTCCTGCTGCTCGCCGTGGGACTGCTCGGCACGTGCACCCGCCGCCGTCGGTGAAAACTCGCGCCTTCACCCTGCTCGAGCTGCTCGTCGTGATCACGATCATCGCGATTCTCGCCGGGCTTTCGCTGGGTGTGGCGCGGGTGGCGCGGGAGCGTGGGCACACGGCGCAATGTCTCTCGAACCTGCGCCAGCTCGCCGCCGCGAATCTCGCTCACGCCGCCGACAACGGCGGCCAGTATGTGACGGCGCAGGACCCTTCAAACACGATCCGCTGGCACGGCACGCGTGAAGGGGGCGACGGCGCTTTCGATCCGACAAAAGGGCCGCTCGCGCCGTATCTCGGCAGTGAAGGGCGCGTGAAGTTTTGCCCGGCGCTGCGCGAGGTGTTGAAGGGGGAGGACACCTTTGAGGAAGGCACCGGCGGCTACGGCTACAATGCGACCTACATCGGCGGCACGCCACGCGATCGCTACACCGGCGAGCGCAGCGCGAACGTCCCGCGGGCCGCGCTCACGGTGATGTTTACCGACGCCGGATTTCCGCGCGCGAACGGCCTGCAGGAATACGCCTACTGCGAGCCGTTCCGCTCGATCGACGCCGCCGGACGACTCCGCGGCACGCTTTCGCCGAGCGTGCACTTTCGCCACGGCGACCGCGCAAACGTGGCTTGGTGCGACGGCCACGCAAGTTCGGAGCAGAGCACGCAGCTCGGCGGCGGCAATGTCTATGGCGGCGACGCGAAAAAGTGGAAAATCGGCTGGTTCGGCCCGAGCGACGAAAACGGCTACTGGAATCCCGGGCGCAGCTACGCCAATGCGCCGGGAAATTGACGCGATTTCCATTTTCCCCCGCGCCGCGCTTTGCCTAGCGTCGGCGCCTGTCCCATGAGCCTCTTCGAAAAAGCCATCCGTGATTCCGTCGCCACGATCGAAGCGCTTCGTCCACTCCAGCCCACGCTGGAACGCGCGGCCGCGATCGTCGGTGGCTGCCTGACCAGTGGCGGAAAGCTGCTCGTCGCCGGCAATGGTGGGAGCGCCGCGGATGGCGCGGACTTTGCCACGGAGTTTGCCTGCCGCTTCATCACCGACCGGCAGCCCTATCCGGCGATCAATCTCGCGGCCTGCGGCAGCCTGCTCACGGCCACGGGCAACGACTACGGCTACGACGAAGTCTTCGCGCGGCCAGTGCGGGCTTTCGGGAAAACGGGCGACGTGCTCGTGGTGATTTCGACGAGCGGGAATTCGCCGAGCATCCTCGCGGCGGTCACTGCGGCGAACCTCGCCGGCCTGCACACGATCGCGCTGCTCGGGCGCGATGGCGGGCGCGCGCGCGGGCTGGCACAGCAGGAGTTGATCGTGCCGAGCACGATCACGGCGCGCATCCAGGAGGCGCACAAGTTTCTCCTTCACACGCTCTGCGAGATCGTGGAGACGGACTGGCTGCTGCCGCGCGAAGCGGCTCGCTGAGGCCACGCGTGGGCTTCCGCATTGACGCTGGCACTCGCGCTGCTTTGATCCGCAGCGGTGCTCCCGCCCTTTTACGATCTCATCTTCGCCTCGTTCGCCTTCATCCTCGGCGCGTCGATCGGATCGTTCCTGAACGTCTGCATCTACCGCATGCCGCTCGACATGTCGGTCAATGAACCGAAGCGCTCCTTCTGCCCGAGCTGCAAATATCAGATCCCGCTCCACCACAATATCCCGCTCGTGACGTGGCTCGTGCTCCGCGGCAAGTGCGCCAACTGCGGGTCGAAAATTTCCTTCCGCTACTTCGGCGTCGAGTTACTCACCGGCCTGCTCTTCCTCGCCGTGTGGATGAAAGTCTGGGAATGGGGGCGTCCCGACTGGCCGCCGCAGGCTTGGGTGCTCGCGCTGCCGTACTGGATCATGGTCGCCCTCTTTGTCGTCGCGACCTTCATTGACTTCGAGCACTTCATCATCCCGGATGAAATCACCATCGGTGGCACCGTCGCCGGCGTGCTCCTGAGCTTCGCCATTCCCACGCTGCACAATCAGGCGTCCAATCTCGCCGGCGGTATCTGGTCGCTCGTCGGTGCGGGTGTCGGCTTCGGCGCGCTCTGGCTGGTGACGCGTCTGGGCAAGCTGGCCTTTGGCCGCAAACGTCTGGTTTTTGAAAAGGCGGCGCCGCTTTCGTGGATTCGGCGGGGGGAAGAGGCGGACTTTGTGGTGGGTGACGAGAAGATGCTCTGGAGCGATTTTTTCTACCGCGGCAATGAGCAGGTGCTGCTCACCTGCACCGCGATCGACATCGACGGGCAGCGTTTTGAAAATGCGGCCGTGCGCTGCGAGTGCGACTGGCTGCATCTCGGCGAGCGCAAGTGGGAGTTGGTGAAGGTTGATGAGATCAAGGGCGAGGTCACCGAAGTCACTTTCCCGCGCGAGGCGATGGGATTCGGCGATGTGAAATTCATCGCGTGCGTCGGCGCGTTCCTCGGCTGGCCGGGCGTGGCGTTCACCATCATGAGCGCTTCGACGATCGGCGCGGTGGTCGGGCTGCTCACGATCGCCATCGGCCGCCGCGACTGGTCGACGAAGATTCCCTTTGGTCCGTATCTCGCGCTGGGCGCGCTCGTCTGGCTCTTCACCGGGCCGGAGTTGGTGGGGTGGTATTGGAACTTTGCGGTCGCGCCTGCGCCGCTGCCCTGAGCGCTGATCAAAATTGGTCGGGCCGGCGAGATTCGAACTCGCGACCTCTTGAACCCCATTCAAGCGCACTACCAAGCTGTGCTACGGCCCGACATTTTGAAGGGCGGCAAAACTAACCGGGCACACACAAAAGGGAAGCGGTTTTTCCGCATTTCCCATTTCCAACCGCGCCCGGCTCCCTAATCTGCGCGCCATGAATCTCCAACCCGTCGCCGTCGTCGGCGCCAGCGGCTATTCCGGCGAAGAACTCGTGCGCCTGCTCAACCGGCACCCGGGCGTGGATCTCGTCGCGCTCACCTCGCGCCAGCTTGCCGGGCAAGCCGTGGAAACCGTTTTCCCCAAGTTCGCCGGGCTGCGTTACGCCAAGCTCAAGTTCATCGAGAGCGATGTCGAAAAGATCGTGGCCAGCGGCGCGCAGTTCGTCTTCCTCGCGCTGCCGCACGGCGTCGCCGCGGAGTATGCCCGTCCGCTTGTCACCGCCGGTCTGCGCGTCATCGACCTTAGCGCCGACTTCCGCATCAAGGACCCGGCGGTTTACGAGGAATTCTATGGCGAAGCCCCGCACGCTCCCGAACTGGCCGCGTCCAGCGTCTATGGCCTGCCGGAGATTTATCGTGAGCAGATCCGCACCGCGCAACTCGTCGCCTCGCCCGGCTGCTACCCGACGAGCATCATCCTCCCGCTGCACCCACTGCTAAAGCGCCGCCTACTCAAGCCCGGCAGCATCGTCATCAACAGCCTGAGCGGCGTGAGCGGTGCCGGTCGCAACGCCAAAGTGGACCTGCTCTACGTCGAATGTAACGAAAGCGTCCGCGCCTACAGCGTGCCCAAACACCGGCACCTCGCCGAGATCGAGCAGGAGCTGAGCAAGGCCTACGGCGAGACGCTCATGGTCGATTTCACCCCGCATCTCATCCCGGTGAATCGCGGCATCTTCACCACGATCCACGCTGCCCCGGCGGAGGGCATCGGCCTCGCGGAAATCAGCGATGCGCTCACGCAAGCGTATGCCGAAGAGCCGTTCGTCCGCCTGCTCGGGGAGCAAGGTCTGCCCGATACCAAAAACGTGACCTTCACCAACTTCGTCGACATCGCGTGGCGCCACGATCCCCGCACCGGGCGCATCCTGCTCCTCAGCGCCGAGGACAATCTCGTGAAGGGCGCGGCCGGTCAGGCGGTGCAATCGCTCAACGCCATGTGCGGCTGGCCCGAAACCACGGCGCTGCTTTAGCCCCGACGGTGGCGAATCGGGTCGGGAAACTGGTGCGGCGACACGCGCGAAATTTTTCGGAAAGAGACTCGTCCAGCGGCGCGGAATGCGCTTTTCTCTCACCCCGCGTCGTCTTCCGAAAACCGTTCCCAGCAGCCATGTCTCACACCGAAATCCCCGGCGGGGTCACCGCCGCCCAAGGCTTCCTCGCGGGAAGCGTGTATTGCGGCATCAAAGCCGCCAATGCCTCGAAGCCCGACCTCGCGCTGATCCATTCCCCTCACCCGACCGTCGCCGCCGGCACCTTCACCACCAACCGCGTGAAAGCCGCGCCGGTGCGCGTTTCCATGGCGCACCTGCGGACGGGCGACATCCGCGCGATTGTGGCCAATGCCGGCAACGCTAACGCCTGCACCGGCGTCGCCGGCATCGAGACGGCCAAGCGCATGACCGAGGCCGTCGCCAAGGGGCTCGATCTCAAGCCGCGGCAAGTGCTCGTCTGCTCCACCGGCCGCATCGGCGTCCCGCTGCCCATCGAGAAAATGGAAGCATCGATCGCCGAGTTGCCCGCGGCCTTGAAAAAGAACGGCAGCAAACGCGCCGCCGAGGCGATCATGACCAGCGATACTTTTCCCAAGGAATTCGCCGTCGAGTTTGAGATCGATGGCGTGCCCGTCCGGCTCGGCGGCATCGCCAAGGGCGCGGGCATGATCGACCCGAACATGGCCACCATGCTCTGCTTCCTCACCACCGACGCCGCGATCGACAAAAAGCAGCTCCAGCGCGCCCTCTCCGTCGCCGTCGAGCAGTCCTTCAACCGCATCACCATCGACGGCGACATGAGCACCAACGACACCGTGCTCATGCTCGCCAACGGCGCCGCCGGCAACAAAGCGCTGCGCTACGGCACCGAGGATTTCAAAGCGTTCCAGCGCGCCCTCGATCACGTCACCCGCAACCTCGCCCGCATGATCGTCGAGGACGGCGAAGGCGTCACCAAATTCGTCGAAGTCCACGTCAACGGCGCGACCACGCTGAGCGACGCCCGCAAGGCCGCCGAAGCCGTCGCCAATTCCACCCTCACCAAATGCGCGTGGTTCGGCGGCGATCCGAACTGGGGCCGCATCATGGACGCCCTCGGCTACTCCGGCGCCCGCCTGCGGGAGGAAACCGTGGACATTTTCTACGACGGCACCATCGCCGTGAAAAACGGCATGCCGAGCAAAACCCCCTTCGCGAAAATCCAGCAGATCGTCGCGCAGAAGAAATTCACCATCATGATCGATCTCAACCTCGGCTCCGCGGAATACACCGTCTTCACGACCGACCTGAGCACCGACTACGTAAAGCTCAACATGGGCGAATAGCCCGCCGATCCTTCCCCGATTTTTTCCATGGCCCAGCCTCCCAACGTCCGCGCCGAAGCCCTCATCGAGGCCCTCCCCTTCATCCAGAGATTCCGGGGCCAGCTCTTCGTCATCAAGTACGGCGGCAGCGCCATGGAGGATGAAAACATCGTCGAGCGTTTCCTGCGCGACGTCGTCTTTCTCGAGGCCGTCGGCATCAATCCCGTCGTGATCCACGGCGGCGGCAAAGCCATCACCCAGCGCATGCGCGACGCCGGCCTCAAGCCCAAGTTCGTCAACGGCCTGCGCGTCACCGACGAGCAGTCCATCCAGATCGTCGAGGACGTGCTCGATCACGTCATCAATCCCGGCATCGTCAAGATGCTCCAGGGCTTTGGCGGCCAGGCCGTCGGCATCCCTGGCAAGGACGTCCTCATCGGCAAAAAGCTCCCGCCCCAGACCGAGGGCAAGACCACCGGGATCGACATGGGGTTCGTCGGCGAAGTCATCGACATCCATCGCGAGTTGATCGAGAAAGCCGTCGCCGCCGAGACCGTGCCCGTCATCTCCCCGCTCGCCCGCGACCAGAGCGGCCACGTCCTGAACATCAACGCCGACATCGCCGCTGGCACCGTCGCCGGACAATTGCGCGCCTCCAAATTCATCTACCTGAGCGACGTGCCCGGCATCATGCGCGACCCGACCGACAAGGAATCGCTCATCCCCTCCGTCACCCGCGAGGAGATCGAGCAGTTGCGCGAAGACGGGATCATCACCGGCGGCATGATCCCCAAGGTCGAGAGCGCCCTCCACGCCCTCTCGCAAGGCGTGGAAAAAGTCCACTTCATCGACGGCCGCACCCCGCACTCGCTCCTCCTGGAAATCTTCACCAACACCGGTGTCGGCACCGAGATCGTCGGCTGAGCGGCAGCGCGTGGCGGTGGGTGGAGCCCCGCGCCTTGACCCTGCGCCCGCGCTTCCCCTAGCGTCCGCCGTCATGGCCGCGGCAAAACCTTCCTCCCTCGTCGATACGCGCGTCGTCGGCGAAAACCACGCCGGTTACCTCGAAGTGTGGTGTGAATCACATCCGGTAGATCAGCAACTCGCGCTCGTAGATGAGCTCCTTGGGCAGGTGGCCTTTCAAGTCGATGAAGAGTTCCTCGTGCGAGAGCACCTCGTAGTTCGGCATCCACCCCGTGAATGCGATCCGGTTTGCACAGCGTGGCCATTTTTTGCCCCAACGTAGCAGGTGGACGTTTTTGCTGAAGGGCTTGCGGGAATCGTTCTTGGGCATGGTCACTGGCGGAGTCGAAGGATGGAAGGATGCTCAGCGCGCCGGCTTCACTCGCCTGTTTGTGCATTCACGAAAAGCTCGAAAGCAAGGCCTGCAAACTGATTCACAAAAACGGCGAGGGGCATGTCGCAGATGCCATTCGTCCGGGGGAAACCGGCTTCAGAACCGGGAGCACCTTTGGGTTGGAAGGTATCGCCATGCGGATCCCAGACGCGGATCTCATCGGTGGTCTGGTTGTAGCCGATGACGCCATACGCGTGTCCGCTGCGCAGACCGGGCATGGGTGGCTTGAGCGTGCCAGTGGTCACGCAGCGATGCTCGGCGAAGGCGGCGGAAAGTTTGCTCCTGAGTTCCTGGAGTTTCGACTCGGACTCTTCGGCAGTGGTCTTTGGGTCCTTGGCCCACTTCAGCGTAAAGCGCTCCATCGGATTGCCTGTGATGAAGGCGAGCATCGTGCCCGCGGATCCGCCGCGTGCGATCGCATCCAGCGGCGTGGTCACACGATCCTTCGGCTCGCGGAGTTCGTTGCGCGCGGCACCCACCGCCTTCTCATAGACATTCGACCACAAGCCGGTGGACTCGCTGCTCGATGAGAGCGCGATCTCCGCATCGGTCGGGGCCGGAATGCGCACCGGCTCCTTGCCGATTTTCACCTCGTAGGTGTCGTCGTCGTTCCGCTTAAACATGCCCTTCACCTGTTCGGGATCGCGGCTGAGCATCGAACCCAGCGGAGCCAGCGAGAAGCAGTTGCCCATGTCGCCCTGGCATAACGCAGTCAGCGCGGGCGCACCTTCCACAAAGAGCTCGCGCCTGGCATTGGCGATGCGCTTTTGCGCCTCGGCAAACATCGCCGTGATGTCCGGGCCGCCCTTGGTCTTCACGCTGGCGGTCTGCTGGGATAACTCAGCGGTCGTGCGCGGAATCGCCGCCCATGTCTTGCCACGCGCGAGCCGTTTCACCACCGCCAGCGCCGCTGCTGCCTCGCCTTTGATCGTTGGGTCAGCGAGCGCCTGATCGATCTCGATCATCGCCAGCGTGCCATCGTAGTCGCTGTCCCAGCTTGGAAAGGATGCCGTCAGCGCGGCAATAAAGCCGCTCGATGCATCCACGCCGCATACCCAGAGGACGGCGCGCGTGATGAAATTCTGGACCCCCGGCGTATTCTCGGGATGCGGGCTGGAGATAAAGACGCGACCTTTGCCCGCTTTCGTCTTCTCCGGCGCCGCGATGATGGTCTTCAGCCCATTGATGTCCGGAGGGATAACGAAGGGCACCGACTTTTTCCTCGGTTCGACCGCGGTCGTCTGTGCTTGAAGTGTGCCCACGGCCCCGAGCAGGAGAGCGGCGAGATAGAGGTGCGCGATGGGGGTTTTCATGCGTTGGGATGCTGGAGGTTGGTGATGCGAAAAATGATTTTGCGAGCACTCTGGCAGTCTGTCGCCTCGCCAAAATAGGTGAGCTGGGAAGTGCTCGATCACCGCCAGAGAGGCGGACCTTGATGAAACTTTTCGCGCCGGTTCCATCCGTAGCGATGCCCGCCCGAGGCGGTGACTCGCATTGGGTCCGCCGCCAGCCTGAGCCACGATTCTTATACAATCTTTACACGGTCGGATTGCGCGAATTGGTGGCGAGCGCCGAAGGTGCTCCATCCATCAGCCCAGGGTTGCGAGGCACGAGCTACCCTGGGTGCTCAATTCATTCGCGAAGCAACCCTGAAAGGGTTGAAGCGCTCAGGGAAGCCGGTAAATGAAACCCTTTCAGGGTCGGTCCCATTTCGCTCTGGCACCCCAGGGTAGCGCGCGGCGCGCAACCCTGGGCTGAACGATCGAACGCCGTTGGCGTTTGCACCATTCGTGCAGTGCGACTGTGAAACTCGTTCAGACCATCCGATCGCGCAGCGCGCGGGCGACGGCGGCCGCGCGGCTGTGGACTTCGAGTTTGGCGAAAAGATTGCGCGTGTGGGTGTTGGTGGTGTGGATGCTCACGTTCAGCCGGTCGGCGATTTCCTTGGCGGTGAGGCCCTCGACCATGTGGCCGAGCAGTTCGCGCTCGCGCGGGGAAAGGGCGATGGGCGGCGCGGGTTTGGTCAGGCGCGCGAGCAGGGTCACCACGCTGCGGGCGACTTGCGGCGACATCGGCGAGCCGCCTTGCGAGGCTTCGATGATCGCCTCGGCCACGGTTTCAGCGCGCGAAGTCTTCAGCAAATAACCGCTCGCGCCGGCGCTGATGGCGGCGCCAATTTTCGCCTCATCCTCGAAGACGGTGAGGATGACGATGTGGCAGTCGGGCGCGAGCTTGCGCACGTCGCCGATGACTTCGAGCCCGCTGCGGCCGGGCAGGCCGACATCGAGCAGCAGCACTTCCGGGCGCTGCTCGGGTGCGGCATTGCGCAGCGCGTGGAGCATCGCTTCGGCATTGGCAAAAGCCTGCGCCGGGGCGAGTCCGCGCGCGGGCGTGCAGAGGCGCTCCAACGAGCGGCGGAAGGTGTCGTGGTCCTCCACGATCCAGGTGCGGATGAGAGGTTTCAAGGGTTCGGGTTCGATATTCAAGAGGGTAGCCAGCGCGCAGTCTTCGGCACGTCGAGCTGGACGGTGGTGCCGGCGCCGGGCTGGGAATCAAGCCGCAGCGCGGCGCCGAGGGCCACGGCGCGTTCGCGGAGATTGCCGAGGCCCTGGCCGCTGCTCGCGCGGCCGGGATCGAAGCCGATACCGTCGTCGGAGATCTCGATGCGCAATCCGCGGGCGGTGGGCGCGAGGTGAAAGCGCACGGCGGTGGCGCGGGCGTGGCGGGCGATGTTGTGCAGCACTTCCTTGCAGAAAAGGTAGAGTTCGCGCCGCGTTTCCAGATCGGGCTGAGCGGGGAGCGGGGCGCTGGGCAGCGCGCAATCGAGCGTCACGCCGCGGAGCAGCCGCTCGGTGAGGCCGTGCAGCACGCCGAACCAGTCGCGGCTTTCCGCGGTGCGGCGCGGGCCGATGAGGGCGACCATATCGCGCATGGAGTGCGCGCTTTCGCCGGCCACGCGCTCGATCTCGGCGAGGTCGGTGCGCAGAGTTTCGAGCGTGGCGTCGCTCTGGTTCGCGAAGGAGCAGATGAGCGTGATGCTGCCGAGGTTCGAGCCGATTTCGTCGTGCAAATCGCGGGCGAGTTTATCGTGCATGAGCTGGGCCTCGCGGCGGCGGAGGCGGCGCTGCCGCCAGAGGAGTAAGCCGGAGAGCAGGCTGATGCCGCCGACGCTGCTCACGCTGCCTTGCACCAGCGTGCGCTGGGCGCGCTCGAGCAGCGTGGTGCGGGCCGCCGCGAGTTGCGCGCGCTCTTCCTCCAGCGCGCGGCGCTGCTCGAGCTGGGTGAACCAGCGGGTGAGCGGGAGCAGACGACCGTCTCCCGTCCAGCCATCGGTGAGCGCGGCGGGGCTCCACGCGGAGTCGCCGTCGAGCGCGTCGCTGGCGGTGACGCTGGCTCCCTGCGCGACGTTTTCATTGCCCGCGATGGCCTGGACTTCGGCGAGGGCGAAGACGTAGTCGCCGCGGCGCTCCCAGAGCTGCGTGGCGGTGATGCGCAGGTAGCGCGCGGTGCGGTGCTGGCCGGGGATGCAGACGAGATTCATGCCCGGCGCCGGCTGAAGGCGGTTGGTCCATTCGTAGAGCAGGAAGGCGTCGCGAAAGTCCGGCTCGGTCGCGGTCTCGACCTTGAAGCGCAGCGGGAAGCCATAGCTGAACCAGAGCGGCACGTCGCGCCGCCGCACCGGCACGATGCGCACCTCGTCCAGCGCGACGGCGCGCGGCAGGGTGATGGTCACGGATTTCTGTTCGTTCGAATCCTCCGCCACCGCGCTATGAAAGCCGAGGCGCCCGCCGAGCTGCGGCGCCACGGGCAGGCCGAGCGGCGTGGCCATGTCGCTGAGATTCGCGCGCGCCCAGGCCCACGGCAGATTGCGCACGCTGGAGCTGGTCGCGCGGGCGTCGAGCGCGAGATTGCGTTCACCGCTGAGCACGAGCATCTCGGCGAGCGCGAGCACCTGCGGACCGTCGCGGGTCCAGGCCTTGGTCGCGGTGAAACGCACGCGCGCCGCGGGGATCGGGGCAAAGCGCGCGACGATGGGGTTGCAGCCGGGATTGGGAAAATCGCGCGCCGTTTCCTCCCGCACCACCGTCGCACGATCCTGCGCGTCGAAGACGGTCATGCGAAAGCGCAGCGGGAATCCGTAGCCGGCGACGACGGCGTTGGCGGCCTTGGCCAGCGGCGGCACGAGCACCACGCTGTCCACGAGCGCGGGTTCGGCGAGCGCGAGTTCCAGCCAGATTTCGTCCTCGTCCGTTTCGTAATTTGTCTTCAAGCCCACGCGGGTGCTGGAGTTGATCATGGTCAGCTCGGGCAGCGTGCTCACCGTGCGGTCGATGGCGTCGATCCGCTGCGTGAGGCGCTGGACGTCGCCGTGGATCCAGAAGGCGAGCCGCTCCACCCAGCCAGTGTCCACGCCCTGGGCGAGGAGGGCGGCGGTGAGGGTGGAAAGGAGTGGCTTCATCCGGCAAGGGCGGGAGCATGGACGGTGCGGCGGCAATTGTCGGCTCACTAATTTTGGTGAGATGACACCGCGGCGCGGCCGCCTCAAATTAAGAGAAAGTTACTCACTCAAAAGTTACTCACTCACTTCTCCGCTTATGAAAATCACCCACTCCTTCCTCTTCCTCGCCGCGTCCTTCGGGCTCGGTCTCTCACTCCTCGCCCAGTCCGCTTCTTCCACTGCCACATCCCAGGATACGGAGAAAAAGCCTACGCCGTTCGTCATCCCGCCGGACATCAATGGCTACAAGACGATCGTCGCGCCGCCCGCGAAGGCCAAGCCAGTGAAGGTCGCCATTTACCTCGGCAAAGGCACGACCAAGGACGCGGTGGACCTCGTCTCGAAAGGCGTGCAATCCATCCCCGACTCCACGGTGAAGATCGTCAGCGGTGAAGAACTCGGGACGCTCGATCTCAAGCCTTTCGACGTGGTGATCTTCTGCGGCGGCTCGGGCATGTCGCAGTCCCAGGGCATCGGCGACGCCGGGCGCCACAACATCCGCGAATACGTGCGCGGAGGCGGTGGCTACTTGGGCATCTGCGCGGGCGCCTATCTCGCGTGCTCGAATTTTTCCTGGGGCCTCGGCATCCTCAATGCCAGCACCGTCTCGAACCAGTGGCGGCGCGGGAAGGGTTTCGTGGACGTCGAGCTGGCCGTTCCGGGCCGCCAGGTCTTCGGCGACGTGAAAGGCACCTTCAAGATTCGCTACGGCAACGGCCCGATCATCAAGCCCGGCGACCTCACGGACGTGCCCGCTTACACGCCGCTCTCTTTTTACCGCACCGAGCTGGCGGAAAACGGCACGCCCGTCGGCATCATGATCGACTCACCCGCGCAGGCCATCGGCACCTTTGGCAAAGGCCGCGTCTTCGTCTCCAGCCCACATGCGGAGAATACGCCGGGCCTCGAAAACGTGATCCCGCGCGCGGTCCTCTGGGCGAGCGGCGTGGACGCGCTCTGACCGCGCCGCCGACTCACATCATTCACTCCGCCGCACCGGTTGAGCCGGCGCGGTTCACTCCTCACCATTCCTTCCCCCGATGAACCGGATCGTCCTTTGCCTCGTCTGGCTCACCGCGGCATTCGTTCGGGCCGAAGGGCCCGCGCCGGGCGCGAGCACCTTTGGCGAGCGCGATTATATCGAGTATGTCGTCGGCGACCTGCCGCTGATCCTCAGCGTGCCGCATGGCGGGCGGTTGGTGCCGGATGAGATTCCCGATCGGACGCGCGGCGTGCGTGATTCCGACGCCAATACGGAGGAACTCGCCCGCGCCGTGGCCGTGGCCGTGCATGAGCGAACCGGACACCACGCCCACGTCATCATCAGCCATCTGCAGCGGTCCAAGCTGGACCCGAACCGCGAGATCGTGGAAGCCGCGGCCGGCAACCCGTTGGCGGAGCGGGCGTGGGAGGAATACCACCGCTTCATCGAGCAAGCCCGCGCCGCGGTGGTGGCGAAGTTTGGCAGCGCCTTTTTCATCGACCTCCACGGGCACGGACATGCCATGCAGCGGCTCGAACTCGGCTACCTGCACAGCACGGATGACCTGGCGCAGGACGAGGCTGTCTTGAACGCTCCGGAGTTCGTGGCGGCCGGCAGCCTGCGCCTCGCCGCCGCCCGCTGGCCTGGCTCCTACGTCGAACTGCTGCGCGGCTCGGTGAGCCTGGGGGCGCTGTTCGAGGCGGAAGGTTTCCGCTCCACGCCGAGCCCATCGGCTCCCGAGCCGGTGGTCCCTTATTTCCGCGGCGGCTATACCGTGAGCCGCCATTGCAAGGCGGAAGATCACGTCACGGGCCTGCAGATCGAATGCAACCGCATCGGAGTGCGCGACACGCCCGAGCACCGCCGCGCCTTCGCCCAAGCGCTCGTCGCCGTGCTGGAGAAATTTCTCCCCGAGCGGCTCGGCCTGCCCTTTGGCCCGGAGAAGGCGCCGGTGGCTTCCGCTCCGGCCACGCCTGCTGCTCCAGCCGTGCCAGACGGTGCGGCACAGTAACGCTTCATCCCTCCCCCGATGCAGAGACTCGCCCTCGCCCTCGCCAGCCTCCTCGCCGCTTCGCCGCTCGCGGCCTTGGCTGCGGATTACCGGTCGCCGTATTCGGTCAAGTTCACCTTCCCGCTGGAGGAACTCACCGGAGATCTCACGAAGGGGCCGCGTTCGGATTGGAAGGACTCGGCCAGCGTCCCTTTCCGCGAATGGTTTCTCCCGGCCAATGCAGCCCGCTGGGGCTACCGCGGTCCCGGTGCGAAGCACTACGATGCTCCGCCCGGTGCCTCGACGAAAAGCCTGGACTGGGCACGGCAGCGCGTCATCGCCACCGGC
>ENA-ORBV01004517-ORBV01004517.1-microbial-mat-metagenome-genome-assembly--contig:-NODE-4517-length-26600-cov-16.706029_pt1 | contig 26600 bp, 20 predicted proteins | sample MGYA00237777_ERZ505514 | MGnify/ENA primary metagenome ERZ505514 (study PRJEB26160, sample SAMN06269048) | microbial mat metagenome | isolation source: Oligotrophic lake microbial mat | place...
TTTCAACAAGTGTGACTTTACGATCACCCCCAGGCCTTCTGCGAATCGCCACCAGCTTTGTCGAATCAGGACTCCAGTAGCACTCGCCGGTGTAGGAATCACCGGACTTCCCTTCAAGACTCAGTTGCGATTCCTCCTTCGTCTTACTGTCACGGAGCCAGAGATTGTGATCACGGACGAATGCGGTCCGCTGGCCATCAGGCGAAGTGGGTCGCGGTGACGGGAATGGTGGCCGATCGTTCGTAGACGAACGTGGGGGACGCTTCGAATCCGGCTTCGCCTCTCGAGGCAGGTCACCTTGCTTTACGATGCTTTTGGTGCCAGTGGCGACATCGACAACGACCCACTCCTTCTTACCGTCGGGCCGCTGGGCGAAATACCAGAACTTCGAGTCGTCCTCGAACCAGGTGGGACGCAGTGTTGCATTAAGCACCTTGCCCGCGAACCGCTGGCGGACACTGGCAGCACGCTCGTAGTCAGCCTTGGTGCCTTGGGCGACAGCCTCACTGGCGACGGCAACCAACAACGCAAAAAGGATGATTAAACGCATGGATACAGTCTCGTAGGTAACAGGTGCGAACATCGGGGGTCCATACGTTAACAGACTGCATAGACGAACCCATTTCTCCGTAAAGCACAGTAGATTCTCTCAGAGCCCCTGACCCAAGTTCTCAGCATCAGGGCTCTGGGCAGTGGCAGATGTTGCCCCCTGGCTCTGCATTAACTCCGCCTTCACCCTGAAATACGTCGCACGCGCCCCCAAGCCGGCATCGACGTACGCCTGCACACGCGCTTCCTCTGAGGGGTAGGCGTCGTCAGCGGCCAGCAGTGCGATGACCCGCATCCGCTTATCAACGCCCATCGACTCCAGCAGAAGGTCCTTCCAGCAGTCCGGGTTCGCCTGTTGCAGTTGTGCTCCGCGTACATAGTGACGGATACTGGGCTGCGGGATCAGGCTCAGGTGCTCACCCATAAATTGAAAAACCGTGAGACTTTGAGACTTGAACTGGCCCACTTCGCGATGGACCTCCTGTCCCGAAGGCTCAAACTTCAGCACGATGGCACGGTCCTCGATGGCCCGAACGTTGTCGTTGCTCGTGGTCCACTCATTGGTTAGCAGGCACACAGGGGAAGAAGTGGTGAAATGGCCTGGTATCTGTCCGGGCTCATCACCGATCATGGGGTGGGTACTGAGCCATCGCAGAGATTTGGCGGGGTCCGTGTTGCACAAGGCTTTGAGCAGGCGGACGCAGGCATCATTGCGGTACAAGTAGTCCAGATCGTCAAGGATTAAAGGCTGGTCTCGATGCCGATAGCAGGCTTCGTACAGCGCGAAGGCAGTGGCGTGGTTCTCCAGCAACAGGTGACTGCGTTCTCGCATCGCCTCTTTGATGGCACGCGACTTACCTAAGCCGGGGGCACCGATCAACATCAGGAACGGGTATTTGCCTGAAGCGAAGGCGGTAATGTGGTGACGCAGTTGCTCGTAGGTGGTGATTCGGATGGTACTGGTGGGCGTGGTTGGTGGGGGCATATGAATAGTTCCTAGTGGCGAGTGATGAGGCTGTCGCAAGTGATGGCCCGATCGAAAATAGAAAGGCGAGGGAGGGTTCAGGGGCAACCCTCCCTCGCCGGTCGAGCAATCAGACCACTTGAGGTTCGGTGGCAAGCATGTACTTGCCTCCCGACTCAGTGACCTTACCGTCCGCCTTCAAGCCCACGAGTACCGGCTTGATCGATTCCTTCGTCATGTAAACCTGTTCAGCGAGGTTTTTGTCGGTGGTGGGTGCTATCTCGAGGATTTCCAGAATCCGTTCGTTCCGCCACTGACCCATCGATCGATTGTTGAACCCATCCACCAACGCCAACGAGAACTTCTCGTTCCTGGTGATGCCGCAAAGCAAGCCCACATCAGTCACCGCGTTGTCGACAGTGATCTTGATCTGCTCGACCAACTCCTTGCGCTTCGAGGCGAACAACGCCTTGGTGTTTACCACCATTTCATGGCCTTCACCATACTTGGCCACGCACTTCTTGAGGTCGTCGTTCCAGTTCTTCGGACCGGCTTCCTCTATCAATGTGTGAATCACCATTGGCAAGCTTTGAGTTGCCATTTTCTTGCCATCAACTTGAATAGTTTCGCTATTCATAATGATTTCCTTCCGGCAATGCCGGAGTTAGAAGTTTTTTGTCGCCTGCAACATGCAAGCGGCGAGTTCTCAATCCACCGCAGCCTCTCTTTTTCCAGAACCTCCTCTTGACTCAGGCGGACCGCGTATCGGAGCGTAGATTTCATAGTTCATCGGTATCGCCTTTCTGCTGAGAGGCGACATTGAGGTTCAAGATGTGGCGGGCACTGCGCGCAGCCCGTTCCCGCTCCCTTGAATTCGCGGGGCGTGGAACAGGAGCCATCTGCCGCATGTCGGCCTCTGCCAGAGCTTTGAAGAAATCGCTTAACTCTTGCTCGGTGGTGCAGCGGGTGCGTCCGACCATCACGGTCGAGAGCTTTATCCCGTTGACACCACGCGAGGCCCAGCGATAGAGTGTTGCCACATGGAGGGGCCGGCCATCGCGGCGAGGCATCCAGGGAAGGCGGGCGGCGGCTGTAATGGAGATAAGCCTGTTCATGTAGAGAAGTTCCGATTGGGTGCGAATGACGTTGGAAAGACACAGTGCCTCCACTCCTTAGATCGCGCCGAGGTGGAATCGCCTTACGGCACTAGGCAGAACAGCGAAAAACCGCCTTGGCGAAGCGCCAGAGCGGTTTTAATTTTTTTTGAAGTGTTCCGGATCGATCCGGATTAGCTGTTCCGCCGGTCGCGGCAAGAGGACAACAGATTGCCGTCCCAGACATCCCACTGACGGGGTAGGCGGCACGAGGCGGCTCAAAGGCTCAACCCCCGAGGCTACTGGGACTCTGTTGACGAGATGTCGGGGTTCAACTGAGCGTCAGACATGAAAAAGTGAAATGGTCAGCAATGCCCGATATACCATCACCCACCGCGATCGGGCTTGGGCTTTGGTCGATCAAACTTCGGGATATTATTGGAGATCGCTGTCAATCTAATCAGATTCGGATCTTTAATCACGCTGCCTGATTGATTCTGATGTGTAACCAGCCACGGCCGCACTGTTCGGTAATATCTATTGAATGTTTCGACGTTTTTCGGGATACGCTCTCTGAAAGCCGGGTGATCTAACATCGCTTTGTGCAAGGCACCTTGTTTGAAAGTATGCGATTCGGAAATTTCTTCAAAGAAATCATTGACAGTCTCGATGAACTGCGCGAGACGTAGAGTTAGAGGTTTCGGTGGCTTGCGTGGCGTGGCTGGGGCGACTTCTGATGGAATCTCTCGCGGAGCTTTTGTCACGACTTGGTTTTCACCGATGTTTGGGTTGCTGGCCTGCATGGAGCCATCGTGCGGTTCGAGGTTTTTGAACACATCCTCAGGTGCAGGCCCCTCACCACTCATGCACTCAATCCTAAAGATTTCGTACAACTGCCGGGCCAGATTCAGTCGGTGAATCGGGTCTGACTGATCGTCGAATCGAAACTCCAGCTCCCCATCATCAGGCCGGGCGACGATGGCCACTCTGGTCGAACGGTCATCCTTGCTGCAAGCCAGCAGGCTCCACCGATAATGAGCAAAGGCCTCATCCACCTTGCACACGTTGCCGCGAGCGTGCAACTTCACCGTAAAGCGGAAAAAGGCAGCCTCGGTGAAAAAACTAAATGTGGCAGTCTCACATCGCCACTGATTCGTGGCTGCAAGAGCAATGTCGGGAAGCGCACGGGGAAAGAGATACATCCGTGACTTCTCGTCATAGAAGCACAACTCGGTGAACACAAGGGATTCGCGGATGACTTGGGCCGCGATCGATGAGTCGGGAAAGCCTGCAGTGACCGGGCGGATGGCCTCATTGATGTCCGATTCGCGCTGCCACGCTTTACCATCCACGCATTCCAGCAGCTTGTAGATCGGTTTTTTCCACCATTGCGGATTGACAACGTTCAGTTGCAGACACGAGTCTGGTTTGAAGGTGGCTATGGACCTTCTGCCGGTCTGACGCTGCCACCACGGAGGTTCGGCGTGGTCCTCCTTCTCCGCGTCGGTCAACCCAAAGTAGAACAGGAGCCCCATCTCGTGCAGCACTCGTAGGTACGTGCCTTGGCGTCTCCTGTCGTGGACGCCGCATTCAGCACACCAAGTGCGAAACTCGTCGATCGGGATGATCGTCCTGGACCTGATTTTCTCGCTTACATGAGTACGCAACCGACAGAGCCCCTTAGGCATCCGCGAGGCATACCGATCTCCGATGCTAAACCCGTCGTCCCACACATTCTCGACCGGCTCTGGCCGCAATCCATACGAATAAGCGAGTCGCAGCACCGCATTCTGAATTGCCTCCCTTAAAGGTTTGATGCTCGTTGCCGCCGCGTCACAGGCGGAACAGCCATCAACGACCGGAGCGATGACATTCACGCCCCATTTCGCGCGAAACAATTCACGACTTTGGCCAATGATCTTGTCAACTTCCCGCGCCGTTCCTGATCCAGTCCTGTCACATTGTGTCACGGCGATCAGGACGGGGGCGCGGTCGCCGGCGTAGCGGTTGATCATCTGAAGCCAGTAGTTCAAACCGTTTCCCGTTTCCTCCCCATTAAGCCCCCGTCTTCTCTCCAGTGGCCGAGTTGCCGACAGCACCAGGAGATAGAGCGTGTGATCGTTGTCCGCAAAAAAGATCTCGTGAATGCCGTGCTTGACCAACTGGCCGCCTAGGTCCCAAAGATGTAGCGCCAGCCTTCTAGGCTCAATTGAGCGGTTGCCGGGCTTCCATCTCAGGTCCTGTTCATGCAACAGTTCGATGTCATCCGTGATGCTGCGAGGCTCGTCTATAGAAACCACCTCATCCAGGAAGCAGCGGCGCAATAAACAGCTCTTGCCCACGCCCTCCATGCCCGCGATCACAATCCGTAGATCCAGAACCTCCTCTCCATTTCGCCAAGCTTCCAAGATGGCTTGGGCGTCATGAGTTCGCTGCAATGAACGGGATACGGGAGCCGACTCCGGAACGAACAGTTGCTTCAACTGCGGCAGCTGTGAAAGAACTTCCACAATGGAGTCAATATCTGGGCTCGGTGGCAGCCTCAGAATTTCAAGCTTCTTGAAATTCTTAAGGTGCTTCAGCCCCGCGCCTGTGAGCTTAGGCCACCACGACCGCCATTGAAACTCGGTGAGGCACGGCAACTCCGAGAGGCATTTGAGCCCCTGATCCGTGATGTCAACACCACCCTCTATGTCCAACGCGTCGAGTTGGATCGTATTTTCCGCCAAAGCTCTGAGGCCGATGTCAGTGATCGTGGTATTGCGCAACCACAGCACGGGAATGTCGGGGTAGCTTTTTACTATCGAAATCAGTTGTTGATCATCCACGCCACAAGGGATCACCGCATGCCTTTTCTGGCCTTGATAACTCCACTCCTGGTGATGCGGCATGGATTTGCGCTCGCCTTGCTCCGTCATGAGACTGTCGCTCCGTGAATGGAATTGGATGCAAATGCCCTTTACCCCACCTTCTCCATGATCTCTGCCGCTTTCATCTTATCCATTTCGGCATAGATCTCCGTCACCGCCGCTGATCGATGTCCTAGTACCACGCGGGCAGCCTCTAACCCGAACTGTTTACGCAGGTAAGTGGCAGCATTGTGGCGGAGCTGGTGTGGGTGCCAGCGGTGCTCCTTCTGCCATTGCCTCAACCGGTCCGTCAACTTTTCCTTCTTCAGCCGACCCTCCCATTCTTTTGGCGACTCAAACCGCCCTTTGTCGTCCTTCTTGCGGTCGAGCGGTGCCGGTGCAGGGAACGCCTGATCGCAGGCATAGTAGATGGCCCGCAAGTAGGTGGCCGGCGTGTACCGATGACGCATCCGGCGTTGGGTTTTTCGCTTCAGGTTGGGCCGCGTGCGATGCGTTGATCGATCGGACCACCGCTCTTCCATGGCGATTCGCGGGCTGAAGATGAAGGCATCCAGATCTTTGCAGAGGAAGGGTTGCAGATGCTGCTGAGCACGCTCGCCGAGGTAGATCTGTCGTTCATGCCCCAAGTGATCCGTCTTGTGCGACTCGGGCTGGTAAACCCACACCTTCCCCGTGGTGTCCAAGTCGCGCGTCTTCATGATCACAAGTTCACCAGGCCGCATGCCCGTGAACTGCTGCACGCGGATCATGGCCTGCACCGTCGGCGGCAGAAACGGCATCACCGCGTCGATGTATTGTTCGGGGACAGGCTTGACGGAGATTCCTTCCCGGACTCCGCATCGTCCCCTGCGAAGCGGTGCGACTGCCTGTAATGCATGAAAGACCATGGGCGGGACCATGTCGTTTTCCACACCCCACTTGAAAATGCGTCGAATCCGATTGGTCCGATCGTTCACGGTGGTTCTGCTCAGGTCTGCATCGATCATTGCCTGGCGAACCGCTTTCAAGCATGACGGCCGGAAATCATTGACCAGCGCGGAACCGAACAACTTGATGAGGTGATGCACGGCATGCTTGACGTTCGTCATTTCCTCCGTGGGCTTACCGTCCTTCTGGTAGTAGGCGATGCCAAAGTCCCAGTAGGCCACAAAGAGTTGATGAACATCCATCAAAGCAGATGAAGGTAATGCCCCGGTTGTACTGGATGCCGGTGCCTGGCGTTGATTGGCCAGCCACTGGGCAATCACCTTGCGATAGACTTCCTGGCTTGACTCCAAGCCGTGTTTCCCCAGATAGACATCAGTGCCATTGAGCGTGACGACAGCTTGGCCGGACGCTTTGTGCAAGCGGTAAGAGGGGATTTTCTTGAAGAGGCGGGACATGCGAGGCTCCTTGAATCGGAGCTGAAAACGGTAGACTACCGTTTTCAGCTGACGCTTCTGACCTCGCTGTCCACACGGACAGGTACGCTAATTCGCGTTAGGTAATTGAGTTGTCGAAAAGCGGGTGATGGGACTTGAACCCACGACATTCACGTTGGCAACGTGACGCTCTACCGCTGAGCTACACCCGCATTGCCGTTGAACCACCAAGTCTATCGGCCAAAGCGCCCTCACGACTTAGCGAAGGAGAAGGATGGTACCCAGTGGTGCGAATCCTGCAAGTGCGGATTCGCCAAGTTTCAAACCTCAACTTACTGTCCTTCCAACAGTCACGCGAAAAGTAACTGGGCCAGTCAGGCCACCGGTTGGCGCCCCGATGATTGGCGTTACACCTACATCCACTATCCCTACTGGGCCACGTATCGTTGCGCGTACGATCCCAGTGGCACGCTCGATTTTCTCATCACCAAGGATGCGTTATCAGCGTCCAACCGCGTGATTGTCAGCGACAACATCACCATTGATGTCGGGGCAGACCACGCCAATTCCATTTCACGCAATCATCTGGGCACAGGTTTCAAACCAGCCGGTGGCAACGTGCTGTACAACGACAACATCGCCCACTGGCAACCGTTTGAGGATGTGAAGCTGCGCGTATCAGTTCCGCTGAGCGCACCGCACCAGCGCCATTTCTACTTTTAGTGTCGGTGACCGATGATGTTTGAGCGAGCGACAGTGTGATACGAATAGGTTGATTTACTTTGCCGCAGGCTTGGCCTTGAGCGCTTTCCAGAACTCGTCCTCCGCTTCCTTGTATTTGCTAAAGAGTTTTTCCAGATCGCCGAGCATGCGCTGAATCTGTTCCTTGTTGCCCGGCTCCTTCTCGGCAACAGCGCGCAGACCCTGCGCTGCGGAATCAAGCGTTGAAGCAGCCAGCGCGAAAGATCGCGCTGCGTCGTAAAGGTTGTCGGTTTCCAGTTCCTCATCGCCCGGCGAATAGAGCAGACGCCAGGGCGACCTGCGTACTTCGATGGCGGCAAGCTTGAGCTGAGCGGTGGTCAATCCCGCATTCGCAAAGGCTCGCTCGAGCACCGGGCGCTGACCGATGACCAGGCCTTTGACATCCTCCGTTGCGACGCGCAGGTTCTCCATCGCCTGTGTGCCTTTGTCCAAGGCGACTTCGACCTGTTTCATCGTCTGTTCTTTCGCTGTCTCGGAGACCGCCAGAATATTGTCAATCGCCGCGCGCACCATCGGATCCTTCTGCTTGATCAGATCGCGAAGCAGCACGAGCGATTCATCCGCATTGCGGGTGACATGATCGATGCTCGTCAGCCAGGCTTCGCTGCGTTTGCGCGTGTCAGCGATGATCTCCTTCGCATCGCTGGTGGCCTTGCTCAGGTCCGCCATGGCGAGTCTGGCATCCTCAATGATCTTGCCGACGTTATCGAGATTGTTCTTGGCTGAGGCCGTGAGCAGCGGCAGATCGTTCTTGAGTGTGCCGGTAGCGTCGCGCACATTGTCGATGACTTCTGCGACAGTTCCGCCGCGCGTGCCCAGTGCAGCGGTGAGATTGCGCAGGTCGCCGGTGAGCTCGCGCGTGTTGGCGATGATGTCCTGAATCTGCTGGCGCTGCTGATCTTCGATGCCGATGTTGCGCGTGAAGGCCTGTGCAATAGCGCTGCCCGCAATGCGACCGGGAATCGTGCCAGCAGGCAGGTTCGCAAGGACAAGTGCTGCGCGCTCTTCGCGCTGTTTCTGCACCATGTCGTTGTCGCCGGGATTAGCACGCAGAAACGGATAGTGTTCCAGCAGATCAGCCATCACAATTTTCTGATCGTCTTCGTATCGCTTGCCTGTGCCGATGCTGGCGATGTTCATGGTGGTGTTGTTGCCCAGAGGCGGCCGCTCCAGTTCGATGCGGGCGTTCCAGCAGAGCTTGATGTCACTTGCCAGGCTAATCGTGATGACGGAGCCGATGATGTTGTCAGGTTCCGCTGGCGGAGAGAAGTCGTCGATCTCAACGACTTCGCCCGTGGGCTGACCGCCGATGGTCACGCGAGCGCCAGCTTTGAGGCCTTGCAAGCCATCGCTCAAGGCGTAATAAACTTTCACCGACTGGCGCTTGGCGAAGAGCGCGCTGAAATCGGACAGCACGATGATCACCGTCACTGCGAGGACGATGCCCGATAGAACGAAGATGCCTGCTTTGACGTTGTCTCGCTGCGGATTCATGGCTACATCCCTGTGTGCTGTGGATCAAACTTTCTTGCGCGTGGCCTGCACTGCCGGGCGGACCATATCCATCTGGTTGCCGGTGTTCAGGAGGTCTTCTGCATAATTGGTCGTCTGTTTCCGCTGCGTGATCGGGCCTTCCGCATCGCCGCGCAGGAACTGACGGATGAGCTGCTCGTCGGCATTGAGATTGCCAGCTTCATCAGTTGTTGTGGAGCGGATCCTGTCGAAGTAGTCACGCGACTCCACGCAGAGCATGCGCCCTTTATCAAGCATGGCCATGCGATCAGCAATCGTGAAAGCGGAATCCATTTCGTGCGTCACCACCACACTGGTCACACCCAGTTGCTTGGAGAGATTGATGATGAGCTGATCGATCTCCGCGCTGGTCACCGGGTCCAGCCCAGCAGAAGGCTCATCATAAAAAAGAATCTGCGGATCAAGCGACAGCGCCCGCGCCAGGCCAGCGCGCTTTTTCATGCCGCCTGAAATCTGCGAAGGAAACTTCTCAGCGTGTTCGCGAAGGCCCACCATTTCCAGCTTGATCTTCACCATGATGTCGATGACGTTGCGAGGCAGGTCGGTGTGCTCCTCCAAAGGCAGCGCAACATTCTCGCGCAGCGTCATGGAATTAAAAAGTGCGCCGGACTGAAAGAGGATGCCAAACTTCTTGCGGATGTCGTCCAGTGCACTGTCGCGCAGGTGTGTGATATCCGTGCCCAGCACGCTGATACGGCCTTCATCTGCTTTGAGTGAACCGATGATCAGGCGAAGCAGCGTGCTCTTGCCCGAACCTGAGCCGCCCATGATCACCATCGTTTCGCCCTGGCGAACGCTGAGGTTGATGCCGTTGAGAACGGTCTTGCCATCGAACCGCTTGACGAGCTGCTCGACGCGAATCGTCGGCTCTTCATCATGCGGTTCAGGAGTTGGCGTTTCGCTGGTGGGCATGGGCAGAGGGTGATTGATTCTGGGTGACCGAGTGCGGATGTTGAGTGTGATTCGACTGCAATCATATCTTCACGGTGCCACTGCACCCTGCACGGCTCGCTGGCTGTATGATCGGTCATGAGCACTTCCGATCATCAAATGCTTGGCCCTATTCGCATCGCACTTGCACTGATCCTCATGCTGACCTCAGCCTTGAGCGCGGCATCGCCGCTGCGCGTAGGATTTGGTGAGGCGGATATCACACCTCAGGTGACAGCAGAACGCCCCATTTATTTGGCCGGATATGGACAGAATCGCAAGGCGACTGGCGTGCACGATCCCATCATGGCAAGGGCGGTGGTCCTTCACGATGGCGAGAAGATGATCGCGATCGTGAGCGTCGATGTGGTGGGCGTCATGCTCCCAGTAGTGAAAGAGATTCGCAGCAAGGTTCAAGGCTTTACACATGTCACAGTCTGCGCCACGCATAATCACGAAGCCCCCGACACCATCGGCCTCTGGGGCCCGATGGCCATTAGGAGCGGCATTGATCCCGCATTCATGAAGCAACTCATTCAAGGATGCGTCAAGGCCATCGACCTGGCACGCGAGAATCTCGCTGAAGTTTCCGCCAGCTACGGCAGTGCTGATGATCAATCGCTCCTGGGCGACAGCCGATTGCCCAAAACTTATGACGCCACACTCCGCGTGCTTCGATTTGAGCGAACGAAAGATGGGAAGCCGCACGGGCTGCTCGTGCAATGGAATTGTCATCCCGAGGCGATGGGGCCGCGCAACACGCAGATCACCGCAGACTTTCCCTGGGCGACCATTGCCGCGCTCAAGAAGAAACATGATTGTGCTGTGGTCTATGTCAGCGGTGCGGTGGGTGGGCTGATGGCACCGCCCGATGAAGGCGTGAAGGATGAGAAAGGCAACAAGTTAAAAGAGGGCGATTTCGAGTACACCCGCGTCTATGGCGAGATGGTGGCGAAGCTGACGGAACAGGCGATGGCCAAGGCCAAACCGATCGAGCTTACGCCGTTTGTCGTTCATACGAAAAACATTTACCTGCCGCTGGCCAATGCCATCTACGTGCTGGCCAGGCAGGCTGGTGTGCTGGAACGCGAAGCATTCGTGTGGGAGAACGATACGGGCAAGCGCGGTGAACCTTATCTGGATTCACATGCGCCCAAGTTGCCTGCGCTTGAAACCGAGATCGGCTACCTGCGACTGGGATCGCTCAGCGTCGTCACCATCCCCGGCGAAATCTATCCCGAACTGATCAGCGGAAAGATTCAGGATCCAGCCGACGCTGGCGCGGATTTTCCCGATGCGCCCAAAGAAAAACATCTCCATGCCATGCTGCCCGCTCCTGAAGTGATGTTCATCGGATTGGGCAACGACGAGATCGGCTACATCATTCCTAAGCGGCAGTGGGATCTCTTTCCGCCTTATGCTTACGGTCGTAGCAAGTCGCAATATGGTGAAATCAACAGCGTCGGCCCGGACACCGCTCCGCTCTTGATGGACGCCTTTGATGCACTGATTCGCGGCAAGTGACTGCGAAGTTGCGCGGCCAAACTCGATCATCACTTCACCATCTGTGCCTCAATCGGCGCAGCGTAATCGTTCCACAGCGCCTCGCACAGTTTCGCATCCGTATCGCCATCGAAGACGACAAAACGATAACGCGAGACATAAGGCTTGCCGGGGACGATCTGAAATTCACCATCCTGTTCGGGTGCGAAATTGAAGAACGGCTCGCTCGGATGAATGCGCATTTTCTGAGGGAAGCGGAAATTTTCAGGGTGGCAGAGGATGGCGATGCCTGCGGGGTTGGCTTGATCTTTGGTGCCGATGTTGCCGGACATGGCGCACCATTTGGCGGCAGTGCCGTGGCCCTTGTCGCGCGTGAGGCCTTCGCTGGTGAGAAACTTGCAGGCATCGCCTGCGCCTTCCCAGTCAGCGGAGCCGCGCACGCCCAGGCCGCCGTAGTGGTAGAGCAAAAGTGTGAGCGGGCTGTCGGTGGCGCAGGTCTGCGTGCTGACCAGATCGAAGAGGCGAACTTTCTCGGTGCCATAAACACGCACATGCCAGGTTTCATTTAGCACATCCTGTTTACCTTTGGCGGCCTTGAGTGCGACGTGTTTCTGCTGCACTTGAAAAGAGGCGAAGACGTTGCCGCTGGTGTGTGCATCGAGCTTGACGAATTCGACGGTGCCTTCGCCTTTGCCCATGTTCCAGAAATCGGTCTTGCGACCCTCGAAAGATGTTTCGGTCCAGGGGAACCAGATGCCGTGATGGTGAAGATGCTTTTCGGGAAAGTCGTTGGTGAGCAGCCGACCCGAAGGCGTGATGACCGGATGGATGTAAGCACTGCGGGCATAGATCGGCTTGGTGCCTTTGGGTGGCTGCTGGATCGCCATGTTGTAGCGCAGCACGAGTTGCTCGTTCACGGAGAGCGTGAGGGCATCATCATCTTTGTCGCAGGTGACAAAGGTGTGGTCTGACTTGGCGGGTGCGATGGTTTTGATTTTGAACAGGCGCGTGGTGTCTGCTTTGAAGTTGCCGGGGATGATCCATGTCAGATAGGAAGCGGAATCGCTGGTCACGATCTGACTGCGAAGCGGTGTGCGCTTGTCGCCATCGATGGATTCGACGGCGAGCCGGGGCGATTTGGCCCACTCACCAGTGAGCGGCAACTGCACGATCGCATCGACGCGATCATGCTTGCCCGCGCTGGCGCTGACGATCATTTCTGCGGCTTGCGTAGAGGTAGTGACAAGCACCGAAAACAAGGCGATGGCGAACAGACTGCGGAGTCGGAGAATCATGGTGAATTCCTGTGATAATCGCGGTGGCGGGGCAGTCATCATCGATCCGTACCCCGACGGCTCGCGGACTCGCCATCGGGCTTGGCACTTGTTACTGACCTCTGTCCTCTGTCCTCTGACCTCTGATCTCTGACCTCTGATCTGTGACCTCTGATCTCTGACCTCTGACCTTCCGCATCAGAGCACAAACTTGCTCAAATCTTCATCCTTAAGAATATCGGCCACGCGCTGCCGGACGAACATGTCCGAGATCGCTATTTTCTTCTCGCCTCGCGCTACGCGCTCAGGGGCATCGAAATTAATTTCTTCAAAAACCTTTTCGACGATGGTCATGAGTCTGCGGGCACCGATGTTTTCAAGCTGCGCGTTGGCCTGCGCTGCCAGGTCGGCAATCGCCTCAATCGCGCCATCGTCATAAGTCACCTCAAGGCCTTCCACAGCGAGCAGGTGCTGCTGCTGTTTGGTCAGCGCGTTGTGAGGCTCTTTCAGGATGCGGATGAAGTCTTCCTTTTTGAGCGGTGTCAGTTCCACACGAATCGGAAAGCGACCTTGAAGCTCGGGCATCAGATCGCTGACGGCTGCCGAGTGAAAGGCACCGGCGGCAATGAAGAGAATGTGATCGGTATGCACGATGCCGTGGCGTGTCGTCACAGCGGAGCCTTCGACGATGGGCAATAGGTCGCGCTGCACGCCTTGCCGCGATACATCGGGGCCGCGCCCGCCGCCTTCGCTGGTGGTGGCGATTTTGTCGATCTCATCGACGAAGATGATGCCGCTCTCTTCGCAGCGCGAAATGGCTTCGGTGGTGATCTTTTCCTTATCGAGCAGCTTTTCTGTTTCCTGTTCAATGAGCAGTTCGCGAGCATCAGCGACGCTGAGCCTGCGCGTTTTGTTCTGCTCAGGAATGATCTTCTCGAGCATGCTCGCCATGTCCGGGTCCATCTGATCGAAGCCCATGTTGGCGAACATGACGTTGCCTTGCGGGCGATGACTGATGGTGAGTTCGACTTCTTTATCATCGAGCTTGCCTGCGATGACCTGCTTGCGAAGGCGTTCGCGGGTGCGCTCGTGTCGCTTGTGATCTTCCTCTTGCTGATTTGTTTTTTCTTCTATGACGTCGCCGGTGTTTTCTGTCGGCTCAGATGTTTCAGCAAAGTCGGTGTACGGGCGACTGCTGCCGTACGAAGGCGTGGGCGGCAAGAGCAAATCGACGATGCGTTCGTTGGCTGAATCGGTGGCCTTCTCGCGCACGCTCTGCGCCATCTCAGTGCGAATGAGTGAGAGCGATTGATCGAGCAGATCGCGCACCATCGATTCGACATCCCGGCCGTGGTAGCCCACTTCGGTGTACTTGCTGGCTTCGACTTTGACGAAGGGCGCGCCGGTGAGTTTGGCAAGCCGGCGGGCGATTTCAGTTTTGCCCACGCCGGTGGGCCCGATCATGATGATGTTCTTGGGATAAACCTCGCGGGCCATCTCAGCGCCCAGTTGCTGCCTGCGCCAGCGATTGCGAATGGCGACAGCCACGGCGCGTTTGGCGTCAGCCTGGCCGATGATGTAGCGGTCAAGCTCGGCGACGATTTCAACGGGCGTCAGATTGCGTATAGGGCTTTGCATGTTCTAGTCAATCGGTGGAATCCAGCGAAACAGATCTGCATCACAGCGAGCAGATGCAATGATTCTACGGAAATCAGGAGCGAGCGAGTGCGAATGGTGGAGGATGTCGCGCCGCAATTTGCTGACTTCATGTGTTGTCGGAGCGAATGATCAAATCACAATTGGGACTTCTGGATAACCTCGAAAATGATTTTTTTAAGGAAAGCAGGAAAGTTGGAAAGCATGGAAAAGACTCATAAACAGCCTTCTTTTCATTGTTTCCATTTTTCCTGCTTTCCTTACAAAACGATTGCATCGGGTTATTCAGTGGTCCCAATCTACAAATCACAAACATGCACCAAGAATCAAAGAGGAAAAATCTCAAGCGCTTCGCCTGATTTCTTGTGCGGATCGACCGCGTAATCAATGAGCGTATTACTGCATGGATCGGCGCCCCTATTGAATAGCCCTTGCACTTTCAAAGGTGAAATCCATTTTTGCCACGAAGGCACGAAGACACGAAGAAAGGAAGTCAAGATGAGTTTCATAGCTTCATGGATTCAGAACTTCGTGCCTCGTGCCCTGGTGGTCAAGACGAGTTTCACCCTTCGACTTGAGTCTTGCATGCGATCGCCCTGCGAAGGATGCCGTCAATTCGCATGTTTAATAGCCATTGCCTATTGACCTAGGTTTAAAATATGCTAAACTATGAGAGGCTCGATCCTTCCTCTCTTGTTGGAGCCATTACCATGCCCACTGCCACGTTTTCCGTTTTGCCGAGTTCCATTTCGTCCAACGAGATCGGCCCGTTGCAGGCCAATCGCATGGATGTCCCAGCCGCAAGGCGTAAGCCTGCGGAGTCTTGGAAACACAAGGCGCTTCGTAACTCCGCAGGCTTTCGCCTAGCGGCTCGGATGGACGCCAATTCAATTGCTCTGGGGCTCGCTCGCGGTGCATTTGCCGTTGGCATGGACCCGCTGCCTGTGAGGCAGGCACGAGAGTTTGTGGGTAGACGTCTACCAATTTACCCTTATATACGATCTAACCTTAGTATTTGCAACGGATTAAAAGGGTGGACACAAATGAAAAATGCTCAGGGTAGACAAATCCCAGGGCCGGCAAATGTGGTTGCCCAGCGTATGTATCTAGGATGGGCAGTTGCAATCTCTTCCATGACTATCCAATTCCATTCCCCAACGCCCTGCAACAGACGCCGATTGCAGGTATGATGCTCGGCTCGATTCTGCCCGCCCCACCACCGGCGACGACTGGCCTTAGCCCACTTCGTCGCCCACACCCTGCGAGCCTTATGTCCGCCAACCTCCGTAACGTCGCGATCATTGCCCACGTTGACCATGGGAAAACCACCCTCGTTGACAAACTCCTATACCAATCGGGCCTCTTCCGCAACTCGGACCTGGACAAACTCGCCGGCGGACAGCACGGCCTGATCATGGATTCCAACCCGCTTGAACGCGAGCGCGGCATCACCATCCTCAGCAAGAACTGCTCGGTCCCCTACCTCGCTCTCGACGGCACCCTTTACAAAATCAACATCATCGACACCCCTGGCCACGCGGACTTTGGCGGCGAAGTCGAACGCGTCATGAAAATGGCCGACGGCGTCATGCTGCTCGTCGATGCTTTCGATGGCCCGATGCCGCAGACGCGTTTTGTGCTGCAAAAAGCACTCGAAAACGACCTGCGCCCCATCGTCGTTGTCAACAAAATCGATCGCGCTGATGCTCGGCCTGATCACGTCGTCAATGAAGTCTTTGATCTTCTGGTCTCGCTCGAAGCCAACGATGCAGCGCTGGAATTTCCCATCGTTTTCTGCTCCGGCCGCGACGGCTGGGCGACAATGGATCTGAAGGAAAAGAAGGACAACCTGCGCGACATCTTCGAAGCGATTGTCAATCACGTTCCGCAGCCTTTGGTTGCGCCCAACGAGCCGCTCCAGATGCTCGTGACCACGCTCGATTATTCTGATTACGTCGGCAAAATCGCCATCGGCCGCGTCTTTGCAGGTTCGATCCATTCGGGTGATCCTGTGATGGTCATCAACCGTGATGGCAAGCACTCCAGGCAGCGCGTCATGAAACTGATGCAGTTTGAAGGCCTGGGTCGCAAGGATGTGGATAGCGCCGGGGCTGGTGATATCTGTGCAGTCGTCGGGCTTGATCCGGTGGACATCGGCGACACCATCGCCTGTGCGGACAATCCGCGAGCGCTCAAGACGATCGCCATCGATGAACCCACGCTGAACATGACCATCCGCGTCAATGACAGTCCTTTCTGCGGCAAGGAAGGCACGTATGTCACCAGTCGCCAGATTCGCGATCGACTGGAAAAAGAACTGCAATCCAATGTCGCGCTCAAGGTGACTTTCGGCGCTGATGAATTTCTCGTGGCAGGTCGTGGCCTGCTGCATCTGGGCATTTTGCTGGAAAACATGCGGCGCGAAGGATACGAAATTTCGGCGGGTAAGCCGAAGGTTATTTTCAAGGACATCGAAGGCGTGAAGATGGAGCCGATCGAATTGCTTTCGATCGATTGCCCGGTCTCGTGCCAGAGTTCGGTGATGTCGATTCTGGGCGATCGCCGCGCTGAGATGGTGCGCATGGATGCGAAGCAGGGAACGACAGGCTTCACGCACATGGAGTTCACGATTCCTGCGCGCGGGCTGATCGGCATGCGTTCGCGCATGCTCACAGCAACGCAGGGCCAGGCGATCATGCATCACACGTTTGAAAAATATGAGCCGATGCGTGGCGCGATTCCCAGCCGATCGCAAGGCGTGATGGTCGCGATGGAACCCGGTCGCGTCACGGCATACGCACTGGACAGTCTCTACGATCGCGGCTTCTTTTTCATTCGCCCCGGCGATCAGATTTATGCCGGCCAGATTGTTGGTGAGCATTGCAAAGACAACGACATCACCGTCAATCCGACGCGTGAAAAGAAACTGTCGAACATGCGCACCACTTCCAAAGATGAAGCAGCCCGCATCCGGCCTGCGCGTGAAATGTCGATGGAGATGTGCATGGAATACATCGGCGATGACGAGCTGGTGGAAATCACACCGGAATCGATCCGCATGCGCAAGCGAATGCTCAATGAAAGCGATCGCCGCCGCGAGTCGAGGAAGAATGAAGAGTGATACGCCAAGCGCGGCGATCGAAGTCAAACCAGGGGTGGGCCTAGTATTTCCAGTACGTGTGGCACTGGCAGTCCGCTGCTTTGAGCGGTTTTCCAGTGGTGTATTCGAGCTTCCTGTAATTCGCCACGGGCAAACCGTCCAGAGCGACGGCCTGCTCGTGCCACACTTTCGATCCATCGAACAAGCACTCTATGATCACGCCGCAATAGCGGCGATGGCGTTAGATTTTCGGAATGTCGCCGGGGCTTCCACACGGGCCAGGCGGATGAACTTTTCTGCGGCAGCATCTACTTCATCCACGTGTTCTTCGAACCATGTGAGCAGGTCGGCAAAGCGCACGGACTGCCGAAACTCTTCATCGCCGGCGAGCAGGGAAAGAATGAAGGCGGAGTTGAGGGTGGTATCTTCTGTGGTTCGGTCGGCAGCGGAGGAAAACAGGCCCGAGTCAGCCTGGGAATTGGCGAGGGCTGCGATGGCGCGCTCGCGTGCCAAAGCAGCCTCGGGGTGTGGGGTGTTTGCGTGTTCTCGTGCGAGTGCGGTGAGCGCTGCAACGACAGCGGCCGTCGCCAGAGGGTCGCCGGGGCCATTGACGTTGCCGGTGGTACCATCGCCGAAGGAGCCATCGTTATTCTGATGCTCCAAAAGATAGGCGATCAGTTCCCGGCTCAGCGGTGTGGGCCCATAGGTCAGTTCCAATACCCGGCGAAGCGCCAGAGCGATGACTGCTACGGGTTCAGCGCTGAGCCGAACCATCAGCGGCAACGGCAACTCCATCCCCAGCGGAGAAACCCCCCGAAGGAGCGTGTCGATGTGGCGGCTGCGGAAGTGACGCTCGATCTGATAAACGCTGAGCATGTGGATTCCTTTCGGGCTTTGGTCATGTCCTGGTTGATACCGATCAATACCCTAACCGACACACCTATCATGTACCTAACGGATCGGCTTGTCAAGTCTTTTTGTTAAATTTTTGTACGGTTATTTTTCGATGGGCGATTTGGCATGTGTCAGTCACAATCGAATGGCCGATACCCCGACGGCTTGGTGCGTGCGGCAGGTTCCGGGCGGATTGTGCCGATAGATAGGTGCAGCGATCGCGAAATCGTCGTTATTGGCATCGCCTGCCACGACCGGCTCGCCTTGTCTTTTTGTATTCATCGATTCAGGGAATTGCGATGACTCAGATTTCAACAGCCGACGCCCCCGCCGCTACGCGGACACTGACGGTGGTGGTGCCTGTCTATAACGAGCAGGAGAATCTCGCCGAGCTTTGCAGGCGGGTTAAGGAGGCGTGCGACAGCGTGCCTGATCTGACCTGGTCGATGATCATGGTCGATGATGGCAGCAAGGATGACACGGCCAAGCTTGCGCTCGAACAGCACGCTGCTGATCCGCGATTTAATCTCGTCAAACTCTCGCGCAACTTCGGGCATCAGGCAGCCATCACCGCGGGCCTGTCTCATGCGGACGGCGATGCGGTGGTGATCATGGATGCGGATTTACAGGATCCGCCGGAGCTGATTCCGCAGCTCGTCGAAGCCTGGCGTCAAGGCGGGCAGGTGATCATGGCCCAGCGGAAGAGCCGTGCGGAGACGGGGCTGCGGCGCGTGGGCTTTGACCTGTTTCACAAATTTTTTCGCTGGCTCAGTGACTTTCCGATTCCGTCGCAGACGGGCGTGTTTGGACTCATGGACCGCGCTGCTCATGAGGAACTGGTCAAGCTCACTGAACGCAATCGCTTTATCCCCGGCCTTCGCGCCTGGATCGGATTCGATCAGCGCACGGTTTATTACGACAGGCAAGAACGCGCCGCTGGTGAGCCGAAGCAGACTTTCAAACGGCTGATCAAGTACGCGATGGATGGCGTGTTCAGTTTTTCCTACAAGCCGCTGCGACTGATGATGTGGGCGGGCGTCATGGTGAGCATGATGTCGTTTCTTGTCGCGATCTACTTCATCATCAAACGCATCGCCGGTGCTGAGACTTCGCAGACCGGCTTCACCACCACCATCACGCTCATCCTCTTTCTGGGCGGCATTCAACTGATCGCCATCGGCCTGCTGGGCGAATATCTCGGACGCATCTACGACGAAGTGAAAAATCGCCCGATGTTCATTGTGAAAAGTTTCACGGGCAAGCAGAAGTAGAGGTCAGAGGTCAGAGGCCAGAAGTCAGAGGTCAGAGGTCAGAAAATGTGCGGCGCTCTTTGATAGCCGCAGCGTCCTCGCTGCGCGTTCTGCCAGAATAAAAAAAACAGCCCCGGTTTTCACCGAGGCTGTGTTTGCGCTGATGTTGCTACGCCGCGAGCGGCGGAGTTGATCACTGTTGTTTCATTCGTTTGCGTTCATCGATTTCGAGAGGACCGTACATTTCTTCGTACTTGGACACCGTCTGCCCCAGCGCCATGGCGAGACGCTTGGCGGCCCAGGGGTTGAGGATGATGCGGTTTTCGACTTTCATTACAGCATGATTCTGCGAAGTCTGCTTGAGCGGGCCGGCGATGTCCAGCGTGATTTCTTCAGCGCTGGCGCCGACGCGCACGAGTTTGCCGTAGGTAACGGGGACGCCTTCGTCATCGACTTCGACTTGAATCTGGTTGGTGTTGGCGACGCCACCGAGGGTCGCGTTGGGATCTGTCTTATCAGCCACGGGAATCCTTTCGTAGGAGGTTGCGGAAAGGCGACATGATAACGAATCAAAATGCCACTGCGGTGAATGAAACCTCGTGCAGTGACATCGCGCTTGCCGCACCATTAAACCATCGAACGTTGAACAGCGTTACTTGATGCGACACGGGAAGCGATTCGCATTGTTCTGCTGCATTACGCGGTTGGAAACGGATTGCGTTCGGTGAACTTTTTCTGGTGCCAGTAGGGATAGGTTGGCTCTCTGAAGCTGGCCTTTTCCAATCGCGCAATCTGGTCAGCCGACAGGCTCCAGCCGACTGCGCCGATGTTGTCGCGCAGTTGCTGTTCGTTGCGAGCGCCGATGATGACCGTCGCCACCGTGGGTCTGCACAGCAGCCAGTTGAGCGCGATCTGCGGAATGGACTTACCCGTCTCCTTGGCGATCTCATCGAGTGCATCGACGACGTTGTAGAGGTATTCCAGATCGACTTGCGGGCCGGGATCGACTGCTGCTTTTGAATTGAGTCTGCTCACCGAAGGCATCGGCTGCCCCCGGCGAATCTTGCCCGTCAGCCTGCCCCAACCCAGCGGGCTCCAGACCACCGTGCCCACGCCCTGATCCAGCGCAGCGGGCATCAGTTCCCATTCATACTCCCGCCCTACCAGCGAGTAATAAGCCTGATGCGCCACCAACCGCGACAGGTTTCTTCGGTCAGCCACGGCTTGCGATTTCATCAGATGCCAGCCGGAGAAATTGGAGCAGCCGATGTAGCGAATCTTGCCAGCTCGCACGAGATCATCGAGCGTCTGCATCGCTTCATCAATGGGCGTGAGCGCATCGAAGGCATGGAGCTGAAACAGATCAATGTGATCGATGCCGATGCGTTTGAGACTGGCCTCGACGGAAGCGGTGATGTGCTGCCGCGATGAGCCGACGTTGTTTGGTCCGTCGCCGAATCGGAACGCTGCCTTGGTGGAGATGAGCAGCCGATCGCGTTTGCCTTTGATGGCCTGGCCGAGGATTTCTTCCGCCATGCCTTTGGAATAGACATCCGCTGAGTCGAACATATTCACACCTGCATCGAGGCAGATATCGATGAGGCGCGCAGCTTCCTGCACATCGGTGGTGCCCCAGGCTTTGAACATTTCCGACCCGCCGCCGAAGGTGCCGGTGCCAAAGGTGAGCGCGGGGACTTTGAGGCCGCTTTGGCCAAGCTGTCGGTATTCCATGGTGCGATCCTTTTTTCGTGATTCACAAGGCTGCCGATCACGTCAGCGGCAGCAACTGTCGTTGCACTGCTGGTGGTGCAACGACTACGTTAACGTACAGCGCAAGGACTGCGCAGTCGAAAGGTCCGGTGCCACGGGGGGTCTCGCTTCAAGACCGCTGCGCCATCGGGATCGATTTCTTCCTTGGACAAGTATCTCGCTCTACCTGCCGCCCGGTTGCCCCACATCACCGAAGAGTTAATGCAAAACGCAGGCTTCGCTACGGCATCACAAACTGATGACCTTCAGGACGAATCGTCATGACCGGACAAGGAGCCTTACGTACCACCCGCTCGGCAACATTGCCCAGGAGCACATGCATGAGTCCAGACCGACCGTGGGTTCCCATGACGATCAGATCAATGTCATGCTCCTTGGCATAACGAATGATCTCCACAAATGGCGCACCATCGGCGGCATCGCAGACTACTTCCCGAGAACTCCAGCCACCCTTTTCCAGAAATCGAGATATGCCTTCAAGGGCACTTTCGCGTGATTCCTTAATCCGCGCCGGAATCGCCAGACCCATGACAAAGTCAGGCAACGGAGCGGGAGTTGTTTCCTGAACATGCAACAGGTGAACTTTGGCATTGAACTTCTCCGCCAAAGCAAAGGCGTAGTCCGCCGCTCGCGCCGCATGGGGACTGAAATCGGTTGGGATCAGAATTTGTTTGAGTTGGATCACGGGGCCTCCGTTGTTAAGTCGAATCATTATCAACCGACCGATGATGGTTCCGCTGCCTGCACTCCCTTTTGATAGGTGGAGTAGATAACGATCGGAATCGGCAGGTCGCCCAGTTGCTTGGTCATGAGCGGCAATACCTCGCCCCACGTCAAACCTCCTACCCCGGTAGCAAGTTTCGGCAGTGCCAGGCTCTTGATTTCCCCTTTCTCCAGCTCATGCCTAAGTCGGTGAAGGCAATGGTTCACATTCGCCAGCGTCGCTTTGCCCGGTTTCGCACCATGCGTCAACTCTCCCTCCTGAGTCAACAGATTGAATATGCGAATTCCTCCCACTCCGCCCCATACCCAAAGTTCGCCTGGCTTGGGATGAGCCTGCGAAGCGTAGTGCCGAAAATCCTTCGCCATCGCGGGCCAGGCTTCGCGCAAGGCAAGGGCCAACCCATGGTCAAAGTGATCGTTGGGAGCGACTCCATGTGCAATCGCTTGTGCTTTCGTGAGCAGAATGTCACCGTCAACTTCATAAATCATGAACGCAACCTTTCGATACCGATCCATGCAACGCTTGAACAATCGTCACCTTAATGAAACATCAGAATCCCTTAAAGCCTTCGTGCAACGCGGCACGAATCAGATCGCTCCGGGACACAATCCCGATCAGGCGTCCATCTCGAACAACAGGCACACGCACAATTCGATGGTCAGTCAGCAATTCAACGACCTCCATCACCTGATCAGTATCCTTCACGCGGTATGGATTGCGCGTCATCAGTTGCTCAACAGACACCTCCGCGAGATCCTTCCCCTCCATGATCCCGCGGACAATGTCTGCCTCCGTGATGATGCCGATGACGTGACCATTGCGGTCATCCACGGGCAGACCACTGAACCGATGAAACGACAGTTCGATGGCCACATCCTTGACCGAAGCATCAACCGTCGTCGCGATTGCAGGGCTGTGCATGACTTCACGAACAAGCATGAGAGCTTCCTTGCCTTTGATGATTGTCAGTAGTGAGCCGATTCACTTGTGCGAGGCACTGATGTTCAATCATCATCATGATGTTTTGCAACGGATCGTCAACGAGGAGTTGCCTGATATCCGCCTCGGCAAATCCCCGATAGTCAATACCGAGCCGACAAGGATTCCAAACTCGTAGTAGCCGCTGCTGTTCGTGTAGGTCACGATGCAGATATTTCAATAATCAAGGGTGCCAGCCGGCTCGCAGCGAGGTATCGCCAAAGAAACCGCCCCGACGCGAGGTCGGGGCGGCTTTGGATCATTTAGTTATCCGAGCTCGTTGGTCAGGCTTACAGGATGTCGCCGGCATTATTGATGCCGTCAAACACGGTGTTGGCGTTGTTCCGCAGGGAAGTGATGCCGTTGTAGAGCACGCCATTGACGGCCTGGGCGTTGGCGGCCTGGAGGATCTGGAGGATCGTCAGGCTGGTGTTGTTGGCCACCCCGAAGGCTGCGCCATTGGAGCCGACGTTGTACGAGGCGGCACCAGTGCCAGCCGCTGTGACCTTGAAGCCGTAGGAACCGGCGACAGTGCCAGCAAGGGTGGAGTTGGTCACATAAACCGCGAAGGCGACGGCCATGACCTGTGCGTCAAGCTTCTGGCCCTGAACCTTGAACAGGACGTTCTTGAAGAGGTCGGCGATCTGGGTGTTGGTCTTGCCGGCGAGGTTGCGGCTGCCGGACTGGGCCCCGAACAGTTTCGGGAAATTGGTGGCGAGCCAGTTACCTAGGTTGGTCGCGTTGGCGCTGCCGTTGAGGCTCTTGAGCAGAGCCTGGCCGTTCTTGTTCTGCCAGAAGCCGATGGTCGCGGTCATGCCGGTGCCGAGTTGGGTGGTGGGCGGCTGAGTGGGCCGTTCACCGAAGTTGTTGTTCATGCCATCGAAGCCCTCGGGGAGCGCGATGTTGCTGAACATGTCGTTGCTGGTCGTGCCGCCGGGCGTACCGATGGTGTCCTTGCCGTCGAGGAAAGCGGCGGGCTGAGTCTCGGTGATCTTATAGGTGCCGGGGCGGAGGCCCTCGAAGCTGTAGAAACCGTTGACATCGGTCAGGTCGGTCTTGCTGACGGCCTGGCCCAGATCATCCGTCCCGGTGAGTTTGACCGTGACGCTGGCGATGCCAAGTTCGTTCATGTCAATCTCGCCATCGTTATCCAGATCGACGTACACGTAGCCGGAAAGGCTGGAGAGATCGATGGGGTCCTGAGCCTCGCCGAACCAGTGGGCGGGGTCGCTGTCGGTGACGGACTGGCCTGCGCCGGTGCCGGTGGCGACGGCGACGTTCTTGTGCTGGCCGGCGGTGACGGTGGTCATCGCGGTGTAGGTCCAGATTTCGTCGACATCGAGCATGCTGTCGCCGTCGGTGTCGCCACCGACATAGGTCGGAGCGAAGTCATCGGCGGGGTTGGCCGGGGTGTCGTTGTCGTCAATGAGCGTAACGTTGGAGAGCGCGACGTTGCCGGTGTTCTTGACGATGTAGGTGAACATCACCTTGGAGCCGACCAGGACGATCGGGCCGGTCGGGGTGTCAGCATCGCTGCCAAGGCCGGACATATCACCGCCACCTTGGGCGGGAGTGGCGAGGTCCGCGCCCAGTTCGTTCTGCTGGGCGAAGAGGTTCTTGGTGGACTCGATCGTCGCGGCGTTGCCGGAGTTGATCGCGGTCTTGGTCATGCTGATGACGTCGGCGACGGAGTAGTGGTAATCGATATTGGGGTTGGCGGCGTTGAGGAGCGCAGCCGTCGAGTGTCGCATGAGGGCGTTGACGCCGCCGCCACCGGTGCCCAGGGCATCGAGCAGGGAAGGCGTGCCAGCGACGTTGACGCCGAAGATGGCTTCATAGCTGTCGTCAGGATCCAAGCCGGTTTCAGGCCAGCCCTTGTGCGGGGCGGGGCCGTATTCGCTGTGATTCTTCCAGAAGCCGGGCGTGAGGCCTTCGGAGCCGCTGTTCTGGCTATCAACCACAGGCTTGATGTATTTCTCAAGGTCGATGCCCGCGATATTGATAATGCCGGGCACGTTGTAGTGAGCCGGGTCTTCATCGGTGACGATCTGACCATCGGGCGCAGTGCCCGTGACATCAGCGATATTCTTGAAAAGGCCCGAAGCTGTGGCGGTGGTGGTGGCGGTGTAGAGCCACAGTTCATCAAGGTCGAGGAGGTTGTTGTTGTTGTCATCGCCGCTGACGTAGGTCGGGTTGAAATCATCCGACGAGTCGCCGGGGGTGAAGTTGTCATCGATGACAACGACGTTGGCCAGTGGTGTATCACCGGTGTTACGGACTTCATAGACATACATGACCGTATCGCCGATCTGAGCGGTGGGACCGTTGGGCAGATCCGCATCTTCCAGATTCGTCATGGTCGTGCCGCCACCCGCTGGCGTGCTCAGGTCTGCGCCCAGTTCGTTTTGAGCAGCGAAGATATTCTTGGTCGATTCGATGAGGCCAGCATTGCCGGAGTTGATGGCGGTCTGCGTCATCGCGATGACCTGCGCCACGGAGTAGGCATAATCGACGTTCGGATTGGCTGCATTGAGGAGAGTTGCGGTGGAGTGCCGCATAAGGGCGTTGACGCCGCCGCCGCCGGTGCCCAGTGCTTCGATGAGCGTGGGGTTGCCGGGGACACTGACGCCGAAGACGACTTCATACTTGGCCGTTTCTGCGAAGCCCGTTTCCGCCCAGCCCTTGTAGGGTGCCGGACCGTTGATGCCGTGGGTCTTCCAGAAGCCGGGGGTCAGGCCTTCGCCGCCGCCTGGTGTTTCGTGAATGACCTTGACGAGTTTTTCGATGTCGATGCCGGGACGAAGCACCGGATTCTTGATCAGGCCGGCATCGAGCGTGAGATTCACAGCACCCGAAGCGAGCGTGACGACCTGCGTCATGCCGAGCATCGCGATCAGTGCATCGGAGTCGATGGTGTCATCGCTGCCGATGTTTTCGAGTGTGAAGCCATCGAAACCTGCGGGCAAGATGAACTGCACGGAGTAGTCGCCGGGCTTGAGGTTGTTGAAGAGATACAGGCCGTCCGCATCAGTCAGCATGGAGTCGATGATGACGCCATCGCCGTCCTTGAGGTTGACCGTGACGCCTACGACGCCATCTTCATCTGCATCCTGAATGCCATCCTTGTCTGCATCGAACCAAACATAGTCGCCCAGCTTGGCCAGACGGTACATACCTGCATCCCAGGTCTTGTCGCTTTCGCCGGACACGAGAGTGGTGCACTCAGCGATGCCGGTGATTTCGTGAGCATCGCTGTCGATGCCATCATTAGCGCCGACGTCTTGCGTGGTGAGGATGTAGCCGTTGGGGGTGTAGAACTTGACGTGATACTGGCCGGGCTTGAGGCCGGTGAAGAGGTACTTGCCATCAGCATCGGTCTGCATCGAGG
>ENA-ORBV01004518-ORBV01004518.1-microbial-mat-metagenome-genome-assembly--contig:-NODE-4518-length-26586-cov-43.991475_pt1 | contig 26586 bp, 22 predicted proteins | sample MGYA00237777_ERZ505514 | MGnify/ENA primary metagenome ERZ505514 (study PRJEB26160, sample SAMN06269048) | microbial mat metagenome | isolation source: Oligotrophic lake microbial mat | place...
CGCGCTGTTCGTCGGGTCCTCGCACGCGTCCGCGAGCACGTTCCAAGTGTCCGTCGCTCCGGACGTGTAGGGGATCTGCAGGTGGTCGTCGATGGCTGCGTGCACGCTCGATCGCAGCGTCGAGGCCGTCGACGGATCCACCGTGGACCAGTACGCAGCCGGCGCCTGTGCCGCGGCGCTCGCGCTGGAGAGGAGCGCGAGGAACAGACCGCGCGCGATCGGACTGGCGACGGTGGCGGGGGAATGCAACGGAGAGTATCCCGGCGGGGGAAATGGGGAATCAGGCCTCCTTGCAGCCTACCTGCCCCTTCGGAACCTCGCCTGAGTGCTCTCTCTGGACTTTCAGGGCAGCCAGGTGGCCATGAACGCCGAGCTGAGATTGAAGGTCGAGCTCGTGCAGAAGTTCGCAGCGTTGCGATACCAGATCTGGTACGCGCGCACGTTCCCCGCGGCGAGGCCGGCCGTCGGCACGGCCACGCCCGACGCGCCGACACCTGAGTTCGTGACCGTCGCGAGGCGCACCACGGATCCCGTGGCGCAACGCAGACCGTCGCCGAACGCGGCGCCTTCACCGAAGTTCACGACGCCCGTGCCTTGGAAGTACAGCGCGGACGAGTTCGGCGGCATGCCCGCCCCGAGCGCATTCGGCGGAGTCTGGCTGACGCTCGCAATGCCCGACAAGACGCACGACGCGCCGAATCCGGTCGAGTTGATGCAGCCGGTGGACGAGCCGACCTGCGCTTCGTTCCCGCACGGACAACGCGGCACACCGTTCTTCTGAAAGCCGACGCACATCACGGTGCCCGGGTTCGTCGAGATCGGGCTCTGGAAGCGACACCAGAGGATGTCCATGTCCGAGCCGGTCGTGCCACCGAGGCTGTCGAGCGAGTTCCACGCAACGACCCAGCGCCCGCGCGTGTCGACCGCGATGCACGGCTGGAAGTCCGCGCCGGTGTCCGTCGCGCCGTTCGTGTTCACGAGGATCGAACTGGTCCACAGGAATCCGGGATGGTCGAGGCGCGCGGAGCGGATGTCGGATTCGGTGTGCGGCGAGTTCCCGCGCTGCCAAGTGACGACGAACTGACCGCTCGCGTCGACCGCTAGGTCCGGGGACTGGTCGTTGCTCTCCGTGCCGTTGTGATCCGTCAGCGCGTCGGCGTTCACGATCGCGAACGCGCTCCACACCGCGCCGCCGTTGGTGCTGCGCGACCACGCGAACGCGCTCCACACCGCGCCGCCGTTGGTGCTGCGCGACCAGAAGAGGTCGGTGTCGTCTCCGATCGCTCCGCCGAGCGAGTTGTTCGTGATCCACACGACGACCCACGCGCCACTCGTCGGATCGACGGCGATCACGGGAGCAGTATCCGCCGCGGTGCCGTCCGTCGTGCCCGTCGAGTTGAGGAGCGCCGGCGCGCTCCACGTCACGCCGTCGTCGGTCGAGCGCGCGAACAGGATGTCCTCGTCGTTCACGACCGTGTTGTCGAGGTTCTCGCTCGACTGCCACACAGCGACCCACGTGCCCGCGCCGTCGGTCGCGATGCGCGGATGGCGATCGCTCCCGACGTCCGACGCGGCGTTCGTGTTCAAGAAAGCGACGGGGGACCACGCGGCGTTCGAGTTCAGCTTGCGCGAGAATCGCAGGTCCAGATCGCCGTCGTTGCCTGGATCGCGCTGCCAGACGCACACGCTCGCGCCGAGTCCGGTGGCCACGCACGGCTCGCGATCCTCCGCGCTGTCGCCGCCGGCATCCGAGTTGATCGCGCCGTTGTTGGAGAACTGACTCGGTTCTCCCGAAGCTGCTCCTCAGAAGATGTCGTGCTCGCCCGCGGTTTGGTTGCGATCCGACGCGTAGACGAGGAAGGAGCCGATGTCCCCGCTCAGGTACGGTTCGCGATCGTCCGCGTTGTCGCCCACGAAGTGCGAGATCGCCACGATCGAGCTCGTCCACGTCGTGCCCTGGTCACGACTCTTCGTGAAGTGGATGTCGCTGTCGCCGTTGTTCGGATCGTTCACGCGGTAAACCGCGAGGAGCCGACCTTGGTTGTCGAAACGCAGTGCGACGTCGTCGTCGGCCGTCTCGTCGGTCGTGCCGGGCGAGTTCACGAGCCGCGGCGGAGAGAACGGCGTGCCGATTCGCGCACGAGCTGAAGCCGAGACCGAGGCGAGGACGACGAGCGGAAGGAGGAGCGAGGGGGACGTGGTGCGGTGCATGGTTCGGGTCGAGGCTCGCTTGCCCTCGAGGAATTCGGGAGCACATGGCCGGCTGGCCTCGATATGTCCTGCCGATCCGGGCATCTTTCTCGCGACTTCGATTCGGCTGTTGCTGCCGGAGATGGGGGTCACCGCGGGCCCAGGCACCGCGCGCGCACGCAGTTCGGGCGGACGCGGGATGTTTCGGACTCTCGGCGTTCCTGCCAAGCGGCGCTTGAAGTCTGGATCGGGCGCCGGCATACTTGCGCGCCGCGGGGTGGAGCAGTCTGGCAGCTCGTCGGGCTCATAACCCGGAGGTCGCAGGTTCGAATCCTGCCCCCGCTACCATCACAAAAGGGACTTGCGAGCCATCGCAGGTCCCTTTTTCGTGGGCCCGGCCGGGCACGATCGCCTCCCCGCCCGTCACCCACATCCAGCCGACGATGGATGAAGGGCGGGGCTTCCTCAGGCGGTTGCGGTCGAACGGCGTCCGCGCTGGCCCGCGGACGGGCTCGCAGAGTCAGGATTCGGGTGCGGTACGTGAGGGGCCTCCAGCAGGGGCTTCGTGGGACTCTCCCACTTTCCCACTAGCCCACATTGGGGATTGGGCCGATACTCCATGAATGGCCAGGCCCCTCACTCAAACCAAGAACATCGACTCCAAGGGTCGTCTCACCCTCGGAGAAGCCTTCGCCAACCGGACAGTCATCGTCGAGCATCGGGGGGACGACATCGTGTTACATCTCGCGCGCGTCATCCCCGAAAGCGAAGCGTGGCTCTACGACAATCCGATCGCTCTCGGTGCGGTTCGCCGCGGACTGAACCAAGCACGGCTGCGAAAGCTCTCCGACGGTCCGGATCTCGGCAAGGCTGCGAAGCTCGCTGGAAAGCTCGAGGATGACTGAGCATGCCGTTCAGGCCCCGCTGGACGGAAGAAGCCACGAAGCACTTCGAGAAGCTCCAGGCTGCCGCGTCGGCCTCCGTTGCGAAGCGCTCGAAGGGCAAGAAGGCCAAGGCGTCGAAGGCGGAGGGCCTATTCGAGCAGGTGGAGAAGTGCGTTCGCCTGCTGCTCGAGAATCCGCGCCATCCTGGGCTGCAAACACACGAGTACCACTCGATCGATCACCCGTACGATCAGGACGGAAAGGTGTTCGAGGCCTACGTCCAGAATCGCACTCCGAGCGCCCACCGCCTCTTCTGGTGCTACGGTCCAGGCAACGGCGAGATCACGCTCATCGCGATCACGCCTCACCCATGAGCACGGATGTCCAACTCGTCGCGAGATGTACCCTGCCGCGTAGCCTGCGAGCTGAAAACCCGCTCGCGATGGAGAGCATGGGCAACTTCGCGACGGAGCCGTATCCGTCGCGTCGAACGCAAGTTCCGACTGTCACATTTATTGCGGAAGCGCCGGAGAAAACGCTCATGACCCCGATCTCGCAGGTTCGAATCCTGCCCCCGCTACCAGTCAGCGAGAGGACCTGAGTCACCCGACCCCTGTCCTCTCTTCTTTCTCGAGGGGAGCTTGCACGCGTCGCGCGCTCCGTCGTGCCGGCAGGCCTGCGGAACGACTGCGGCCTGGGGGTAGAGGAGTGCTCCTCCCGACCCTCGCTCCAGACCGCACTCGGCCTCTCCGCGCGCGGAGCCGAGCTCTCACCGCTCGAGGATCACCTTGAGCGCCTTCGTTTCGGCCGCGCGACCGAACGTGTCGTAGGCCGCCATCATCTCGCCGAGTTTGAAGTGGTGGCTGACGAACTTGTCGACGTCGAGCCGGCCCTCGGCGATCAGCTTGAGCAGCATCGGCGTCGAGTTCGTATTCACGAGCCCCGTGCTGATGTTGATGTTCTTGAGCCACAGATCCTGGAGCCGCAGCTCGACGGACTGGCCGTGCACGCCGACGTTGGCGACGTTGCCGCCGGGGCGCACGATCTGCGTCGCCATGTCGAAGGTGGTGGGGAGGCCGACCGCTTCCACCGCCACGTCCACGCCCCATCCGTCGGTGAGCGCCAGCACCTGTTTCTTCCAGTCCGCCTGGCCCGAGTTCACGCCGTCGGTGGCGCCGAATTTCTGGGCCTCTGCGATGCGATTCGCATCGATGTCGATGGAGATGATCTTCGAGGCTCCGCACAGTCCCGCGGTCATGATCACGGAGAGCCCGATCGGCCCGGCGCCGATGACGGCCACCACATCGCCCGGCTTGGTGCGGCCGTACTGCACGCCGATCTCGAACCCGGTCGGCAGGATGTCGCTGAGCAGCACGCCCTGCTGATTCGTGACGCGCGCGGGCAGCTTGTGGACGGAGGTCTCCGCGTAGGGGACGCGCACGAACTCGGCCTGCGTGCCGTCGATGAGGTGCCCGAACACCCAGCCGATGCCGACGGCGCCCTCGTCGCCGAGGCAGTGCGCGAAGAGGCCCTGCTTGCAGAACAAGCAGTGTCCGCAGGACTTGATGCAGGAGAGGATGACGTTGTCGCCGAGGGCCAGCGTGGTGACGGAGCTGCCCACTTCGGTGATCACGCCCACGCCCTCGTGACCGAGGATGCGCCCGGGCTTCACGGCCGGAACGTCGCCCTTCAGGATGTGCAGGTCGGTGCCGCAGATCGTCGTCGTGTCGATGCGGACGATGGCGTCGGTCGGACGCTGGATGCGCGGGGTGGGCATCTCCCTCCACGACTTCTTCCCCGGACCTTCGTAGACGAGCGCTTTCATGGAGGACCTCCTGGGTCACTCGGGCCGAATCGAACCGGGGGGGTGCGTGGATGGTAGGTGCCAACAGGTGCGGACAGCAACGAATTGGCACCGTTGGCGCGGACATCCAACGGTTCGGTCCGCTGGGCGGCTGCGGTTCTCGTGGAGGACACGTTCGACGGCGCGCTTCGAGTCAGCGCCCGCACGCTCGCAACTTCGCGCGATGGACCGCGCGATCGGACTCACTCGCTCGAGTCCCACCGCGCGATGGATCGCGCGGTGGGACTCGAGCGAGTGAGTCCGATCGAGAACCAGCCCCGCGACCAGCACATGGAGATGACCGAGGTCGATCGACGTCGGTCCTCATCTCTTTTCGGCGCCGAGGCGTCCCGGGAAGGCCGATCCGGTTTTCATCAGGGTGGGGGCACAGGTCCTCGAGGCCGCCGACTCACTCTTCCGCTGCCGCGGGAAGCACCCGAAACGTGCCGAGGCTGGTCGAATCCTCCGGCGGCCTCCTCACGGGCGAGGGTGGGCATGCTCGGGTTCCCCAGCGCCGCCGTTCTCTTTCTCGCTCGATTCCCGTGTGAGCAGGCGTTCCGTCGGCAGGTGGAAGCGGAACTCATTCGTCGCTTAAAGGCCGGGCCGACGGAGGTTGCGAGTTTCCTCCACAACACTCCGATGCGGTCGAGAACGCTGGGCGCATCGCTGAACCTCGTTCTGCCGGGTGGAGTCGCCATCGATGGATTCGTTCGATGAGCTTCTAGGGACAGCGGCGTGTGGGCCGGGCGCGGTAGTGTCGTGAGCCTCGCCATGCGCGTTGTTTCTAAGCGCGGGACGCGGGTGCCTGGCAACGCCCGCAGCCGCCGCCCGGGCAGAACCCGCAATCCGGACACCGAAACTGACCTAGGGATCTACCTGAACCGCACAACTGGGCCCACGCGTCGCGTCCAAGGACCTTGTCGGGCCAGTCAATCGGGGGAGTAGAGGCGGCCGCCATTCTGAGGTCGAACCCGACATGCGGGAGTAGGGCCCGGAAGCGTGAGCTGCACTCGACGCATTGGCGAAGACCCCACTCGCTCTTGCACCCCGTGCAGATCGCCCACCAGGTCGCATCGGAACCGTCCGCTTGCTTTCCAGGGCGGGTGTCGATGTCTCCAACTCCTCCGCACACCGGACATTCATCCAGACTCTCCAGCACGTTCTTCGCCTCGGGCAAGAACCGGTTGAAGGCACTGATGGCCTCGCGAGGGGCCGCCGAGAATGCCTGCCTAGCCCGCTCCTTCCGTTGGGACTCCGCTGCGTGTTCGCTCGCTTTCCTCGCTGCCCAGGCTCGCGCAGTTTCTGCCTCCATTCCGACTGGGGCGCGCAATGCAACGAGATGTGAACCGTCGTAGCGAAGCCAGCCCCATTCGGAAGGGATCTCAGGGAGCGCACGAATCAGCTCGCGAAACGGGTAGCGGCCAATCGCCGCACGGTTGATCCAGCCGTTGAGGAGCCGGGCCATGCGCTCTTCGGAGTCGATACCCCACGGTGAGCAGCCGAACAAGACCCCTCGACCTGCGAAGCTCCAACCGCTTGCTCGGTCGAGTTCAATCAGATCAGCGTGGGGACGGACGTGCACTGCAACCACTTCTCCTCCGGGCGTGTCCCAGGCACGGAGTGCCTTGAGTACATTAGACGCATCGGATCCTCCGAACTGGGCGCAAAGCGGAAGCAGGCGCAACACAGCGTCCCCTGACCGGATGGTCACCACGCCCTGCGCATCCACCTCGACCTGCAAGTACTTCCATCCAGGGCGCAGCAGTTTCCATGAGTGTGCCTTGCCCTCGGCTGCCCATCCCAGACCAGCGAGGCTGCGGACGACGAGGTGGAGTACGAATCTGTCCCAGGCGCGTGCTTCGCGCTGGCGGCGCTCCGCTCGCTGCTGGTGCGTCTCTTGCCGCCGGTGACCGTATTTCACCCACGCCCGCCATAGAGCAGCGACCTTGCGGTAGTGGAGGTCACTCACCAGGATGTTCGTGGGTTTCAGGGATAGGGGGACAGACGCACGTGTTGGAACTCGCCCGTACAGAGGCGAGCCGAGGAGCGACTGGAGGTCGCGTTGCGCGCGTTCCAGTGTCCGCATAGTCGTGCGAAGCTCATTCTCGGTCTTGGTTGTAAGCGTGTCGGCCCACAAGGTCATGACGCGGCGTACGCGCCAGAAGGACGTGCGGGCCTTGTCGCTGTGGTCGTGTCCGGTAAGCAGCGCCTCTTCGATTGTTCGCAGCTCCTCTAGCCGTTCCGCTAGGTAGGCCAACAAATTACCTACGAGTCGCACGGCAACCCGGTTCTCGTACAGGTCCCACTCGTCCTCGATCATCCTGGCAAGCACGCGGGCAGGCCGGATGCTCCACAGGGTGCGGTGCTCCCAGTCACCCGGATGCGACAGGAGATCGGCGACAGCGCGCAATGGTGTTCTTCGCGCGCGAGACACCGGCAACCTCTCCTCCTCGACACGCAGGTGAAGACGGGGACTGTGGCAAACATGCTGGAGGTGCTGGAGATGCCGGCTGATCTCCAAGTCGAGGGTCTGGAGTTGCGCACGCTCGGCCAACTTTTGCGCGACGGGCGGCTTGGCCACGAGTGATTCCCACGTAGAGTCCGGGCCAACCGACAGCGCTAGGCGCACGGCAGCGTCAGTTTCAAGGTTGTCCGGCCAAGCTCCAAGCACGGTCTCGTCGGAGATGCCCTGCAATTCGTCCCCGATCCGCTGGCCATCTGCCGTACAGGCGTCGCAGAGGACATGCGCAGGCATGGCATTTGCCAGTTCACCGAGCCTGGCGACAAGGCGCGTCACACCAGTTCCTCGCCCTTCTTCGCGATGATCTCGGACTCAATCAAATCAATGCACCGCTCCGGGAGATTGCGCCCGTCGAGCTTGTCCCAGCCAGAGAGGATCTCGTCTTGCAAAATCTCGAGTGCGGCGGCGGGCACGTCATGCCGGTCCTTCAGCTTTCGCAAGACTTTTGTCACCAGAAGGTGATCCATCGCCTCGCCAACGGTGCCTCCAGCTTCGACCACAACAGGCAAGTAGCGCTCAATTTGGAGCTCAAGCCGATTGCCCCACCCGACACGGAATCGTCGTTCCAATGTCTTGGCGAAAATAGCACTCCGAAGCCAGTCCGTGGACTTGCGTACTGCGCCGGCTTGGTTGTGCGCGGCGGCAGTGAACGCGCTCTCGAGTTTCGCATAGGAAATGGGGTTGCGCTTGCCTTTGTCTTCGACGTCGAAGTGCGCAGCGTCCGTAATGCGAGGCATCTCCATCACGTGCGCGCGGTCGTAGGTCTTGTCTGCGAACTCAGCCGTGCTCTCGTCATGGTTCGCCGTGCCTACGAACCAGACGTTCGGAGGGATCGGCAGGTGACGCCCATCGACCATGAGGCGCGGAGCGTTTGTGACCGGATCATTGACAAGTGTAAGCCGACGCTTTTTGATCGGTTGTTCAAGCGCAGACAGGAAGTCCGCGAAGAACTGTTCCGGCCGCGAGAGGTTGATTTCGTCGAGCACCATCAGGAATGGTCGGTCCTTGAAAGCTGGCGTTCCGGCCTTGTACAGCGCCTGGAGGAAGTTGGTTGCGTAGTAGTGGCTGTGGAAGGCGTTGTAGTAGCCAATGAGATCTTGACGATCGCGCCATCCCGCCTGCACTTCGACCACCTCGATGCCGCCGTCAACGGCGCTCGCAAAGGCAAGCGGAAGGCTCGTCTTGCCAGTGCCCGAGATGCCCTGGAGCAGCATCATGCGGGTCATGGCGAGTCCCCCCAGGAACGAACGAACGTCTCGGTCAGTGTAGTACAGCGTACGATCAGGGACACCTCGTGCGATGCGATGGCGCAGGTCGGTCGCGAAATCCTTGAGGGTTGGAAGCCTGGGCCCGATGGGAGACACCGTACGAATCTCGGCCTGCAGACCCTCATCTTCGTCGAGGCTGGACAGGGCGGTCATCGGATTGCGGTGATCGTCTTGGCGCGTGAGCTCATTAACTCGTGCACGCAGTTCCTCAACCGCACCGTCGAGAAGCTGCTTGTGCACTTCGAGTGCCTCCTTCTGCTTTCGGAGCGTTTCAAGCTCGATGGCGGCGAGGCGGCGAGTTGCCAGCTCAGCCTGGGCCTTGGCCATGTCACCTGCGAGCACGCCTCTCTGTTCGAGCCACTGCGAACCCTCGAGCTCAAGAGCGGTGAGCCTCTCAGCCGTACCTGCATCCGGTCGCTGGCGTAGTTGTTGGGCGAGATCGTCTCGCTCGCGCTCCAGCCCCTCTAGGTTCGAGAGAACCTGCTCAGGCGTCTGGTTTCCAAAGCGACGGTCTAGCTCCCCCCTTGATTCTAATTTCCGGAAGTAGTCGTCACGCATCTCGCGCGCGTCATGCAACTGCTTCTTGAGCGCATCAACGTCGTGATGCAGGTTTTCTGTGTGTGCGTCTGCGAGCCGCTTAACCTTGATTGTGAGCCCTTCCTTGTCTTCAGAAAGAAGCAGCTGCTCAGTAAGAAGTAGATCCTGCTCACGGCGAAGCTCCTTCATCTTTAACGTCAGTTCTGCCCGAGCCTGCGCAAGGTCCGTCTCGTGCTTCACCCGCTCCTGAAGAAGCGCGTCTCGGAGTTTCTCAAACTCATCCTTACGTATCGAAGCGAGTTGCCCGTCTTGATCAATCTTCGCTTTGCCCTCGGCCTCCGCTCCTTTAGCGCGGCGCTCGCCCAGTGTGACTTCAAGGTCGGCTCGCTCCTGCCGTAGCTTCACGACTTCATCAGCGAGCGGGCCCAACACTTGCGCCTTCTCGGCACGAAAGCCCTCCACTGCGTTGATCTCGCGCTTGGTCAGGCTAGCCAGGGGTTCGAGCAGCTTGGCCTCCTTCTCCTTCAACTCAATCGCCTTGGCCTCACAGTTTTTCTCGGCCACTGTGAGAGCCTTGTCCCGGTCCTTGAGTGCACCCTCCTGCTTGCGCTTGTGCTCCGCCAAGGTCCTCTCTTCAGACTTCAGCTCACCACGTCGTGTCTCCAGGATGGATCGGGCCTCAGCTAGAAGCCTCTCCGCCTGTCGCAGGACCTCGTCCAGCGGCAGTCCCGTTGAGAGGACATCGCCTTTCACTGATGGAGAACGGTCCTCGCCTGATAGCGCCTCCACATCTGCTGCGACGACTTGCAGACGGTTGAGCTGCTCGGTGGTCGGTGTGACCTGTGTCGGCCGGGTAGCGGCAGACGGCTGCTGCTGTGCAGGGGGCTGTGGAGTCCGGTTCTTGTTCTTCTTGGACATGATGTGACTGCGATCCGGCGGGTCAGCGGGACAGGAGGAGGAGTTCGACTGCTAGAAAGGTGGTCTCGACATGTTGCCCGACGACCTTCAGCAAGTGGTCGGTACTGTCATGTGCCGCGCTGTCGCGCGCTGTCGCCAGCGCGTCGAACCGATGAAGTATATCGGGGTGGCTGCGCGCCGCTCTGTGTAGCGGGTGCCCATCGTCACGACCGGCACAGAGCAGTGCCAAGACGACCAACGGGCGCAAGCTGCCGGTCATCCACTGCTCGGCGTGTTGCACTTTCCCGCGACGCACAGATGTCAATGTGTCTGGCAGCGGTGCCTGAAACCCGAGCTCGGAGGCTATGGTATCAAGGTGCCGGCGATTGAGTTCCTTGTCTGAAACCGCCAGGTCTGCGTAGAGCGGCGGTCGTGCACCCTGGTAAGGAGCGTAGATCGTGTGAAGCGTCCGCTCCACGGCGCGCTGTGCCTTGACGAGCACGTCGTCCAACTTGTCGGCCGGGGCGTCGTCGAGTGAAGCTTCGAGAAACGCCCGCTGCATCGCGACAAGTCGATCCAACACCGAACTGTGTTGCCGAATGGCCAGCGTTAGGCGTTCCTCCACTTTCCAGGCAGCTTCCGTCTGGAGATGCGCGAGCGTCGGAGTTGTCGGATCGATGCCAACGAGGGGCGCCAGCCACGATCGCAGGCCAGGCTGCGTATCGAACCGCTCCTCCATCTGTGTTCGGAGGTCGACTGCCTCGCCGTGTACGAACGGGTCTTCGACCATCCAGTCGCCGGAGTGGTGTCGCCGCACACGCAAGGCCAGCATGTAGGGCTGCGGCTCCTCGTCAACGAAGGAGACGCGATCGAGTCGCGGCACGTCCAGGTTGTCAATTGCCTCGTCGAAATCGCGCTGTCGCCGGTGCCGTCGTGCAGCACGAAGTACCTCGCGAGCGCTTGGTCGCGCCATCACGACGGAGTCCGTGCTGCTGGGCAGCATGCTGAACGTGTGGCCTTTCCACGGCTTTCCCGCACTGCCACTCAAGAGGACGGGCCAGCCATCTTCGTTGGACTCCACGTTCCATAGGGGCAGGTCACCCGGAAGGAATCGAGGCCAGAGCTTCCCTGTGAAGGGGTCGGAAAGGACGTGACCCACACGGGCTTCGTCGGGCGGGTCGTCCTCGATGTCGTCCAAGCTCCGGAGCCCGCGAGGAGACGGACTCCCGGCGTGGTCCACCATGTCCATGTGCTGGAGTTCTTGGACCACAAGCCCGGCTAGATCCGGTGCAATGAGCAGCCGCTCTGCTACGTCGACCACCCGCACGACGTGTGCCCGCGCAAGGCCGAGGACTGCCTTCTGAAAGAGGTTGAGAGATCGCTCCTTAGGAACGGGGGCTACAACCCGCCAAGCGAATACAGGCCAGAGCACCCATCTCGGGGTAGGCGCCTCGTTCTTCAGATACCGGTACGGCAGCCGTAAGGCCGGAGTGCCCTTATCGAACAGCGCCATTAGGCCCTCCGCAGAGTTCGATGAAGGCACGCATGGCTCGCAGCGGCTTGAATGGGGGCTGCGTGGACGCATCATCAAAGAGTGCAGCGGCCTTCACAAAGCCAAGATCGCCAACTACGACCAAGAGGCGTTGCTGGCGACTCATGGCCACGCAGAGTCGATTGTCCAGTAGTAGGTGCCCATACTTGCGCCGCTGCTGCTCATCGGTCGCGCCCGGCAGGTCATTCGTCCGCGTGACAGAGAGGAAGACGACGTCGAACTCCTTGCCTTGGAAGGCGTCGACTGTGCCGATGCGCAGTCGTTCGACGAGCTTGCCTTCCGCGTTCATGGTCATCGCCGACTGTCCGGCAACTCTCCATTTGCGACCGTGTGTAACAGACTCGGTCAGACCGACGTCGATCATTGCTCGGCCGATCTCGTCAACCTGCGCGGCATAGAATGCGATCACGCCGAAGGTGAGCTGCGGGTCGTGCTCGATGATCCGGCGGACCTCCAAGGCGATCGCCCGCGCTTCGACGGGGCGACGCTTGCTTACGCCCCGTACCTCACGGCCCTTGTCTGCGGGAACGTCTAGCCAGGCGGCGGCACATGGGACTCCCTCGTTGACGTAGCCAGGCAGTGCGTGTGAAAAGTCGAAGGCGGGACGAGGACTTTCGATGTGTTCGCCGTCCATGTGAATCTCGTAGAATTGTGCGCTGACGAACGCACCAAGGATCGGGTGCATCCGGTACTGGGCATTCAAGGTAACGGTGCGTCGGATGCTATCCCGATCCTCCAACGCGCGGAGCACCACCCACAAGCGCTCGAACAGACTGGCCCGGACGGCTTCAAGGGCTTGGCTCTCAACCGTGCCCTGCTCGACGCTTTCGGCGAGCTGCCGTTCGACGTCGGGTTCGAGTAGGTGCGGCAGTTGGCGGTGATCACCAACCAGCACTACCCGCCGCTTCGCCATGCTCAATGGGATGAACAAGTCCAGCGGATCGGCGCGGGCGGCCTCGTCCACGATTACCGAGTCGAAGGTCGTCTGGCCCTCATTGATGCCCCGAACATCTCGCATCGCTTGCCCTGCAGCCTGCTGCAACGTGGAGGCGAGAACCACGGTGTAGTGCTGCAGGGCAGCACGTACACCTTCCGGATCCGTCTCGAGGTCGTGCAGGTACGTGGCTATGGCGGCCTCGTCACCCGACCGCGTCGCGCCAAGGCGTCGGTCCACGGTGTCAAGGATGTCCACCAGCAAGGTGCGCGTGTCTTCGTCGAGCCGGGGCTCGGCTGCCGTCGGAACCTGTGTTACGCGATCAATCAGCGCCTCCCGGTGCACACGCCCATCCGCGAGCCCTTGCGGAAGTTCGCCAGTCTCCACCGCCGCGCACCGTTCGAGGAACGAACGCTCCTCCGGCATCAACACGGCGTCGAGACGGCGGAGCGCCTTACGTGCCTGAAGGGGACCGTCGTCGGAGAACGGCCCGTCGTCCACGCGGATACGGCGCGCAGCCTGGACCATCAGCGCCGCTTCCTCCGGATCGCCGCCGCTCGCGGGGCGCTCAAGTTCCATCACGCGTTTCATCGCGCGGTCGCGCAGGGCGGGGGTCACCAACTCGCCGAGGACCCGCAAGAGTTCTTGGATTCGTCCAGCCTGCTCAGCGGGGAGAGAGCGTACCCGAAAACAAGCGATGGCCAGCACGCGCGCCTTGGAGAGGCGTTCGGCCTCCGGAGGGGTGCGGACGCGGGCACGCAGCTCATCGACTCGCGCCTGCGCGAACACCTGTGCCGCGTCGACCCTCGTGTCTGAGTCCCGCCGGCGTCGTCCCACCTTAACCGCGGGTAGGCCGAACACTTCAGTGAGCTGAACCACGTGCTCCACGGCGTCGTGCTGCGCGGCTGTCACGAGGATACGGTGCGAGGTCTCCACGCCCTCGTCGGCGAGCTCCGCAAGACGGCGCTGGATCGCCGTGATCACTTTGGTTTTTCCTGTGCCTGGCGGCCCCTGAATGAGGCAAATGTCGGGCGTGTTCAACGCTCGGTCAATTGCCTCGAGCTGGCGCTGGGTAGGCTTGGACTTGCCGAACACCTCGCTCACAGCCGCGCTCATTGCGGTCCGTCTCGGAAGACGTGCAGCGGGCGCCGGACGCCCTTCCATAAGAAGCCCAAGCTGTGGGAGCGGGCAGTTTCCGGTGCGCAGTGCTTCCTCGGCCCGTTCGCGTCGCCGCAACCGAGTTTCGTCGCCCCTTAGGGAAATGTAGAGGTAGCCAGTCTCGGGTGGTTCGGGCTGGTCCTCCTCTTCACCTGGCGGAGAGAGGTCGATGATGCCCTTCTTCTCATCGACGTCGAAGATACTCGCACTCAGCCGGGGCGGCATCCCGGTCCGTCTACTGGAAGGGGAGCCGTCGTTCGGTCTCTCATCCAGCAAAGGCGCAGCGTCACCCGCCTCAAGCTCGAAACGGTTCCATTCGCCGAGCAGCGCAAGTCGGCCAAGTAGATCCTCCGAGCCTTCGAAGTGGAACCTCCATCCGCCGTCGTCCCTGCGGCGTTCGCGGAAGTTGTATTCGAGCACGCCGAAGTTGCGTGCGCATCGCAGGACGTGTTCCCGCTCCAGGCGCTGATACAGCTGCCAAGTGCGGAGGTAGCTGTCGTTCTCGGTGACGGCCATGGAAAGTGCCGTCCGAACCGCTCCGTGCAATTCGGCCGCCAGGGTCGCGTCGATGATGCGCACCGGCGCGAACAAGAGCGCGCGCCTCTGCTTGCCTCCTTGTCCGCCACGCACCACGCGCTCGATTCGCAACCGGTCATCGACGCGCCGGACGTCAGCAGCGACGCGGTGTCCGTAGATGCGGAAGGCATCGGGCCGGTCCCGGGCGTCAACTGAGGTCACCAGTCTCCGTAGGTCCGTCGGCCCTTGGGGGGACGGTGGTAGGAACAGCCGGTCCTCCAGCCACGCGGCCACATCGGTGACGGTCCCACCCACTCGGTGTACGCGCCGAATATCGTCCAGCACTTTCTCGTCCAGGCCCAGTTGCATCGGTTCGACGATCCTGAGTTCCTGCGTGAACCGATGAGTCTCGATGACCAGCGCGTTTACTGTCGCCTGTGCGACGAAGGCCACGAGTGGCAGACCGCTGCCGACGACCGCGATCAGTTCCGCGCCATCGGCGAGCGTGGAGCCTTCAACCGCCCAGACCGCTCCACCGACGGTCAAGAGGGTCTGGTCTCCTGACCGAACCAGCACGACTTCATCTTCCGGCTGAGGGAGCGGCTGAAACTGCCCATCGGTCGAGCGGACGCGCAGGGTGGCTGCCACGCCGCCCACAAGTTCGGCGACCTTCATGCGTTCCCTCCAATTACGGCGACACGCTGCGCGAGGCTGGGGTTTTCGAAGAAGACCATCCACCCGCTGGAAGGGACCATGCGGCCTCGACCCACCACCGAATGTTGCTCTTCGCGAGCTCGTGCGATCGGAGCGACCCATGCTTCAAAGCCCGGCAGAGCACGAACTGAGATTCCGCGTTCGACGACGGAGAACTCGACGTGTGCCTCACGGGCAGCCAGCCCGCTGAGGCCCTGGGTTACGCGACGGGGAAGTCGGAGCACTTCGGAACCGAGCGGGAGCCTACCCGAACGCGTTGCGCCCTGGACCAAGCCCACGCCAGGTTCCCAACGTTCGATTCGCACCAGCAGCAACGATGGCTTGGGATCGTCGCACCAAGGGCACCTGGGTTCTGTGACGAAGTAGGTCCCCGAGCAGCCTGAGCACGCGACTGTTTGGTCAGCGGCAGCGTGTAGGCGGTCCACCCACTCGGAAACTCCTGGCCGCTTCAGGCGGTCGACGAGTCCGTCCTCAAAGGTCCGGCGCGCGAGGTCGGACAGGCGTGGACCCATCACGCGGGCGGGCGGGAGGCCCAGTGTGGAGGCATTTCTTCTAGCGTCGGCAGTGCACCCGACCCACGGCAGCTTGCCCGCGAAGGCCTGTTCCTCCAACTCGGGCTCGCCATCGTTGACGAAATCGCTGACGAAAGGGTGCGTCAGGGTAAGCGTCTGCCACGCGAGCACGGCGAACCCCCATGCGTCCGACAGCGAGGTGCAGCCAGCCGTGCCGGCGACGACCTCGGGTGCTCCGTACCCCGGTGTGTAGATTGCCCGGCGCGGGTCGCTCTCGTGGGTGAGGTTGTCCAGGTCGATGAGCCACGCCTCGTTGGCTGTCGCGGGTTCGGACACGAAGACGTTGTGATGCGAGACGTCGGCGTACACCACTCCACGCCCGTGCAGCCCGCCCAGCGCCTCGCCGACGTGCGCCAGGAGTCGCAGGCGCCGGCGCAGTCCGCCGGTCTTGATATGCCAGGGAAGCGTGTCCGATGGGGGTGCGCGGAGGAGTGCGCCGATCGGCACCATGTCACCTAGAAACTCGGCGACGTAGCCGACGTGCGGCGGCTTCAGCACGGCGAGAGGTTTCGCGACGTGCAGTCCGGAAAGGTCAAGCCGCCGAATGAACGCGAACTGACGACGCAATTCGTCCGCGTTGGCTCGCCGATTGAGCAGCTTCACGATGCGGCGGCCGCCCTCGACCAGCCACACTTCTCCCTGTGAACCAGCGCCGATCTTTCGGCTCAGGGTGTGAGCTGACCCTGCTTCGTCGATCACTCTCTGGATGGACTGCATGGCTCCCACATGACAAGGAGAGTCTTGTCGTCCTGGTGGTGCGGGACGGGCCAGTTGCGGAGTTCCGACCGCAACAAGAGGTTGGCGTTTCGTTGGGTCCCGAGGTCCTCGACTACCCACGACATAAGATCACCGAGCCGCTCGCGTTCGAGGTCCTCGGAGACCCCGTCCGTCGCAAGCATGACAGACTCTGACGGCTGTAGGGGCGGAATGAGTGATAATGACCAGTCCGCAAGCGTGTGAGTCGTGCCCAGCGCATGGGTGATGCCGAAGCCGCGGGTCCGAGCGGGGTGAACCGCCACGTCTCCGACCTTGTTCCTATGGGCGAGAATGCCGTCGCCAAGCTGGGCCAGTATAGCGCGCCCGTGTCCGTCCTCGGCATAGAGCAGGCACGTGGCAGCTGCCTGCTCCGGCGGGATGGCGTGGATGCGAAGTCGCCAGCAGACCTCCAACAGTCGGACCAGATCCTCCACGCTTCCGGCCGTGGAGCGGCGCCACACCTGCCAAGCATCGCGGGCTGCCAGTGTCGCCGCACGGGCCCCCTCCCTCGCGTGAGGTCGGCTGCCCATTCCGTCGCACACCACCGCGAGTGATGCGCCTGTGCCGAGCTTGGCCAGCCATGCATCCTGGCAGGACACGCCGTCTCGGATGTGCGCGGGCCCGCGCACTGAAGTGGCGACAACTCTCGTCACTACAAGTCCCAGCCGTCTTCGGGCAGCGGAGGCGTGCTGTTCGGGTTGGCACTGCGCGATCGACTCGACACGCTCATGGTTACCAGCTGGAAGAACTTCCGAATTTGGCGGGCATCTTCGGCGCGGTGGACGCGCGCCTCAGGGTTGGCAAGGAACGACTTGAGCACCTCGTGGTCCGCGTCCGCCCCGATCGCGAGGGCCATGCGGAATGCCTTCCCCCCGCGGTCGCTGTCCAGGAGCGCCTGAAGGGGTGCTTGCCAGGAATCGGGAGGCGTGGGTTGACCGTCCGAGACGAGAACGATTGTCGGCCGATAGGCGCGACCGGGGATGGCGACCGTGTCTTCGACGAGCTTGCGGGCGAGGTCGAAGGCCGCGCCCATGGGGGTTCCCCCGCTCGCACCGAGGTCGGTCCACTTGGCGTTGCGTGCTGGCCCAAGCGGCAAGTGCATCCGTGCTTGCCCACCGAAAGTGATCACGGAGACATGGATTTCCGCCCGCAGGTCAGATTCGTCTTGGAACACCTCGATCATGTCGCGGACGGCGTGATTGAGGGCTTGAATCTTCCCGTCAACCTCCATGCTGCCGGAGACATCTGCGAGCAGAATCACGGGGAGCGGTCGCGCGGTCTGGGTGGTGAACTCCTTGAGTCGGCTCATTGGAGGGACTTCCTTCGGGTCGTGGGAACCGTGTTGGTGCGTGGAGGCGGGCGGCATTAGTTGGGAGGTGCTCGGCGCACCCTGGTTGTCGCTGTTGAAGCGGCTGACATTGTCCTCGAAGTACTTGGCGAAGCCCATGTGTTCGTACCTCTCAGGCCGCTGGTTGACGGGTCGGCCGGTCGCGCAATGCCCGCTGGTTCTTGTTGCGGTAAACGGTGATCACCTCGCCGTCGCGAGCACACACGACCTCGATTCCCATCCAGCGAGAAAGGTCGAGGCCGTTCTTCGACGAGAGTTTGATCTCGCGCCAGCCGATCGTATACAGGTCCGCACCACGGCCAGAGCGGTACCTACCGAACTCGATGGCTGCCTTGATCGCAGTTGTCGGGATGCCGCGTGTACGGGAGCGAACCGCGGCGTGGAGCGTGAGCTTATCTTCCATGGGTATCCTCAGTGGCTCGCCACCATGGCGATCGCACGCTTGACCCAAGGCAAGTCCCGAACCAGCTCCGCGATCAAACGCTAAGGCGTTGATGTGTAACAACTTAGAGCGCTCAGCTGAAGCTAGGTGAAGCGTGAGAGCGTGTTTGGCGGCATTGTCATTCCGCTTCATCGGAAAGTTCTTTCCGGCGCCAGTTTCGGAGTGTCCGATCACCAACCGTGGTCAACTCAGCTTCGGGTCTCCGCGTTCGGCCTGCTAGGGCGGCGACCTCTCGACCGAACCAGCTCTTGAAGTCCATGATCAGTCGCTCAGGGTCGAGCGGGCCGTCCTCGAGCAGTGACGCGTCGATGGAACGCTGATCAGCGAATGTGCGGACAAGGGCCCGTGCGCCAGCCCGCTCTACATCCGGGGACTTGCTGTCGAGCGCATCCAATGCGTAGTCCACGGCTTCGCGCACAGTCAGGGGAGCGTCATCGTCAGAGCGGGCGGCCAAGAAACGCCAGGCGATACTGAACAAATCGCGGACATTTCCAGGCAGCGGGTTGGCGCGTAAGGCTCGAACGAAGTGACTGTTGTGAGTCTCTGCCAAGCGCGCGTACTGAGCTGGCGCTCCTGACCGACGCGCGGCCTCCTCCAAGACCGTCGGCCACAACCAGTCCAATTCCTCAGGTATTTCGCGGAGCGGAGGTACGGTCAGAGTGAAGGCGCGGATGCGGTCGAGGAAGTCCGCGTCGATCTGCTTGCGGAGCACGTCGGGTGGAAGGTTGGTGGCCGTAAGTAGCCGAAGGTCGGTGCGCTTGACCTCGGTGCTGCCGAGAGGCTGGTATACGCCTTCTTCCAACACCTTGATGAGCAGTCGTTGGAGGTCATTCGAGATGTCTCCGATTTCGTCGAGGAAAAGAGTGTCGCCGCTGGCGCGTTCGAGGAGCCCAGCGTGGTCCCGTACCGCGCCCGTGAACGCGCCCTCGACGTAGCCGAACAGCTCCGCGCGCATCGTCTCCGACGTGTACTGTCCGCAGGGTACGGCGGGCCATGCGCTGTCCAACTCCGCGCGCCGAAACGGGCTCCGAAACCTGATCCAAGAAGCGAGCGTGGTCTTTCCCGTGCCTCGCTCGCCGAGGATCAGGACGGGGATCTTGAGTCGGGCCACGCGCCGGGCGTCGTCGTAGACGGCCCGCAAACGCTTCGACCGGAACTGCCGGGGGTCCCACCGAATGCTGCGATCCGCCTCGCCCGCTGTAGCAGGGTGCGTCTCCTGCCACCGCTTCAAAAAAGTGTCGACGCCGAGTGAGAGGGGAACAACCGCCGGTCGGCCCCGGCGCTCATCCGCTCGGAACGATTGCACGGCGGTGAACGGCGGCTCGATGAAGCCTGTCTCCGCCATCAACACCCACACGGTGTGCATCGCGGCGGTGCCAGGTGAGAGGTGCACCACGAGTTCGCGTCCGCGGAACCGTCGCCGGATGCGCGGGATTTCGGTTCGCAGATAGTCGTAGATCGCAGCGTGATCGGTCGGGTCGTCGTGGTCCCACACATGCGGATGCAGCTGAACCGAAGGGGCGTGCTCCGCCAGCGCCTCGACGATGTCGGCGTAGATGGTCTCGTGCATGGCTGCATCCGCACCGCCCTGCCTGAGTACAACGACGTCCGTAATCTGATTCGCGTACGGGGAAGCCGGGTCCGTCAGCAGGGTGAGCGTAGGGCCGGGAACGCGACCCTCGGCGGTGTCACGGAATGGACCACCACTTCGGGACCGCTCATACGGGTCGTTGCGAGTCGCGAGCCAAGTCAGAAGAACAGGGGCGCTCATCAGGCACCCGAACGAAGGTGGACCACCGGATCTAGGAACACAGCGGCGGTGAGACTGCTGAGGTGCTCCAACGCTGAAGGTACTACGGCCATGATTGTGGCCCGTTTGCGCTGGGGTCCGAAGGCGGATAAGCAGACCGGGGGCCTTCGGCACCTCGCCGGGTGGCATCAAGTAGGGGCGACCAGTTTCGGGTCGCCCCAGCCCAGGCGAGCTGCGTTTCAGTCATCGGGGTGCGCTCCAACGCCCCGCGGTGAGCTCGGGATCGCGTCGGTGCATGATCCCCACCCATGCCTGAAGGATCAACTACGGACTGTCACTCGACGTGGCTTTCCCGCTCCTACATGCGGGCTGTGGCCCTCAATAAGCACGCCACACCGCATAGCCGCAGGCAACCAGTTCCAGGCTGCGACGACTCGGGAAAGGCCAGGCGCATCTTGGTCGAGGACCGTGAGCAAGATAGCCCCTCAGCCGCGTGACATCCACCGTCGCAAGTCCTTGTCTCTCCTTTGGTTCGAGCGTTATAATCCCCTAGCCTCTACCCGGTCTCGCAACGCCTCGCCAGCGGCTCTCCGACGCGTTCTCGCAGGTTGTTGTGGATCCACAGGTCCTGGGGCCGCAGCTCGACGGACTTGCCGTGCACGCCGACGTTCGCGACGTTGCCGCCGGGGCGCACGATCTGCGTCGCCATGTCGAAGGTGGTGGGGAGGCCGGCCGCTTCCACCGCCACGTCCACGCCCCATCCGTCGGTGAGCGCCAGCACCTGTTTCTTCCAGTCCGCCTGGCCCGAGTTCACGCCGTCGGTGGCGCCGAATTTCTGGGCCTCTGCGATGCGATTCGCATCGATGTCGATGGAGATGATCTTCGAGGCTCCGCACAGTCCCGCGGTCATGATCACGGAGAGCCCGATCGGCCCGGCGCCGATGACGGCCACCACATCGCCCGGCTTGGTGCGGCCGTACTGCACGCCGATCTCGAACCCGGTCGGCAGGATGTCGCTGAGCAGCACGCCCTGCTGATTCGTGACGCGCGCGGGCAGCTTGTGGACGGAGGTCTCCGCGTAGGGGACGCGCACGAACTCGGCCTGCGTGCCGTCGATGAGGTGCCCGAACACCCAGCCGATGCCGACGGCGCCCTCGTCGCCGAGGCAGTGCGCGAAGAGGCCCTGCTTGCAGAACAAGCAGTGTCCGCAGGACTTGATGCAGGAGAGGATGACGTTGTCGCCGAGGGCCAGCGTGGTGACGGAGCTGCCCACTTCGGTGATCACGCCCACGCCCTCGTGACCGAGGATGCGCCCGGGCTTCACGGCCGGAACGTCGCCCTTCAGGATGTGCAGGTCGGTGCCGCAGATCGTCGTCGTGTCGATGCGGACGATGGCGTCGGTCGGACGCTGGATGCGCGGGGTGGGCATCTCCCTCCACGACTTCTTCCCCGGACCTTCGTAGACGAGCGCTTTCATGGAGGACCTCCTGGGTCACTCGGGCCGAATCGAACCGGGGGGGTGCGTGGATGGTAGGTGCCAACAGGTGCGGACAGCAACGAATTGGCACCGTTGGCGCGGACATCCAACGGTTCAGTCCGCTGGGCGGCTGCGGTTCTCGTGGAGGACACGTTCGACGGCGCGCTTCGAGTCAGCGCCCGCACACTCGCAACTTCGCGCGATGGACCGCGCGGTGGGACTCGAGCGAGTGAGTCCGATCGAGAATCACTCCCGCTGCCACACATCAGCGGCCTGCGCGAGGACGTCGAGATCGCACGCTTCCGTGCGCTCGATCACCCGCGGATCGAGTCCGGATCCGCGAGCGCGTAGCTCGTGCTTCTCCCGCCGCCGTCGTTCTGGACGAGGTTCCCGCCGGTCGCGAGTTCATGGATGTCCCGCAGCGCCGTGTCGGTCGAGCATTTCGCCATCTTGGCGTACTTCGAGGTCGTCAGCGCGCCCTCGAAGCCGCTCAACATCCGAATCGTGCCACGTCCGCGGGCGACGGGCGCGCCAATCACCGCAGGAGTTGCGGCGATTGCGGCCCGTATTCGCCGCACGAAGTCTCGGCGTGGCTCGAACGCTCGCGCCGGATTCGTGGGCCGAGGACGGTCGGCGCGCTCAGTCCAAAGCCGGTCGATGGACTCTGTCACGGCGACGAGTCATTGGACCTCGGCCCTTGTTCTCGGGCCACTCGCACCGAGGCGGACCTTGGCTCGCCCATTCAGCGCAGATCGAGCCGCGCTGGGAACGCACCATGTGTACTCGGCAGTCGCGAGACCTACACTCGTCGCGGACATTCATCGTGAGTGACTCACCGCTGGGCACGGTCGCGTTCGCCGAGAAAGTCCTCGCGTTGCTCGAAGAGGGCCAGCGCAGCTCGACCTACAAGTTCGCGACGCTGCTCGCACTCGTCGAACTCTGCGTCGAGAAGACGAAGCCCGACGGAGCACCGCCGAACTTCGTCACGACCCGGGAGTTGGCGTGCAAAGTCGTCGAGATCTACTGGGGGCAGGCCATTCCGTACCGGCGCCTCGGGCGGGTGCTGGAGCAGAATCAGGGCCCGGCTCTCCACCGTGGAGGGCCGGTGAGCGCGAGGATCGTGGGCTCCATCGCGAAGCTCCGTGCCGTGCACGCCGGCCTCACGCTGCACGAGGTGCGCGCAAGACACGGGCAGACGTTCGAGTCCGTCGTGCGCGAAGTCGAGAAGACGCTCATCGAGATGCCGCTGCCCAAGCTCCAGCGCATGGGGCGAATCGACCAGCGATTCCTGTACGAAATCAGCTGGGACGACCACGTACGCAAGGGGACTTGGTCGGAGACTCGCGGGTTCGACAACCGCATCGCATTCGTCGAGGGCGCCGCTCAGAACCTCGTGCGCCTCTCCAGCCTGCTGCTTCCGCTCATCCAGCGGAAGTGGGCGACGAAGGTCGCGGAGCTCAACGGCCTCGAGAGCGACGAGCTGGAGACGTTCCTCTTCGGAGTGAACCGGATCACGCTCACGCGCGTGCTTCCTCCGCTCCTCGATCTCCAGTCCGGGCGGTGCTTCTATTGCCAGAAGCGCGTGGGCGCTGCTCCGCACGTCGATCACTTCATTCCGTGGTCTCGACATACGGACGACGGCCTGGACAACCTCGTCGTGGCCGACGAGCGCTGTAATCTCGCGAAGAGGAACTTCCTCGCGGGAGTGAAGCACCGGGAGCGCTGGCTCGAACGCGGGAGTGCCCAGTCAACCGAGTTGGAGGCGATCGCGAAGCAGATGCCGTGGCCGCGGGACCGCGATCGCACGGAGGCCGTAGCCCGGGCGATGTACCGGAACGTGCCGGGCGGGTTCCTCTGGCTCGAGGGAACGGAGTTCGAAGCCGCAGGCTGACCGTCCCTGTGGAGAGGACCACGGTGCAACGCATCGATGCCCGGCGAGTTCGGCCATGTGCCGGCTCCGGTGTCCGCGTTTGCCGACGATTGCGCCGCCTCGAGCCGGACCCCGTGTTCTCGCTGCCCCGTCGACCGGCTGCCGCGGCCGCCCCCACGTCCCGATGAGACAGTCGATGGCCCCCGGGTGACGCGCTGGACGTGATCCACGGGGAACTCGCTTCAGAAATTCGTCGGTCAGCGAGAACTGGCAAGCCGAGGCCCTGCGCCGGTGTCATGGTAGCCGCCGACGCGCCCGAAGTCGGTCGTGTCGAACCGAAGGAAGCCCACCCATGAACTCACTCGTTCCGAACTCACTCGCCTGGAGTCTCGTCGCCGTGCTGCTCGCCACGACGGGCCTCGAGCAAGCACCCGTCAAGAAGGAAGACACCGTGAAGCTCGGCAACTTCTCCGTCAGCCTCACCGTGAAGGACATCCAGGCCTCGAAGGCCTTCTACGAGAAGCTCGACTTCGTGCAAGTCGGCGGCAAGCTCGAGCAGAAGTGGGTCGTCCTCCAGAACGGCACGACGACGATCGGCCTCTTCCAGGGGATGTTCGAGAAGAACAGCCTGACGTTCAACCCGGGCTGGGATTCCGAGAAGAAGACGCTGAAGGACTTCCAGGACGTGCGCGAACTCCAGCGGACGCTGAAGCAGCGCGGCCTCGAGTTGCAGACCGAAGCCGACGACGCCAGCGACGGACCGGCTTTCTTCGCGCTCGTCGACCCCGACGGCAATCCGATCCTCGTCGATCAGCACGTGCCGAAGCCGAAGCGCTGACGCGGCGATTCAACGAGGAGTCCTCCTTGCGACGCCGGCGGCTCGAGACTGCCGGCGAACCCTCTCGCGAATCCAGATCGGAGCGAACGGCGACGTGCAGCCCTTCGACACGGGGAAAGTCGCGGTAGATCCCGAGCGACTCACCGAGGGCGAGCGCGCGCTGGCGCAGCCGACATCTATCCGCGTGGGCGCCGTGCGCTGAGGAAAGAGCCTCCGCCCCGTCTTCGTCCGGCGTCGAAAGGCGTCGAACCGCCGAGTTTCATCGATCTTGCGAGCCGTCGCCCGCGTTCCTCTCGGAGTCGGCGCGAGGAATTCCCCATGGCCCCCGCGAAGCGCATTCCGCCGCTCGTTCTCCACGACGGGCGTCAACCCGTCGATCCGAACATCGTGATCGTCGTCCTCGACGACGGCGGCGCGGAGTGGTTCGACTGGAGCGGATTGCTCGAGCCCGCGGCGGGGTTCGTGAAGCACCCGCGACTCTCCGAGCTGCGCGCGCGGGGCGTCACGTTCACGCGCGCGTATGCGTGCCCGATCTGTGCCCCGTCCCGCGCACGTTTGTGGTCGGGCTCGTACGGCTTCGATCTCGGGCTCGCCGGGAATCCGGCGACGTTCGACGACTACGCGTTCTGCGGAGGCGGCGCCTCGATCGCGAACTGGCAGAACCCGCCGCCGATCACGGCGCGTCTCCTTCCGCGACTTCTGCGCATCGGGCGCGACGGGTCGGACGAACTGCCGCCGGCCGAGCAGAGTTACGCATCGGCGTCGTTCGGCAAGTCGCACTTGCACAGCGACGAAGGGCGCGAAACGTGGCCGATCGACCACGGTCTCCTGCGCTACGTCGGTTGCCAGCCCAACGCGGGCAAGTTGCCGCAGGCCCAGACGCAGAAGGGGCACTTCCAGTTCGCGGAAGTCACCCACAGCGCGGGCGGTGCGCCGAGCGTCAAGGTCTGGGGTGCTCCGGGCGTGTGGCCGAACGGCGGGCCGTACGTCGCGTACGACACGAGCGTCGCACCGGACGCGGGCTGGGACGCGTACACCGTCTACCGCAACGCCGTGCAGTGGATGAACACGCGCACGAAGCCGTTCCTCGCGCTCGTGAACTTCAATCCGCCGCATTCGCCGTTCGAAGTGCCGCCGTTCGACGCGCCCGACGACGTCGGTCACGGAGCCAGTGGCGGGAGGTTCGCGGTCATTTCGCGCGAGACGCGAGCCCGCATGCTCGAACTCGACGGCGGCGGCAAAGGTCCGGGTTGGGTTCCGCCGTTTCCCGTGCCCGACGTGTACGTCGACGAGAGGCGCGCGATCTACCGCGCGAATCTCGAAGCGATCGACACGTTGATCGGGACGATGTGGGATCGCCTCGATCCGGTGCTTCGCGCTCGCACCGTGTTCCTCGTGATCGGTGACAACGGCACGGTCTCGAACGTCGTCGACGCGCCGTACGACGCGGGGCGTGCGAAGCGCACGCCCTACGAGATGGGCGCGCGCGTTCCTTGCGTCGCATGGGGGCCGCCGGACATCGTCGGGGCGCCGGGGCGCACGAGCGATCATCTCGTGCACATCGTCGACCTGCTGCCGACCGTGCTCGAGATCACGCGCTGCGATCCAGAGCTGTGGAACCCGGAGGGATCTCGCGTGATCCGCGGACGATCGATCGCGGGAATTCTGCGCGATGCCGCGACGCGACCGGGGCGTGACCACGTGTACAACGAACTCTTCCTGCCGCTCAACGGCACGCGCGACGGCCCGGTGCCGATCGATCCGTCGCGCTGGATTCGCACCTACACGGACGGCAAGCACAAGATCATCGAGCGTCCGACGTCGACCGAGATGTACCGCATCGACGCGAGCGTGCGGCCCTCGAGTGGGCTGCCGGGATACTTGGAGCGCCCCGAGGACGATCTGTTTCCGCTCGTCGGAACGGCTGGCAACGAGGATCTCACCCAGCGTTTTCTGGCGTTGCAGGCGGAGCTCCACGCGCTCGTCGAGTCCTGATCCGCCGCGCTCTTCGGATTCGCGGCAGAAACCGCCGGTGCGGCGACGTTGGTCGGCGCGACGATGATGGGGATCCCGGTGATGACGACGCTCACGATCACGGGGGCAATCCGGGCCGGCGTCGGTCAACACCGGGACGGCACGTTCCTCTCGTTACCCGTGGTTCGTTCACGCACACGATCAACGGGGGCAATCCGGGCCGGCGTCGGTCAATACCGGGACGGCACGTTCCTCTCGTTACCCGTGGTTCGTTCACGCACACGATCAACGGGGGCAATCAGGGCCACCGTCGCTCAATACTGGGACGCCACGTTCCTCTCGTTACCCGTGGTTCGCTCACGCACACGATCAACGGGGGCAATCAGGGCCACCGTCGCTCAATAGTAGCCGTCACGCCACCCCCGCCTGGACGCCGGCGGCCGGGACGTGACGATTGCGTGCATGAACCGACGGGAAAAGATGGTGCAGTTGCTCGGCCGGCGTGAGCGCCTGGGCCTGACGTTCAAGGGCCTGGCGCAGGAGAG
>ENA-ORBV01004520-ORBV01004520.1-microbial-mat-metagenome-genome-assembly--contig:-NODE-4520-length-26583-cov-24.110767_pt1 | contig 26583 bp, 36 predicted proteins | sample MGYA00237777_ERZ505514 | MGnify/ENA primary metagenome ERZ505514 (study PRJEB26160, sample SAMN06269048) | microbial mat metagenome | isolation source: Oligotrophic lake microbial mat | place...
TGTAGCATCGTTTTGGCATGGCAACACCTTAGCCCATCAGGGCCGGTAGTGTTGCACTTGGAGTTAGAACTCAAGCTTCGTAATAGAGCATGATGCCAGACACCTGATCTTGAGCAGAAAAGCCCCACGTGCCCCAGCGACCTTGCCCAGTTTCTCCGTGACCCTGGCCGGGGCTGTTCCGAATTGCCGCGGAGGCTCCTCCCTTGGCACGCAGTTGAGTCATACTTGGCCTATTGTTTACCCAATACTACGCCATGTCGTATCAGCCACTATTTACGGTCTCCGCTCGTCTCATCGGGGAACTCGGAGCGATTGCCGTGTTGCGGGAATAAATTCTCGCCGCTACAGTCCAGGTTCTCTGGATACCGAACCTCCAACACGACGCACGAGTGCGGAACACCCACTGTTCCACGGCGATTGAAGACAATCCCTTAACACTGGAGCAGGTCCGACTCATCGAGGAAGGGCATGACTGCCTGCCGAACCCCCTCGCGCAAAACGGGAAGTACTGAATTATCTTGCAGGGCTTTGCCATATTGAGCGCCATGCAACAAGAAACGGATTACCCATCGGGATGTGTTCACCCTCCACACGATGCTCGCCGCAAAAGTCATGGACCAAGGCAACCCAGGCCGGTATCGAGACATCCAGGTTTCTGAAGGCCGGTACACGCTGCCGGCATAGGTCGCCGACCGGGATGCAGGATTCCGCCTACCGGATCGCGTACACAATCTGTTCTGCCGAGAACGTTGACCGCCTCATGGGTCCACTCCTTTCGCAAAGGACCGCCGAAGCTGCCATCGTGCTCTAGTTTTAACCTGCCGTCGTTTTTTTGGGGAAACGTCCTTCGATCCAACCTTCAGGATGGCTCTCTTACTGGTTTCACTTCCAACAGCTGATGGGCTATGGCGTTACCGCTTGTTTCATAGCTGCCTTGTCAGGTCTGATCGAAAGATAGACTTCGCGTATGGAAGGGCTAGAGAAGGACTCACGAGAGGATAATAAACGCTGGGGCAGAGGCGGAAGAAAATCTGGTGAGGCGTCAGACCGTACATACACTGGCGGGGGAACGGAGGTGGTGATGCTATGGTGCTTTGCAAATCGACGTTAGGGCTGCCAATCTTGTCCGAAGAAAATTTCTGATATTGTTCCACCTCACATCTCCACTCACCATGCCGATAGGTGTTTTTGCATTTTGGAAGCGACTTTTTGCTGTCGGCCCACCGATTTGAAGAAGAAGGGCTCTTGTCTCGTCGGCCCATTGTCCCGCTTCTTCCCCCCATCTCGCCGTGAATTCATCGCTTCGATCTCGAAAGGTTCCATCCCTTCTCTCTGCCAGTACTCATTGTCAATGCGTTCTCTCAGTGCAAACCCTTGTTTCAGCTGCTTTGTGCATCGAGGTTCTGGTGGAGTTGTGGCTATGTGCGCCTCAGTTGTCCCTGCGGGCTTTTTAACTTCTCCCCTATCCTGGCGCACGGTCGACTCATCAGTAGTTGGCGCCTTGGGTGGGGCGCTGCAGGCACTGAGAATGAGAAAGAGGAAAATACCAAGCAGTTTGTTAGCCATTGACACGTGCTCAACTTGCCGATCCGGCTTAGAAGGATAGCTTTTCTTGACAAGCACAAGCAACGTATTAGAAGCCACCTTCAGCCTCTGTTAAGGCGGCTTACGTGGCCCTAGAAAAAGTCAGTAACTGGATCGATCAGCAATCAATAGTTTGGCGTCTCTCCGGTGATCTGGCTATGCGTCCAGGGGAAACCCTCTGGCTGACCGTCACGCTCCCGAATGAGCAATGTATCAAAATCCGCTCCTGCCACGTTTCCCTACCCCATCATCGGCAACGGAAAGAGTCATATCTACCATCGGCCAGACTGTCACAACTACAGCCAGACTGCGCCACAGAACAGAGTCGCGTGTAATAGCGCGGCAGAAGTGGAAGCGGCGGGATATCGGCGGGCGGGTCATTGTCCATGAAGATGAGCCCGTGCCGCCGTGGGAGTGGAGTCGGGATTGCGTCTGTCCGGTCGAAAGAGATGTTCATGGGCTCTAGAAAATCCTCGGTTTCGAGCAGCCCACAGATCTTCTTGACAGGCTACGGAAACGCTGTGTTAAGGTGAATGTAAGATTTCCTACAGTCTTTTTCGGCAGTGAATTTCAACCAAGGAGGGAAGGCAAAGATGATCAGTAAATTCTACCGTGGTGCCCTCATTCTGTTTGCGCTTGGAACGTTCGTGAGTGTGCCCCTGCTGAACGCCCAGCCGTCCCCCGCCGGAAACGTCATGGATGCCATCGTGGAGGCGAAGCAAGCGGTGGACCATGGAGAACAGGGTCATGCTGAGGCGCTCGTGACACATGCGCAAAAGTCGCTGAATTTTGCTGAGAGGGGAGGCAAAAGCTCGCATTTGAAGGAAGCGATTACGCATCTGACCGAAGCCATTGAGCATGGTAAAGCGGGCCACGCCGACGTCGCCACGGAACATGCCGACACTGCTCTCACGCATCTGACCGAAGTAAAATTCTGACTGACGTACAATACGGTATCAACGCCTACGGCGGTGGGTTTGCACAAACGGGCGGAGGGAAATAACCCTGCCCGTTTCTGCATGAAGAGTCGTGAGACCGCAACCTTTCCGCACCAGCCTTTGGGCTGACTCGGCAAGGGCGTGGTGCCACACGCACCCCGCCCATCACAACCCACACCCATATTGAGTCATGCCTCATCTTCATTGTTTGATGGGGATAGATCGTCCTGGGTGTTCTGAGTGAGGCCTTCGGCGGGATGCTTAACCAGCGGGCCAGAGGCTGACCGCGCCTCATCCTATGATGTTTTTTGTTGAAGCCTCATACATTGACCGACCGGCTATCACCTCCGAGATGCATTGAGGAACAAAACAATTCTAAATCGATCCCGTTAATGGAAGCGTGAAACTGAACGTGCTTCCCTTTCCCACTTCTGATGTAACCCAAATGCGTCCCTTATGGGCCTCAACGATCCACTTGGCAATAAAAAGGCCAAGACCAAGGCCTCTACGGTCGTTCATCGTAAGCTGCGAGAACCTTTCAAAAATTTGCACCTGTGCCTCTTCCGGAATTCCGGATCCATTGTCGGTTACCGAAACTTCAGCCTGAGTCCCCTGTTTCCGTACCGAAAGCTTAATGGCGCCTCCATTGGGCGTGAACTTCAGTGAATTTCCGATCAAGTTGGACAGCACCTGAAGAATTCGGTCGTGATCTATATTGGCGAATATCGGCTCAGTGGATGTGTGGATAGTCATTGAAAAAGACTTACTTGAAACGACTGGAGTAAATAGGTCGACACACTCTTGTAGCAAAGCGCAAAAGTCGACATTTTCCAGCTTAAGTTTTAGCTGGTCATGTGCCATTCGCTCTACGTCAAGGAGGTCGCTTATCATCCGATTCATGCCTTCGGCGGCCTGCTCGATTATTCCCAGTTGTTTGAGGCAACTCACTGCACTCACCGCATCTTTAGAAAGACCTCTCCGTATCAGACCAGCGGAAATCGAAATAGCCACGATCGAATTTTTCAAGTCATGACTGACAATTGCGAGAAAATGATCCCTCGTAATAAGCTCTAAGTCGACTCGGACTCGTTCTTCGAGAAGTGCGCTGTCCGTGTTTTTACGCTCCTTTTCAAGGAGAGCTTCGGTTTCGGCGATCAACTGTTTTTGAACGCGTTCCTCTGTCCGAGCACGATCTTCTTCTCCGCGTTCAATAGCTTGGGATTTGTCAGACCCTTCGCGCTCTTGAGCTACAAGTTTCTCGTCCAATCGTGTAGGTGAAATACCGGTGACTTCACGCTGATGGTCCTTAAGGAGGTCCACTTCCTCACGTTGACTTTCACGAGCTTGATCGGTAGCAAGCCGAATCGAACGGAGCTTCTCACTTGTCTTTTCTTCGACCTCCTGAGCTTTCTGTTCGAGATGTTCGTCAGTTTTTTGCCGCTCATCGTCTAGGGTTTTGTCGGTTTTGTCGCGCAGTTCTTGAGAGGATTCTGTTTCGTGAGCTTCCATTCGTCTTGGCCTCGCTTTCTATGCCTCAAAAATCAATGGCGTCTACAGGAAGGCACGTTCGTCAAAGACATGTGTGAAGATAATGCACGAGGGAACTCGAAGAGTTCCCTCATTCTAGGGGGATGCAAAGGACGGCGCAAGACCATGTGGAACACAGGTGGGAGTGTTGCGCTCTATCCCATCCCATAAAATGCCTAAAGGAGCTCCCTCCACCTGAATTAAGCCAAATGGTAACATGGGTGATAAGCCGCTCCAGGAGAGGTGTTCAGCAATGCTGGCAAGGGTTTGTATGGGCTGATTCTCCACCCAACTGAACGAGAGAGTTCGTTACTCTTCCCACCTCAGATGCCCCATGAAACCATTTCCGCACCTCACTCTTGCGCCTTAATTTTATCCCTCCTACAATACATCCTCTCTGCGAGGCCTGAATGCCCTTTTCGATTCGCCCATTCCGTCGCTTCCCCTTGCAATGCTCTGTGACCTACAACGCCGGACCATTCCAGGGCCAAGGCACCGTGTGGAATCTTTCCTATACCGGATGGCGTCTTTCAGGAGATCTGCCCATGCGATCTGGGGAAACTCTCTCTCTCACCGTCACGCTCCCGAATGAGCAGCACATCCTCATTCCCCAAGCCGTTGTCCGGTGGTCACGGGGCCAGGAGTTTGCCGTGGAGAATCTTGCGATTGAGCCACACACACGGGCTCGACTTCAGCATTATGTGAAGTGGTTGGTGCAGGATCCAAACGAGATCGGTCTGTGAGTGAGGGTGCCCTATGTTATTCCAATTCACTCTCGCTCTCGTCTACTCGATGATCTCTCTTGCAGGACTACAAGACGGTCTCGTAGCGGTCTCGCTCGCAAAGGAGCAACAGATGTTGGACCAGCCTGGGCTCACACCCTACACACCAACCAAAATTGAATGGTTGGCGTTAACAGTGAACTCTCAACTTCAGTATGAGCGACATACGAATGACCCCTATGAGCTGTTCGTCGTTCAGGCGGATCACGACACCTTGCAGATCTTCATTCGGTATCTACCCGCTGTATACCCCCGGCCACGGGCCGGCGATCCACGGCCATTCCCCGCCGGCGACCCCGAGGCCATGAAGCGCAAAGTTAAGACAGCTCGGGAAAAGATCATGACTACGGCAAAACGCTATGGGTGGGACACATGGGTGAAGATTCAGGAACCGGTCGAATCGCCTCCGCCTTTAAAGAATAAATGACACTGGAGTGCAGGGTCGAGTGTGCCCGACTATCCCTTGAACAGTGCAGTCTTGAGGTGATCTCGATTTAAAGTTTTCGTGACGTTGTCACTTCCAACGCGCGGCTTAGCTCGAAGAGTGTGCCGCGCCAGGAAACGATTGCATATTGAGTAATCGAAAATCCGGGATGTGCTCTGGGTGCGGAATGAATGCCATCTCGGCAATGGCCATTTCACCTCGTTCGCTGGTCGCCATGATTTTCACCGCGTATGTGTCCACTGGAATACGGCAATGGAGGTCTTCCGGTACTGACGTGAGGCGAAGAAATGAAGATCCATCATGACCTAAAAAGAAACTGAAGACATCAACAAACACGGCATCCAGATATTGCGGGTCTTTGGTGGGATGGATATTGAAATTCGTCGATCCGACCCGATCATGCCTCAGCTTCAGGTGACTGCCAACGGCGGAAACATTCTGCGGTGTCTTTTCCAACGACATCAGTTTCACTTCTACATTTCTGAGGGGCACCTTGTCACGATTGATCAAGGCGATGCGATAGGTGTACTGTTTTCCGATGGTGTGCACAGGCAGCGACTGATCGATGCCTGAATCCGCCTGCACCCAGGGCTCTCCCTCGCAAATCATCACAGACAATTTGCCATGTTTTAAATTCGGCCGCAGATATAAATGAACCGCCCATACACAGAACCCTGCAAACGCAATCCAATATACCCATGAATCGATGGACTTATCCGCCAGCCATGATGGGACATCCTCAATGCCGAGATAGAGGAACCAGGCTTCCACATTGGAACGGGCGTGCCGAGGGGTGACGGTCGACAGCAACATGAGCAACCCGCACAGCAAATTTGGGACTGATAGAAGAACCCATTTCCAGTACACTCGCATGCCACGCTCCCTTGGAATCCGCCAAGAGTAGGCGGTTTCTTTGAAGGTGGCAAGTCAAACACCATTACCCTTGCATGAAACCTATTCATCCGCCAACAGGAGAGAAGATCATGCCAATAGTCCACCAAGTCATAACAGGAATCGTGGGCATGCTTGTGGTTGGGTCTACGGCTACCACAGTTACGGCTAAGGAAACGGTCCCCGCAACTGCACAGGCGAACTCATCAACGACGGAGCATCATGAACATGGACGGTATCTCGTCAAGATCGCTGGGTGTCACGACGGTCACACGCCCGGCTATGCTGAAACGGGAGGCAAGGTGCTCGAAAAAGAGTGGCTGACCGGTGACAGCATGGGCTGGTGAGGCCCCTGGGGAACGACCTATGCCATCAACCTCCGGCTGTACATGCCACTCTTTGCTGAAGACCAATGGGTCTAGATCCCACACACAGCCCAGTTTCGCCCCCCCTTCACGACATGAGAGACCAGGATCTGCGCGCCATTCATCGGTTCATCAAGCATTTGGGGCCAGCCAGCAAACCGGCACCCGCCTACTTTCTGCCAGAGAAAGAACCGCAGGCACCGTATATCTTATTCCCTCAGACTCCACAGTAATCATGGGGTTCAGTTCGGCGAAACGTCAAAATCTCCTTACCGAGCTCCCAGCCGCAAAACAAGGCTCCAGCCATTCACTAAAAGTCCTGCAAGTCCACAGCAAGTGACGTAGGCTGAAGTCACGGCTAAGCAGAGTCCACACTTTTCACGCTCAGCCGAAGATTTTCAATGCTGCAGGCGGACTGTTTCATGGAGCAGCCCCTCTCATTCGGCAGGATGAGCTCCACGGAAGTCCCTGTGTGAATCTGCCACGACCGTATGAGAAATGGCACGACGACTCGGAGAGCTTATGGCACGGAAGAGCGGTGATCGTCGCGGGAATGACCCTCTCGGATCCGCCCGTGGTGACGGCCCAGGTAGAAGCCATTCGCAACCCAAAGTACAGCAATCGGAACGGCAGCGAACGCCGTTTCGCCGATGGTGAGCCCCGCCGATTGCAAAGCTTTAGAGAACCAACTACTCGCCATGTCGCCGCCACGGTGCACGACCGTATCGATCACGTTCTTCGCCTGATACTTCTCTTCCTTCGACACGACCGTGAACAATGTCTCCCGAGTCGGCTTGGCAATCGCAAACTCCCCAGCTCGCCGCAGGACGCCGAAGACGACCAGTACAGCTAAAATCGGCGCCAGGCCGAAAACGGAGAACCCGACGACGTTGAACGCCGGGACGAGGACAAGCATCGCCGTCACTCCAAGTCCCGCAAGCAATCGTCCTGTTAGGAAAACCTGCGCGAGGACCGTCAGACCGTTTACGGCGAAATCGACCCAGGCAAACAGCTGGGTGCGTTCCTCAGCGCTGCCCACCACTTGGGGCACGAGCACCATCTGCTGGCTGTACAGCATTGTCGAGAGCACAGAATAACAGGTCAAATAGAGGCAGATACCCAGCAAATAACGAGATTGCAGAATCTTTGTGAGACCGATCCAGAGACTGGGTGTCGCGCGCTCATCGACCTCAACTTTGAGGATCGTGGTGCCCCCTCCTTCCCTGGTGTGTCGAGGGTGTGTTCGAAAAACGGCGAAGAAACAGGTCATGGCTGCCAGCAACAACCCGATGGAGACCAACAACAAAGGCGCCACGCCGAGAAAGGGCACCATCAGCGCGGTAAACAGCGGACCCGCAACAGCCCCACTGCTCCCACCCGCGGCAATGAATCCGAATAGCCGTCGCGCGGACTCGGTGGAATAGAGATCAGCCATGACGCTCCAAAACACCGAGACCACGAATAGGTTGAAGACACTCACCCACACGAAGAACACCGGCGCCACCGTCGTGCGAGGGAGGTCGCTTATCAAGGCGAGGAAAAACAGGAACAGATTGCTCGAGAAAAATAGGTAGATCGTTGGAATGAGCCGGCGAACCGGGAGACGTCCGGCGATCCAGCCAAAGAGCGGCACCAAGACCAACATCGAGACGAATACGGCGGAAAAGAGCCACGGCAGGTTCTGCACGCCGGTTTGCACGCCCATTTCATCGCGCACCGGACGCAAGACATAGTACGAAGCCAGCAGGGTGAAGAAGCAGAGAAACGACCAGAGAAGGCCGCGCAACTCTTCGCGGTTGACGGAAACAAACCGGCTGAGGATGCGATGGAATGATGATGGAGTGAGCGGCATCATTCGGGTAGGTTCGACTACGGCGACTATACAGGAAGCGTTTGTTGGAAGCTACATAGGGGTTAGGTGCAGGAAAGGAAAGAAGAGGCCTCGTCATCCGGCAAGACACAAAGAAAGAGATACGGACAGTGCATCTCCTCCTGGTAGCAGCAGACAGTCATGTCATGAATTCTTCGACACGGTTTTTGAGCATGAAAAATGCCCGGTCAAAAGCGGCGTCGATCTCGGCCTCTGATCCAGTGACTTTGCCTGGATCGGGCGTGCTCCAATGCAGCTTCCTGGGGTTGCCTGGAAAACGTGGGCAGCTTTCGCCCGCAGCTTGATCGCAAACCGTGATGACCAGATCGAACGATTGTGCGGCACACTCATCCCATGACTTGCTGCGTGGCTGTCCGGGATCGATGCCATGCCGCTGCAGCGTCTCGATCGATTTCGGGTGAACATAGCCGGCCGGAACACTTCCAGCGCTCCATGCTCGATACCGGCCATAGCCGAGCTGATTGATCAGTGCTTCAGCCATCACGGAGCGACAAGAATTACCCGTGCACAGAACCAACACGTTGAGCACATCAGGCTTCATCAGTCGCAGCACCCTGCGGTTTTTTCAGAAGGTGCACAGCAATCAGGTTCTCCCATAGTCTCCGGCGTACAACAGGCATGTTCGGCTTGATCAGGATGGCCGGAAAATAGTTGGGCGTCCTCCATCGTCCGGTACGCTTCCCACGGAATGCCGGCGGGGTCTTGTATCCAGGATTTGTCCGACCGGGCGTAACAGCAGACCGTTTCGCCTTCCTCGACAATGGCCATGTCCCCAGCCTTGAGGCGCTCGCGCAACTCCGTCAGTTCGCTCTCTTCCTCGACCTGGATGCCTAGGTGATCGATCCCATTTTTTTTCGCACGCGTGGATATCGCGAAGTTCACGCGGGGGTCTTCCAGCAACCATTTGGCGTAGTCAGTCTTCCTTTTCACCGGCTCCGCGCCGAACAGCGCACTATAAAAGCGGATGGACTCATCGAGTTGTTCTACCCCGACATGGATATGGAATCGTTTCATGATAGGTTCTCCTTTGGTTCGCAACAGTGTGACAGTTCTATGATCGAACATTTCCGCTTTGTATCGCTGCGGATACTGGCAAATTCGACGCGACAACAGTCCTTGACCATGTAACGGATCAGACCTGAAAAAAACTCGAAATCAGCACAGTAGATCACCGATCTCCCTTTCCGGCGAGACACGACGAGGCCCGCATGGCTCATGTGCGACAGATGGAACGACAGCGTATTGTGAGGAATATGTAACGACTCGCTCAACGTACCAGCCGGCGCACCGGCCTGGCCATAACCTTCGACATACCATGCGTAGTCAACCGTCATCTTTCCCGACCTTCTCCTGCCCATAGGAATTCTCCAGCTTTACAACGGCCAACGTAAGCAACGGCAAAGGAATCTATTCGAATCGTTGGCTTTCTGCCACTCCGAAATCAGTGGACTATAGATACCCCCCTATCAGACCACCACACTCCCTCGAATACTTTGGACCACTTACGATATTGATTGATCGAGACCCATTATATTTCTTTTGCACACATCATCATTCTTAATACAGCTGTAACATTGGAGGTTTATCCTCTCAGAGAATGACTCAGGTCCATGAACGTCTTACTGTAGCCTCGAGCTGCCCCGCCGATAACCATATGACAACCCATGTGCCCAAGAAAATACTGATCATCGAAGACGAAGCAGACATTGCTCAGTTAGTGAAACTGTATCTTGAGAAAGATGGGTTTCGGACAGCGATTGCCACGACGGGCATGGAAGGCCTCAAGCTAATCAAAACCGCCTGCCCTGATATGATTGTCCTGGATCTCATGCTCCCAGAAATTGATGGACTAGAAGTCTGCAAGAAGATCCGGAGTGCGCCAGACACTGCCTTGCTCCCTATACTCATGTTGACCGCCAAAGCCGAAGAGTCCGACACCATCATCGGGCTCGAGCTTGGAGCGGATGACTATGTCACCAAACCGTTTAGCCCCAAAGTGTTGGTCACGCGGGTGAAAGCCTTGTTCCGACGATTAGAACGAACCGATGACCCGAAACAAAAGTCCTACTCATACGGTCCGCTCCTGATGGATCTATCTCGACACGAAGTGAAGGTTGATGGCAAGGAAATCTGCTTGACCGCAAAGGAATTTGGATTGCTTGAACAACTCCTACACCACCCTGGCCGGGTGTTGACCCGCGATGTCTTGTTGAATGCGGTGTGGGGCTATGACTATTACGGCACCACCAGAACCGTCGACGTGCATATCCGCAGGCTGAAGCTCAAGATCTCGCTACTCGATGAGGCCATCATCTCGGTCAAATCTCTTGGATATAAGTTATCTGATCAAGTCCCTGAGAGGTCGCTTTAACCGGCGATCTGTTCACATGACAAGGATGGGAATATGGTGGTTCCTACTGCCTTGCTGCCTCATGACGCTCCTTCTGTCGTGCAGTCATCCCCGAATGGATGAATTCGAAGCCAGTATCGGCCAGATCACGCAAGGCGACCTAGTCCGCCGATTCGGCTACCCCCAGCGGCTCAAGAAAATTCCGACCGGGAGCGAGGTATGGGACTACGAGTTCCTGGCAGGGAATTCTCGATGTGTGGGCTATCGCGTGTTTTTCGATCAAGATCGGCGATCCCAACGATGGGAACCCCAGAGCTGCACGATCAACCAGTAGCACGGAAACTTCCGAACGGCTGGTTCAGCCGAGAAAATGACCAATGAAGACGTTCCTTCAACAGCGCGTCTCGGTCTGGATGCCAGACCGAGACGCGCATCGTGCGGAGAGACAGACTAGCGGCTCAGGATCTCCAGCATCTCATCCAGTGGGCGGATGGTGCCTAGTAGTGTAGGCTCACCGAACTGTTTATTGTGATGATTCTCTTTCACCTGTAATAACGCGGTCACGAGATTGTTAAAGTCATCAAGCTTGGCTGTCTCGAAATACGTGATGAAGTCCAGGTCGTCCAAGCCGCTGGAGTGATAGAGCTTGCGCTTGACGGTCTTCAGATACACTACCGTCGCATCCGTATGCTCCTTCATCAAGGTGGTTCGGGCCTCTTGGGGCATCAGCCACCAATCGGCATCTTTGCGGACTGGGACCACCACCACGTATGGACTGCCCTGAGGCGGTGGAGTCTTCAGCTCGGCCTTCAGATCTTCTGGAAATTTTGGCACATAATTCAACGCCTTCGTGATGCCATTGAACGTGTCAGTGTTCTTCAGGCCTTTTCCAAATGTTGTGCCCATGAAGTCCACCAGAAAATTCTGGTTGTCGAGCATTTCCTTGGAGTGCACCCTGAGGAAAAAGTCTGCTCTTTCGGACAAACCCCGCAACAAGTACGCATCCACGGCGACTTTGTCCGCATGCTTTTCAAAAATCTTTTTCACGTCCGCCACACTGCCAGCCCTGGTCTCCTTCTCCATTTGCGACCACTGATCTCCGACCTTGAAGACGGCGAAGGTTGCGTATACACCTGGCTCCTTTGATAACTTCTCCCGATCCACCTCAGCGCCGGCAGTTTGTGCGAAAGTTACGACGGCAAGAGCTATTAAGGCCAAGACTGATCTATTTCGCATGTCGATTCTCCTTGTGATTGGTGTAGGAATATCATGGCGTCTCTGAGACCTTTGATTTTATCATGAGCGATCTCTACCGCGTGCCCCGTGTCATGTCGATGGAGTTGTACGAGACGAACCGTACGCCCTGGAGACAGAGCTAGGACTTCGGTTTCGGCGGAATTCGAGCCGCATCCTTTGCCGATGGATCTGTGTCGAGAGGTTCCTTGATCTGGAGCCCTATATTTCGTAGGGCTTTCCCATACTCTCCACAATACTCACGGGCACGCGCTGGTACCTGCTCATACGTCTCCAAACAGGCCCGGTACGACCTCAGAAGCAAAGTCGCCTCGTTGTAGACGGCAGTGGCCGCTTCGTCTTGTCGAAACTGTTGACATTGAATCGCCACTTCTCGATCGAGCAGCGTCTCGCTCGGCATTTTCCCGCAGGTCATGTCGATGTACTTCTGCGGACGCACACAGCTTACGGCAACAAGCATCAGGGCACAGAAAGCCCCTACACCGAACATTTTCATCATGATGGTTACCAATCAAACCCCTGAGCCACAGCTCTCCGGACGGCGTACGCGCTATACGTCTATCGTGACTAAACCCTAGCATCATGACCTCGCACCATTACGCCTAGCGCAACGGAACATTACAAGTTTGTTAATTTCTTGCTGTCACAGACAGACCTCCGCGACAGAACGCACACTCTCTTCGCGTATTTAGAGAATCATGCCTCCCGCGCTCCTCTCCGCTCCGTGCATCACCCAACACACGTTACACAAATTTGATCTGGCGCTGATCGTCCTGTGCCTTGAACATAATAGAAGTATCTCCACAGGGAGGTGACGCCTATGCCACATACCAGCGCATCGAACCATGTCCCGCGAAATGTTCCGTCGAAACACTCGAACATCCCCATACCGAAGAACACGAATTACACAGATCTTCAGAACGAACTCCATAGGCTCCGAACAATGCTCACACGCGAAACCATGATGTCACATTTCATCGCCACAGAACCCGAACTCTTCCCTGATCCGATCGACCAAGCCGCGGCTGAGTATGAGAGCGACATCGCCTTGTCCGTAAAGCTCCTTGCCATCGAAAAGCTCCGTCGAATCGAGCAGGCGCTCACATCCCTACATACACGTTCTTACGGAATCTGCTCCCGCTGCAATCATCAGATCCCCTATGCCAGGCTCAGAGTGCAGCCCGATTCGCTTTACTGCGTCCCCTGTCTCACCATCACCGAGCAAACATCGACCAGAAATTAAGCAATGCCAAACACCCTTCCCACTACCCTGCCCGCACCTCAGAGCCCGGTTGCGCCGCCTCGCGCACCTGGCTCCCCGCGCGTGTCCCTTCTTGCCAGGAGAAGGGACAAGTCCCGGGCTCCGACTTCCCCAAGGAGACCACCACGCAAGGTATCCGGATACAACCGCGCCATATTGTAACCTTCGATCTCGAAGAGCATTTTCATGCATCGCGATTCGACTCTCCCCAGCGGCGGCGTCATTGGTCATCGTTCCAGAGCCGGATACAAGCAAACGCCGAGCGAATCCTCAAGTTGCTGGCTCACCACGCAACGAAGGCCACTTTTTTTGCCCTCGGATGGCTGGCTGAGCAACACCCGTCGGTCATTCGCACAGTTTCGGAAGCCGGCCACGAAATAGCCTGTCTCGGCTACGGGCATGAGTTGGTCGCCGCACAAACCCCACAGAGTTTTCGACAAGACATTCATCGAGCCAAACGTATCCTTGAAGATGTCACAGGGCACCAGGTCATCGGATTCCGTGCACCGAGCCTGAGCATCACTGCACATACGCCGTGGGCCCTGCCGATCGTGGCTGAAGAAGGATTTCTGTACGACAGCAGCGTGCTTCCCATCGTCCATGATCTGGCAGGGATTCCTGGCGCAAGCCAATGGATCCACCGGCTCTCCTGGGAAAAACGCAGTCTCTGGGAAGTCCCACCCTCCACCTTGAATGTGGGAGGGTTCCGCATGATCATAGGAGGCGGTGGGTACCTTCGATCTCTCAACTACCCGGCGCTGAAATCCCTTCTTTCACGAATCGAAGCCCTCGACCAACCGATCGTCGTCTACGTGCGGTCGTGGGAGATGGACGCCACGCAGCCGCGCATGCGAGACACGCGGCTTTCCGAGTTCCGTCACTACGTGAATCTCAACAAGACGGCTGACCGGCTTCTCCGGCTGCTCGCGGATTTTCAGTTCGGACCTATCCGTGACGTTGTCCTCCCGATTCGTGAGCAGGTTCGGAACACTTCGGTACAGGCAGTTCCCGATTCAGTCACAGGCAACCACCTGAATGGGTCCCCACAACTTACAATCGTGTAACAAGGAGAGACTATGCGATGCACCCGCTGTGCTGGGCTCAGAGTATCGGAGATCATCTACGACGGAGGAAACAGGATCCCAGCCCTGAGATGTGTCCATTGCGGGGACGTCGTCGACCACGTCATCGCCTTCAACCGCCAACGCCTCTCGCATCAAAAGCCGAGGCGAGCCCGAATGCACATCTACCGAAACGTTCGGTGGAAGAAGAACCAGCACGCCACGATGGCCTAGCTCAAACAGGCCAAGAGATTAATTCCAAAGGACATCAACCTGAGAAGACGTCAATTCACGCTCTTTACGCCGGAGGGCTCACACGCATAAGGTGTGTCGTATAGGAGGTTCGAATATGCTCCTTCTCGCTTTCTGGGCCTCGCACCTGTAACCAGACAGAACCGTCTTCCGGCTCAGAGACAAGCATGAACATCAGCTGCAGAGAGTGTTGCCCCTCGAATACGATGTAATCGGCGATGCGCCGGATGAGCAGTTCCGAGCGGCGGAATTTAAAGGCATACCCACCCTCGATCTCTTGAATCTCAGCCACATATTTGAAAAGGCTTGATACCAGCATTTGCCGCCGTAGCGCAAGGGCCGGGTCAGGAGCCTGAGTCACTAACCATGGAGCAGGGTTCAGTGGCATCGCCGGGATCTTTGGTGCGTGTGCGCCGATCTTTCAGGCGCGCACGCCATGACTTCTTCAAATGGGAAGCGCAGAGTTCACACATCCTCCCGCTCACACCACCTCGGCATCTTGAGTCTCGTGATCTCGATGCGGTGGCAGGGCTCAGGGGTTTCGCGCGCGGCCCCTCGATTGAGAGGTGTCCGAGGAACCGCGCGCCTCGGTCTTCAGCTGCCGATCTTACCGCCGTCGTCCTTCGTGATCACGATGCAGGACGAGCGGGGCCGCCCACCTGCCGCGCCATCTGGCCAGGAACTGAACTCCTTCGGATTCGCCGGATTGCCCGGCGTATCGTCGGGCCGCTCGCCCGGATGCTGGATGCCGACGAACATGGTTTCCTCGTCGGGCGTGACAAACACGCCGGTGATCTCGCACTGTTTGGGTCCAACCAGGAATCGCCGCGTCTCTTTGGTCGTGGGGTCGGCGCAGAGCATCTGGTTGTTGCCGAATCCGGCATAGGCGCCGGCGTTGATGGTTGAAGTCGACACGTCGGTCTGAATCCAGAGTCGCCCGCTCGGCGCCACGTAGATACCGTCGGGAGAGCCGTATTTATCGCCGATGATCGTGGATCCGTGAGCCGCGTTGGTGGGATCGCCGGCGAGTGCAAAGATGTCCCATCCGAATGTCGGCTCCGAAAAGTCGTTCGCGTAATACCAACGGATGATGTGGCCATAGTTGTTAATCGCTCGCGGATTCGGCGCATCTACCGGAGGACGTGCCGAGCCTGCGACGGTGGAACCGTCCGGATTATTGACCGACGGTGGGTTGCTGCCGCGCCGGTTGTTGTTGGTAAGTGTCGCGATCGCGGTGAGCGATTCGGGAAAGGTATCGATCCACTCCGGCCGGTCCATCATGGTCGCACCGACTGCATCGGCCGCTCCGCGAGTGTTAATGAGGATGTCGTTCAGCGTCCAGCCGCCGGCCGCCAGGGCAGGATTGCTGGGCGTCAACGGCAGCCACTCGCCCGTGCCGTCTGCCTTGAAATTTGCAACATATAGAATCCCGTCGTCGAGAGGGTTGATCCCCAGGAAACGCGCCTGCTGCCAGGGCTTGTTCGAGACGTAGCGGTAGATGTATTCGTTCCGTTCGTCATCCCCCATGTAGACGACCACTTTGCCATCCTTAGTCTCTTGAACCCACGCGCCCTCGTGCTTCAAACGACCAAGCGCGGTGCGCTTCACAGGAGTCGAGTTCGGCTTAAATGGATCAATTTCCACCACCCAGCCGAAGCGGTTCGGCTCGTTCGGCTCAGCATCGACTTGAAACCGCGAATCGGTCGTGTGCCAGAGATAGCCGAAACCGGCGGCATTGATGCCATAACGCGTTTCCAGATTTGTCTGGGGACCATTCTTGCGGAAGTAGCCGTTGAAGTTTTCTTCGCACGCGAGGTATGTACCCCAGGGCGTAAATCCCATGGCGCAATTGTTCAGCGTCCCGAGCACCCTTTCTCCTGTCGGATCCGTGGTGGTCCGGAGCCTTGGATCGCCCGCAGCCGGGCCGCCGATTTTGATCGGAGTCATGCCGGTGATGCGTCGGGCAAACGGCGACGGGCGGACGACATCCCACTCGCCGCGTCTTCTCCGCCGGTCCCATGGAAATCCGCTCCGCTTGGTGATCTCGATGATCGAGACACCGTGGGCGTTGAGCGACTTATTTGTCTTCTCCTGGTTCCAGTTCGCCACGCCGTCGAAGAACAGTAGGCCGTCATCTGTGTATTCATTGTTCTGCACGAGCACCCCACGCTGGGAGCCCAGGATAGGGAAATACACCACACCATCGTTGTGCATACCCCACTGTCTGGCCTGGTCAGCGGCGCTGTTGCTGGCATCCTGCTTGAAGGCTGGCCCATTCGACACCGGGTCGCCCCAGGCGATCAGCACTTCCGCCTTGTACCCCGGCGGCACCACGACGGTGTCACCGTCCGAAACCGGGATGCCCTGAAAACCGAGGAGTGACTGGTTCCGCACCTGGGCGGAAGCAGGGACGGCCCTTAGGAGTGCTTCGACGCCGCCGAGTGACAGAAATGCCGCAGTAGCGAGACCCTTACTTATCAACCCCCGCCTGGACACACGGGCGTCGAGCACGTCTTGGAAGGTTTCGTTCCCCGAGGTGTTGCAACCATTGTCATCATCGATGTTCTTCATGAATATCTCCTTCCTCACAATGTGAAAGTATTGATGGGTATATGATAGTCACAGACCGACAGGCCAAGACTCATGGAGCACGCACAGTCCTATTTATGGAGACTGCCGTGACCAGGACAATCAGACCCTCGTCGTCGCTGAAAGTCCCCATTTCGTGACCCATTTGCTGATTCTCGTCCTCATTCCTTCTTTTTCACATTTTCTCACCACGCCGGACGAAGCCAGCAACAACGGGCGGGCCTTCGTGAATGCCGCCACCTGTGGTTGACTGGACAATTTCTGGCCGAACGACTGTGCCATCGGGTCTCTCCTCCTTGTCGCATGCGTGCGGTGCAGCGGATGGTGGCTCCCAAACGAGGAATACCCTAATGCCTCTCAAGCCTCCCGTGGTTGTTCGTGATGCCGCGTTACGGAAACGGTTCGAAGAAGCTGTAGTCTTCTCCTTTCCGGCTCATTCTCGGCCCCACTATTGCAGCGGTCTGTTACGAATCGATCACTTACTCCTCAAAAACTCGTAACAATGACGTCAAGAGACCGTTGCTCCATGATATTGAGCGAATCGAACAGGCATTTGCATTGACTTGGCGAGGAAGAGTAGGTTGATAAAGTCGTAAGAAGGAGATTCGTTCATGAGACATGTACGGATACGCGCTCTTCTTTGTTCGCTTGCGTGTAGTGTCCCGCTGACCCTCTGTGTCCTCGGTCTTCTCGCGGCCTGTGTCTCGGCCCCCGATCATCCGGAATGGATCCGTGTCGGTGTGACGACGAAGGATGAGGTGATCACACGATACGGGCAACCTGATTTGGTGATCGCGTCCCCTGGCGGGGACACCGCCGTCTACCGCCCGACCGCGTCCGGACCGTCTATCCCACGAGTCGAAATTCCCACCGCCCAAGTCGCCCCATCCGGGGAGACCATGACACGTATGAAGACGATCGACCCGGGTCTACGCGCCAGAGATCTGAATGGGGAGACGGAAGAGCGGTTGCAGCCAGAAATTCGCATACGTTACGATGCTGGGGGCGTTGTGCAGGAGCTGTCCTCCCCTTAATCCATCTGATTCTGGATGTTTCTTTGAGGGCCACGCATAGTCTCATTGCCTACGGACCAGGACGGGAGCCACCCTGACGCTCCTCCCCTACACCGGTGTTGAGATAACGCCTCACGGAAAGAACATGACTTCTTCGATGCACGCTTCTTCTGTCACGCCACTGACGATCAATAAAGGCACCTGTTATGCCGTATTTGCCTACGATATCGGGTGGTCGATCGAATTAGAGGACGTCAATCGCCGGATCACGGCTAACAGAGAGCGCAGCCGCCTCCGGCATAAGACGAGGGCTCCGCAATATTTCGAATACCATCCGGCTCCACTCCGACTCATGCAAGAAGGAGGAAGCTTCGCGGTCGGCTCGTATCGATCCAGTCCAACGGTCGAAGTCATGGTGTATGACTTCGGCGCCGTGACAATCACCTACCGGTTTACGCTGGACGGTCCCTTCGATGGCCTGCTCGAGCTCAGCGAGTCGCTCTACGAGAACGAGCCCTTACTCACGGAATCCCGCAAGCGGGTCGAGCAGCTCGTTGAGGCGATTCATCCGTCGATCGAACGGCCCAAGATCGCCAAAGAGGTGGAGGACTACATCATCTTCTCGATTGAATCCTATTCGACGGAACAATCGCTCCCGCCCTGGACAAGCCGAGAGACGGAACTGGCGCAGGTGCTTCGCGGAGAACGGACGCCGCTCGCAGACCAAGAAATTCAAGACGCCACGTCCTGCCGCATTTCGTACGGAGTCGGAGACGCCGCTCTTATCGACTGGCACTCGGCCGTAATCTTCGGAAACGAGATGGACGACGTGCGAGCCGTACTGGAATTTGCCAATGTGGAGCTTTTGGAAATGCGGATGCTCGACGAACAGCTCGATACGGCGCTGAACGAGGGGTACGCCACGCTCGCTCGTAAACCACGCCTGCTGCCGCTCCCCGGTCTGCACGACAAAGACACCACGCATATCGCGCAACTGCAAGTCGACGGCGCACTCCTCTTTGAGCGAGTGACGAACACCTTGAAGCTGTTAGGCGACCAGTACCTGGCGCGCGTCTATCGCCTCGCCTCCCAACGTTTCCACTTAGAAGCCTGGGATGCGAGCATTCTGCGCAAACTGGAGACGTTGGAAAGCATCTACAGCAAGATGTCAGACCGCACGACCACCCGCCGCATGGAAGTGCTTGAATGGATCATCATCGTCCTGATCACCGTCTCGATTGCGGTGTCGTTCTTTCCGATGGGAGGGCATTGAGGAAGATACCGTGTCAACGGTCAACCGGAGAACTGTCGGCTGCGCGTTCTCAGAAACGTTCATGTGCAACGATTCGTCGAGAAATCGCGGCTCTCACGCGAGAAAGGCGCGCTGAGCCGTGAGGGAGGAGTGAGGCATACTTGACACGATCCATAGGGGAACTGAGCTGCGGGCCTATCTGCCGTCAGGCTTACCGTTGCGATCTATCGTCCAGTCTGGGGGCAGGCAGCACGAACAGGCAGTGGCAAAAGACGTCTTCCTGAATAATGCGGACTCGTCTCTCATTTCTGTACCGTCACGTGCCGGATAATTTTTCCTTCCACCATGTAGACGACGAGTTCAGCGATGTTCGTCGCATGGTCGGCGATCCGCTCGTAATACTTGCCGATGAACGTGAGACGGGTCGCCCGCGCGATGGTTCTTGAATCTTCCAGCATGAACGAGACGAGTTCTCTGAAGAGTTGCTCCGTGAGGCCATCGACAAAGCCGTCGTCCCGACAAACTTTCAGCGCCAGCTCGGCATCGCGATTCACAAAGGCATCCAGACATTCTTTGACCATCCGGCTCGTCCACTCAGCCATTCTCGGAATATCGATATAGGGTTTGAGCTGAGGTTCTTCGTTCAACTCGATCACCCGTTCGGCAATATTTTCTGCCAAATCGCTCATTCGTTCGAGTTCTGTGGAAATTTTCATCGTCGTCGTGATAAATCGTAGATCGCCGGCCCTCGGATGGTAGAGCGCCAGGAGGCGGAGGCACGCCTCGTCGATTTCGAGGTCCAGCATATTGATCATCAAGTCATTTTCGACGACTCGAATCGCCAGGTCCACATTGCGTTCGGTCAACGCTTGCAAGACGTCCTGTAGTTGAGATTCCACTGAGCCACCCATCAGCAAGAGCTTCTTTTTGATCTCGTTCAGCTCGACATCGAAATATCGTTCCATCGCTGCCTCCGGGTAAGCGCAACCTCAATCGGCCGGTTACCTATCGTGATTGGTTCTCCATACGTCAAGGAATGCTGAAAACTTGTCTCTCACCAGAACGCGCTCGTCAGCTACCTTATCGAGGAACTCTGACAGACGACGGGATTTCAGAACCGTATAGATGGTCACGGCTATCGTGAGGACCAGGACGAGCAGAAAAATAAAGAGCCTTCTTGCGAACGGACCATCGGCCTCGGCGATCAAATTCATGCCCAGAAAGCCCGTCGTTGCCATGCCGATCAAACCGACCGTGGTCACGACGGTCAGACGCACCATCGTCTCTCCCTGTCGGCGCAGCACATCGCTGTCGAGATACTGACTCATATCCTCAATGGCTTCCCGGACCTCGGCATACAATTGGGCCGTTCCAAGATGCCGATTCGTCATGCGAAACAGTTCCTTCACCTGGGTATGTTCCGACACATCGTGGAACCAGTACCGATGGGTGAACCGCAGGAACACGCCGAGAATCTGTCGGGTCACGCGCTGGAAATTTCTGACTGATTTCAGGCTGCCAGGGTCCAGCCGGTTCAGTGCATCGACCAGGCGGTCGGCCAACATCAGCATAGCCGCCTTATGAAAGTGGCAAATCAGAAACAACATAAAATACTCGTGCCGGAACTGCTCGAGACCTGTCTTCCGAGTGACCAAAAACCGCTCGCCGCGATCGCTCACTTCCGTGAACACGCGTCCGCTGCAGATGAAGCGGGTCCCCGGGCGCTCCCGGTCTTTTTCGTTCCAGTAACGATCATAGAAAAAGCGATCTTCAAAATCGGACAGATGCTGCTCGGAATAGGGCAGAGAGTCTAACGGGTCCGGCGCAGCGGCGAGCCCCAACCGAATGAAGTCCCCGCGAGTCAGCGCAGCGGGATTGTCAATCGTCAGATAGGCCATCAACGGCAACAGGTGAGATTCAATCTGGCGATAGCGGATGAGGCCGGGCTTGCCTGAATGGTGGTGCACCAGCGGTTCGAGCAGAAACTCCCAGTGAGAGGCGATGCACGGCGCTCGGTACTGGCACGCAAAGGACAAATATTTCTCCTTGTGCTCGTAGTCGGACACCGCCAGCACTGTGCCATCCTTGGTGAGCCATTCCGCCTTTTTCAGACAGTGGCCACCGTGCCCTTCAGGCTCCCAATACGTGGGATATCCTCTCGCGAAACGAAGCATGGTGTCCTCTACCCAGGTCAGAGGGAGATCGTCGGCGAAAATTTCCATGGCCAGGATGACGATGTCGATGTCGTAGAAAAAATACAAATCCACATGCGCTACTCCGAACGTGATCGGTACCGCTCCGGGATCGGGGTAGGTCATCCGCACGTTGGCAATATCGGTGCGTCGGAACACGCGAATGGGCGATTCCTGATTGACACCGGTCCCGCGGCCTTTGCCCTCGCCGTAGAGGAATCGCTGGACGGAGGGTAGGAATGTGATGAATTCGCTGTAGTGGCGTTCCTGAAACAGGGCCGGATCGCCGGTAAACTCGTCCTCGACCTCTCGCCAAAGGCTGTCCTGTGTCTGAATAAAGTCGCAATGGTTCTGGATTGGTTTATCATCACGAATCGGCATCAGCTGCAGAGGCCAGAGTACAATCTGTCTGAAATGCCTCACGACTTGGCCTGGATCGGCAGAAATGGGGTCCTGCATGCGTACTGCGCTAGTCTGTGAATGGTAATGACTGTTCATTTCACTGCTTAGACATTTAATGGTGTAGGACAAGCCTTAGCGTCGTGATAATCGTATGTCATGCCGCCACCGTAGCGTGCTTCTGGATGTCACATATCTTCAAGCAATCCCTTACGGCCTGGATTTCCAGTGATTCAAAAACCAATCCTGAGAATTCACGGCTGTAGCACCATCTACCGGTTGCATGCGTTCATACGTCCCGTCAGCGAGTAACCGTCTTGCTTGCACATTGTCCCGCAGCCCGACACCGAGAATGTCATTGACGATGACCTCGCGCCATTGAGGATCTTCCACAGGAAAAATCACTTCCACCCGGTGATCCAGATTTCGCGGCATCAGATCAGCGCTCCCAATCAGCACCTCGTTCTGCCCACCGTGACGAAAGTAGTAGATCCGCGCATGTTCCAGAAAACGCCCAACTACCGAGGTGACGGTGATGGTCTCGCTGAGCCCCGGGACACCCGGCCGCAGACAACAAATACCCCGCACCTGAAGATCAATCCGGACTCCGACTTGCGCCGCTCGGTACAGGGCCTGAATGCACCGCGTATCGACCAACGAGTTCATCTTGAAGGCGATATATCCATCATCGTGCTCGCGGTGGCGGCACGTCTCGCGCTCGATCCGATCAAGCAGTTGTTGCCTGAGCGTTGTCGGTGCAACGAGGAGCTTAGAGTAGGAGTTCTTGCGGGAGTACCCGGTCAGTGAGTTGAACAGATCGGAGACATCGCGGCTAATAGCGGGATCGCACGTGAAATAACTCAAATCGGTATAGATACGACTGGTGACGACGTTATAATTTCCGGTGCCGAGATGGACATAGCGACGAATTCCCTCCGGTTCGCGCCGGACGATGAGACAGACCTTCGCATGCGTCTTGAGCCCTTGCACACCATACACAACATGCACGCCTTCATCTTCAAGTTTCCGGGCCCATTCAATGTTGTTCTCTTCATCGAATCGAGCTTTGAGTTCAATTAACACCGCAACTTGCTTGCCGTTGACGCGAGCTGCCATCAGCGCATCGACAATGGGTGATTTCGGATTGACGCGATACAGGGTCTGTTTAATGGCGAGGACGTCTGGATCGTGTGCGGCTTCCCGTAGAAACTCCACGACCGGCATGAAGCTGTCATAGGGATGATACAACAGCACATCCTGTTGACGGATGGCCGCCAAGAGGCTGCCCGATTTGTTCAAGCAGGATGGGACGACCGGAACAAACGGCGGATCCTTCAGATCTGGACGATCGAGAGCGTACAGTTCGCGAATCCCGGCCATGCCGATCGGGCCGTGACCTGCGTAGACGAGATACGGAGGTAGCTGAAGATTTCGTGTCAGAATCTCGCGAATATGACCCGGTGTCGCCGCATCCAACTCCAATCGAACGGCTGACGTGTAATGCCGCTGATCGAGCTGCTCCTCCACCGCCTCGATCAGATCGGATGCTTCGTCTTCCTCGATGGCGACATCGGCATCTCGCGTCACACGGAATGGGTATGATGTCACCACGTCCAGACCGGGAAAGAGACTATCCAGGTTATCCGCGATGACCTCCTCCAGCCAGACAAATTGTTGCACTTTTCTCGCCCCGCCCAACCCCATCTGTTGGAGGGCGACATCTTCGTCGGTGCGTATAGGAACCAGTCGTGGGAAGACATCCGGAACTTTCACGCGCGCGAAACAGTCGCCGCGTTCGGGGTCCTTCACCATCACGGCAAGATTAAAGCTCAGACTCGAGATATGCGGAAAGGGATGGGTCGGATCAAATGCTAGCGGTGTCAGCGCGGGAAAGATCTCGCGCTGAAAGTAGTGTCGTAGTGCCTCTCTCTCCCTCTGCGCCAGCTCCACATACTGCAGCACACAAATGCCTGCCTCTCGTAGCCCAAGCAAGACGTCCTGTTTCCAGCACCGGTCGTATCGTTCATAGTGGGCGATCAACTCTCGGTTGATCGCCCCTATTTGCTCAGATGGTGTCATCCCATCAGGCGTTGTTCCGACAAACCCGCCAGCCACCTGACGATGGAGACCGGACACGCGAATCATGAAAAATTCATCCAGATTCGTGGCGAAGATTGCCAAAAACTTCACGCGTTCCAAGAGGGGGTGCCGCTTGTCCTCGGCTTCTTCCAGGACACGCTGATTGAATTGCAGCCAGCTGAGCTCACGATTCAGGAGATGGTGCGAGTCATCACGAACCTCCGATGGCTCGGCGGCTGGCTGTTGATGCTCTGCCGAATGATCGATCATGGAGGCTCTCTACCGATCACCTGCTCCTGACAAGTCCCAAATCATTCATTGTACGTGCAGCAGGTGCCCTTCAGCTGCGGCCTGCGGCATTGATCGTGTGCACTATTCGCTGTGCTCTACTTCAAATGGGATACTCGACAGCAATCCGAAAAGGTTCGCTGCTATAAACATAGTCATCACCACGAACTCTAACCGGCCCCTTTGTCCATACGGTGAGATCCGCTTACGCTCGACTATCGTGTCGCGGCGAGGGACGCTCCCTGGGAAGTCTGCCTAGCCAACGCCCGCCGGGCTTCCATGAGTGTTGGGATAATAGCGTACGGAAGATGTCAGGGAGATTTCAGGGATGTTACAGATGTGTTAACAAGTATTGGGTGTGGCCATCCTGAAAGCCTTCTTGGGCTTGACGCAAGCCTGAAAACAGGGAAGGAATTTTTCCTGCACCCGTATCACGGATGTTCAAATCGAAGGTCTGTGGCTAATATCCTGTTGATCGCCATCGCTCACTCCATCGTCCAGGCCTCATCATTGTGCTGAGCCCGAGCATTCCGATGATAATCAAAAAAAAGATGAAAGACACCATGAGAAAAAACATGCTGCGTAGTCCCGTGATCATGATGACCCACCCCCTTTGCGCTCAGGAATCACCCTGAACCAAGAGAACCCATACTACTTTCGATCACTGCCACATTTCGCTGACTCGCCCTGCAGAGGTTCTCCGCCCGACTAGAGCCCGATGCTGCTGGACGTAATGACGATTCCAATCCACGCACCAAACATAACGGTGAAATTCTACACTGACTCAGATCACTATACCGTTTCAGGTTGGTTACGAATCTGTAACATTTTGCTCTCGTATCTTGTCGAGAGTCTGCCATTTCCATGGACTTCACGGAGCGAGAGACATCTGGTTCGAGGAGGCACTCTGGGTGCGATCATACTCCACGTGCCTGGTGCGAAAGTTGAACAAGAGTTCCTAGGGCTCGCGGACGAGCGGCAAAGAAGAATCGTGCACTGCACGCACAGTGAGCCCATCACAAGCGACCAATGGCGAAGTAATCACATTGTGCGAGAGCACATAATGCGCATGCAGGTTCCTCCAACGATGCGCGACGAAACTTTGTTTGCCCACCTATCACATGCGATGTCTCCGCAGTAGAAATCTAAAGGCTCATTCCTGACTCATCGTTGGAACGGCAGCAACCGCTGATTACACTCCTCCTAATGCAGCAAGTCATCGGTCCGGAGGGAATCAGATTATATGTAGTGACGGGCGGTTAGAGGAGCCAGTGCGGTCTCTGTCCCATCAAGGTGCTGGCTGGACAAGGGGCTGAAGTTGATCTCGGAGAATTCTATCGAGCTTGGCCCGAGATTGCTCATGCATGCGCCCCAATTCTTTTCTGATGAGGACTGGATCGTCAAAAGTCTGGTCGGAGGGCGGGATCGGGGCGAGAGGAAACATCGTCAGCGATGATCGCTTGGCAGCCGGTGTGGTCTTCCATGGGCTGTAGAGCGGATCGCCGATGAGCACCATGCGCCAGCTAATCCATCGACTGGTCAGGTAATAGGTTTCTACCAGCGAATACTGGCCGGTCATCAATAACGCCACGAACTCCCGTGGCTCAGGAAAGGCGTCCAGATACGGTTCACCGATCGAACCGAGCGTCGCGGTAATCCCGCGTTCCAGCGCATTCTTGCACCAGCCTGGCTCTGAAGCGCTGTGAAGGCTTACCGCTTCCGCGGAAGCCATGTGATAGCCGACGGCGCCTGGCCGAAATGTAAAGGCATCTTCGTATTGCCTGAGCCGATACCAACCTACATAGAGCGCGACATCCGGCGCCTCACCAGGTCGATGAAATCGAATCTCGGTGTTCTCCAATTTCGATCGGTAGGCCGTATGCTGTGTGAGAAAGGTATTCAAATCACGCAAGCTTTGGTCATAGCGGCCATAGGTATCCGATTGGTCTTTGACCGGCAGACCCCGAGCATCGAGATAGATCGTCCCGGCGAGCCCTCGTTGCTCCACCTCCATTGCCCGATCCACCAGACGCTTGGCTAGGTCTGCAGTCGGCGCATCGAGCCGGCTCACCATGAGTAGTGGAATGTCTCGGCTAGAGCAGTTTTGATTTAAGTGTATACATTCTGTAGCATGCCCTCCATTGTTCTCTTGATGGAGGGCACAGGATGG
>ENA-ORBV01004521-ORBV01004521.1-microbial-mat-metagenome-genome-assembly--contig:-NODE-4521-length-26572-cov-9.960559_pt1 | contig 26572 bp, 26 predicted proteins | sample MGYA00237777_ERZ505514 | MGnify/ENA primary metagenome ERZ505514 (study PRJEB26160, sample SAMN06269048) | microbial mat metagenome | isolation source: Oligotrophic lake microbial mat | place...
GATCTACACCTCTCTATTCGTCGGCAGCGTCAGATGTGTATAAGAGACAGGTCTTCGCCCTGGCCGGGAACATCGCCAACACCGGCCTGGTGGAGGTGCCGATGGGCACCACCCTGCGCACCATCGTCGAGGAGCTTGGCGGTGGGGTGCCTGGGGGCGGCGAGGTGAAGGCTGTGCAGACCGGCGGCCCCTCGGGCGGCTGCATCCCGGAGCGCCTCTTCGACACCCCGGTGGACTACGAGTCCCTGGTGAAGGTCGGCTCGATCATGGGCTCAGGCGGCATGATCGTGATGGACGGAAGCACGAGCATGGTGGAAGTAGCCCGCTACTTCATGGAGTTCTGCAAGGACGAGTCCTGCGGCAAGTGCGTGCCCTGCCGCGTCGGCACCGTACAGCTCCACCGCCTGCTCTCCAAGATCCAGGCGGGCGTGGCCACCGAGGCTGATCTCGCGCAGCTGCGCGAGCTCTGCACACTGGTGAAGGAGACCAGCCTCTGCGGCCTGGGACAGTCGGCGCCGAACCCTGTGCTCAGCACGCTGCGCTACTTCCCGGAGGAGTACGCGGGGTTGCTGCGCGGCGAAGTGGGCAGCGAGCAGTGAGAGGTCGGAGTCGCTATGGCCGCGAGAACTCTAACCATTGATGGGAAGGTTGTAAGCGCCCGCGAGGACGAGAGCCTCCTGGAGGCGGCCAGGGAGGCCGGGATCGCCATCCCCACGCTGTGCCACCTGGAGGGCGTGGGCGACGTGGGCGCCTGCCGGCTCTGCCTCGTGGAGATCGCGGGCAGCGCGAAGCTCCAGCCGGCCTGCGTGACGCGGGTAGCCGAGGGCATGGAGGTATGCACCGACAGCGAGCGGCTGCGGGCCTACCGCCGCATGATCGTGGAGTTGCTCTTCGCCGAGCGCAACCATGTCTGCGCGGTGTGCGTGGCCAACGGCAACTGCGAGCTTCAGGATGTGGCCGTCGCCGTGGGCATGGACCATGTGCGCTACGACTACCTGGCCCCATCCTGCGCGGTGGACATCAGCCACCCGCGCTTTGGCATCGACCACAACCGCTGCATCCTCTGCACCCGCTGCGTGCGCGTCTGCGACGAGATCGAGGGCGCCCACACCTGGGATGTTGCGGGGCGCGGCACCGGCGCCCGCCTGATCACCGATCTGAACCAGCCTTGGGGCGAAGCGCAGAGCTGCACCTCCTGCGGCAAGTGTCTGCTGGCCTGCCCCACGGGCGCCATCGTGCGCCAGGGGACCACGGTGGCCGAGCTGCAGCGCGATCGGTCGCGCCTCGGCTGGCTCGTGGCCGCACGGGAGAAAAAACAGTGGAACGGCTGAAACTGGCGACCGTCTGGCTCGGCGGCTGCTCCGGCTGCCACATGTCCTTCCTTGACCTCGATGAGTGGCTGATCGAGCTCTCGACCCGCGTCGATCTGGTCTTCAGCCCGTTCGCCGATGTCAAGCGCTTCCCCGCTGGCGTCGACGTGGTCCTGGTGGAGGGCGCCGTCGCCAACGAGGATCACCTGGAGATGGTGCGCGCCGTGCGCGCCCGCAGCCGCCTGCTGATCGCCTTCGGCGACTGCTGCATCACCGGCAATGTCACTGCGCTGCGCAACCCCCTGGGCGACCCCACCCTGCTGCTCCAGCAGGTCTACGGCGCGGGCGTGGGGCGCGAGGGTGTGATCCCCTCCGAGCGGGGGATCGTGCCGACCCTGCTGGAGCGGGTGCTGCCGGTGCACGCCGTGGTGCCGGTGGACCTCTACCTGCCCGGCTGCCCGCCGCCGGCGCCGCGCATCAAGGTGGTGTTGGAGGGGCTGCTCGCCGGCACGCCGCCGGAGCTTTTGGGGCGCGACTGGCTGAAGTTTGGGTGAGGGAGGCTGCCATGGGCCAGCGGATTGTGATCGACCCGGTGAGCCGCATCGAGGGCCACGCCAAGATCAGCATCGAGCTCGACGACGCGGGCGAGGTGCGCGACGCGCGCTTCCACATCACCGAGTTTCGCGGCTTCGAGGCGTTCTGCGTGGGCCGCCCGCTCTGGGAGATGCCCGGCATCACCTCGCGCATCTGCGGGATCTGCCCGGTGAGCCACCTGCTCGCCTCGGCCAAGGCCGGCGACCAGATCCTCGCCGTCGCCATCCCGCCCGCCGCGGCCAAGCTGCGCCGCCTGATGAACCTCGGCCAGATCATCCAGTCCCACGCCCTCAGCTTCTTCCACCTGAGCGCGCCCGACCTGCTGCTTGGGCTGGATAGCGACCCGGCGCGGCGCAACCTCTTCGGCCTGATCGCCGCCGAGCCGGAGCTGGCCCGCGGCGGCATTCGGCTGCGCCAGTTCGGCCAGGAGCTCATCGCGGCCCTCGGCGGGCGCAAGATCCACCCGGCCTGGGCCGTTCCCGGCGGTGTGCGCGCGGGCCTACACCCGGAGCAGCGCAGGGAGCTCCAGGCGCGCATTCCCGAGGCCACGGCGATCGCCCGCGACGCCCTGGAGCGCTTCAAGGCCCTGCTGGCCCAGTACGACGAGGAGAGCCGGGTCTTCGGCAACTTCCCCACCATGTTCTTGGGCTTGGTGGGCGCCGACGGGGAATGGGAGCACTACGACGGTTCGATCCGCATCGTGGATGGCGCGGGCGCGATCGTCGCCGACGGGCTCGACCCGGCGAGCTACCAGACGTTCATCGGCGAGGCGGTGGAGCCCTGGTCGTACCTGAAGTTCCCGTACTACCTGCCGGCCGGCTATCCCAACGGCGTCTACCGGGTGGGCCCGCTCGCGCGCCTCAACCTCTGCACCCATTTCGGCACGCCCCTGGCCGACGCGGAGCTGCGCGAGTATCGCCAGCGCGGCGGCGGCACCGTGAACGGCTCGTTCTTCTACCACTACGCCCGCCTGATCGAGATCCTGGCCGCCATCGAGCGCATCGCCCAGCTGCTCGACGACCCGGAGTTGGGCGCCACGCGCCTGCGGGCCGAGGCCGGGATCAACCGGCTGGAGGGCGTTGGGGTGAGCGAGGCGCCGCGCGGCACCCTGTTCCACCACTACCGTGTGGACGAGCACGGGCTGATCACCTATGTGAATCTGCTGATCGCCACGGGCCAGAACAACCTGGCGATGAACCGGGCGGTGGCGCAGATCGCCAGACACTACATCCACGGCCCGCAGATCCCCGAGGCCATGCTCAACCGGGTCGAGGCCGGCATCCGCGCCTTCGACCCCTGCCTGAGCTGCTCGACCCACGCCGCCGGCACGATGCCGCTGCACATTACCCTGCACGCCGCCGACGGCACAGTCCTCGACGAGGTGCTGCGATGAGCCCACGCCCAGAGCCCACCAGCCGCTTTGCGCCCATCCTCGTGATCGGCTACGGCAACGAGCAGCGCGGCGACGACGCCGTGGGCGCCCTGGTGGCCCGCGCGGTCGCCACCTGGGAGCTGCCCGACGTACAGGTGATCAGCGTGCATCAGCTCACGCCGGAGCTAGCCCATACGCTCGCTGAGGCCAGGGCGGTCCTGTTCATCGATGCCGCGTGCTGCGCAGGCGAGGCCGACTTTACCGTGCAGGCGATCACGGGTCTGGCGGGCCACGAGGTTGGCGGGCACGGGGGCGACCCGCGGGCCCTGCTCGCCCTCGCCGACGCCCTCTACCAGCGTCGGCCGCCGGCCTGGTGGCTCACCATCCCGGCTGAGCGCTTCGCCTTCGGCGCGGAGCTCTCGCCGACCGCCTGTCGCGGTATGCTCCTTTCCTTGCGCTTCCTGCGCGACCTGATCCATTCCCTGAGGAGCGAACCATGCACGAGATCGGACTGATCCAGAACGCCATCAGCGCCGCCCTCAAGAGCGCCGCGCAGCACGGAGCCCAGCGCATCGAGCGCATCACTATGCGCGTCGGCGTCGAGTCCGGGATCGACCCCGAGGTGATCGACTACGTCTTCCCCATCGCTACCAAGGGCACCATCGCCGAGGGCTCCCAGCTCGAGATCCAGCGCATCCCAGCCCGCTGCCGCTGCCCCCACTGTGCCACCGAGTTTGCGCCAGCCGACGGTTCGCAAGACGAGGCGGAGGCTCTGCTGCATGTCTGCCCCAGCTGCGGCCACCTGCGCGCCACGCTCCTAGCGGGGCACGAGTTCTCCCTCGCCGCTGTCGAGATTACATGAGCGCGAGCCGACTATGGACGAGCCCTCCGCCACCACCACCCTACCCGACCAGACAGCCATCACCCGCACGCGGCTCCTGATTCGCGGCGCGGTGCAGGGCGTCGGCTTCCGGCCCTGCGTGTACCGACTCGCGACCGGGCTTGGCCTCGCCGGCTGGGTGAGCAACGGCGCCCAGGGCGTCTGGATCGAGCTCGAAGGCCCGCAGGCGCAGCTCGACGCCTTCCTCGCCCGGCTGGCAGCCGAGCCGCCGCCCCGCGCGTCGATCCAGAGCCGGGAGCTGTGGCAGCTCGACCCGATAGGCTACCAAGGCTTCACCATCCGCGCGAGCGACACGGGCGGGGCGAAGACGGCCCTGGTGCTGCCCGACATCGCGCCCTGCGCCGATTGTCTGCGCGAGCTGCGCGACCCGAACGACCGACGCTACCGCTACCCCTTCATCAACTGCACCAACTGCGGCCCGCGCTACAGCATCGTGCTGGCCCTGCCCTACGACCGGGCCGCCACCACCATGTGCCGCTTCGCCCTCTGCCCGCGCTGTCGGGCCGAGTACGAGCACCCCCTCGACCGGCGCTTCCACGCCCAGCCCAACGCCTGCCCCAACTGTGGGCCGCATCTGGAGCTCTGGGACAGCACGGGCGCCGTGCTCACCACTCACGACTCCGCCCTGCTCGCGGCGGCCGACGCCATCCGCGCCGGCCAGATCGTGGCGCTCAAGGGCGTGGGCGGCTTCCAGCTGATTGTAGACGCGGGGAACGAGGTGGCCGTGAGACGGCTGCGCGCACGCAAGCACCGCGAGGCCAAGCCGTTTGCCCTGGTCTATCCGGCGCTTGAGGAGGTGGAGGCCGACTGCCTCGTCTCGCCCCAGGAGGCCCGGCTGCTCTGCGGGCCAGAGGCGCCGATCATGCTGCTGCGGCGCCGCGCCGACGGCTGCGGGCGCATCGCCGAGGCGGTAGCGCCGGGCAACCCATGCCTCGGCGTAATGCTGCCCGCCACACCACTGCACCACCTGCTGCTCGCGGAGCTAGATTTTCCGGTCGTGGCTACAAGCGGCAACCGGGCCGAAGAGCCGATCTGTACGGACGAGCATGTGGCGCTCACCACGCTCGCCGGCATCGCCGACCTGTTCCTGGTACACAACCGGCCGATCGCCCGCCATGTGGACGACTCGGTGGCCCGCGTGGCGCTCGGGCGGGAGCTGCTGCTACGCCGCTCGCGCGGCTACGCGCCGCTCCCGCTGCCCCTTGGCCAGGCGGCGCCTACAACGCCGACGCTGGCTGTGGGCGCGCAGCAGAAGAGCGCCGTGGCCCTCGTCGTTGCGGGCAACGCCTTCGTCAGCCAGCACATCGGCGACCTGGGGACGGCGTCGGCCCAGCGCGCCTTCGAGCGGGCGGTCGCCGACCTGGGCGCGCTCTACGCTGTGGAGCCCGCCATGATCGTCCACGACCTGCACCCCGACTACAGCTCCACGCGCTGGGCCCGCGCGGCCGCGCGGGCGCGGCCCACGCAGCTCCTGGCGGTGCAGCACCACTACGCCCATATCCTCTCGTGCATGGCTGAGAACGAGCTGGCGCCGCCGCTGCTCGGCGTGGCCTGGGACGGCACCGGGTACGGCGGCGACGGCACGGTCTGGGGCGGCGAGTTCCTACGGGTGGACGCGGACGGCTGGGAGCGCGTGGCCCATCTGCGCCAGTTCCGGCTGCCCGGCGGCGAGGCGGCCGTGCGCGAGCCACGACGCGTGGCGCTCAGCCTGCTCCACCAGCTCGAGGCCGAGCGTCTGCTCGACGGGGCGCCGGCCTCGCGCCGGCTCGCCTTCACGCCCGAGGAGCGGCGCGTGCTGCGGGCGATGCTGGGCCGCGAGCTGAACGCGCCCCTCACCTCCAGCGCAGGGCGACTCTTCGACGGGGTCGCGGCCCTCCTCGGCCTGCGCCAGATCGCCCAGTTCGAGGGCCAGGCCGCGATGGAGCTGGAGTGGGCGATCGGCCCCGCGCCGACCGACGAGGCGTACCCGCACAGCATCGACAACCGCGCTTCGCCCATGGTGGTCGATTGGGCGCCGACACTGCTGGCCCTGCTGGAAGACCTTGAGCGTGGCGTGCAGCCAGGTGTGATGGCGGCCCGCTTCCACAACGCGCTTATGGAGATGATCGTCGCGGTGGCCCGGCGCAGCGGGCAGGAGCGCGTGGCGCTGAGCGGCGGCTGCTTCCAGAATATGTACCTGCTGGAGCGAACCGTGGTGCGACTGCGGCAAGCTGGGTTCCAGGTGGCCTGGCAGCAGCGCGTCCCGCCGAACGACGGCGGCATTGCCCTCGGCCAGATCGTGGCCGCCGCACGCCACGCGGGCGCGCGGCGGCAGGAAGGGTAGGCAGATGTGTCTCGCAGTGCCCGGCCAGATCATCAGCGTCAGCGGTGAGGAGCCCCTGCTCCGCATGGGGCGCGTGCGCTTCGGTGGGATCGTCAAGGCGGCCAGCCTGGCCTACGTGCCCGAGGCCAAGCTCGGCGACTACGTGCTGGTCCACGTCGGCTTCGCCCTCAGCGTGGTGGACGAGCAGGAGGCCGCCAGGGTGTTCGAGTACCTCCAGCAGATGGACGAGCTCGACGAGCTCAGGGAGGAGCCGACGTGAAGTACATCGACGAGTACCGCAACGCGGCGGACGCCCATCGCTACGCCAGGGCCATCGCCCGCAGCGTCACTCGCCCCTGGACGATCATGGAGGTGTGCGGCGGGCAGACCCACGCGATCGTCAAGTTCGGCATCGACGAGCTGCTGCCGCCGGAGATCACCCTCGTCCACGGCCCCGGCTGCCCGGTGTGCGTTACGGCTGTCGAGCAGATTGATCGTGCCGTCGCCATCGCCGCACTGCCCGAGGTGATCTTCTGCTCCTTCGGCGACATGCTGCGGGTGCCGGGGACGGGCCGCGACCTGCTGGCGGTGAAGGCCGCCGGCGGTGACGTGCGCGTGGTCTACTCCCCGCTCGACGCGCTGTCTATCGCCCGCAGCCACCCCGAGCGCCAGGTTGTCTTCTTCGCGGTGGGCTTCGAGACAACGGCGCCCGCGAACGCGATGGCCGTCTTCCAGGCTCACGCGCAGGGCCTCGCCAACTTCTCGGTCCTTGTCGCGCATGTGCTGGTGCCGCCGGCGATGGAGGCCATCCTGAGCGCGCCCGACAACTGTGTGCAGGGCTTCCTGGCCGCCGGCCACGTCTGCACGGTGATGGGCTACAGCGAGTACGAGCCCCTGGCGCAGCGCTACCGCGTGCCGATCGTCGTCACAGGCTTCGAGCCACTCGACATCCTTCAGGGCGTCCTGATGTGTGTACAACAGCTTGAGCAGGGGCGGGCCACAGTCGAGAACCCGTACAGCCGCGCGGTGTGTCGGGCGGGCAACCCGCACGCCCAGGCGCTTGTGGCCGAGGTCTTCGAGGTGGTGACGCGACAGTGGCGGGGCATCGGCGCGATCCCGTCAAGCGGCCTTGGCCTGCGCGCCCCCTACGACGCCTACGACGCGGCTGCGCGCTTTGGGCTGCTGGGCTACACGGCCGCTGAGTCGTCAGAGTGCATCAGCGGGCAGGTGCTGCGCGGCATCAGGAAGCCCCACGAGTGCCCGATGTTCGGCACGCGCTGTACGCCTGAGCTACCCCTTGGCGCCCCGATGGTCTCGTCGGAGGGGGCCTGCGCCGCCTACTATCGCTACCGACGCGCAGCCCCCACGGCGCTGCGCGTGGGCGACAAGGAGCACGAACGATGAGCGCCGAAACCCAACTCGCCCTGGATTGCCCGCTGCCGATCGCCGATCACCCTCAGATCCTGCTGGCCCACGGCGGGGGCGGCCGGCTTATGCACCAGCTGATCGAGCGTGTGATCGGGCCAGCCTTCGCCAACCCGAACTTCGACACACGTCACGATGGCGCCCAGCTCATCCTGGGCGGGGCGCGGCTGGCCTTTAGCACCGACTCGTACGTCGTTCAGCCGCTCTTCTTCCCCGGCGGCGACATCGGCACCCTGGCCGTCAACGGCACAGTGAACGACCTGGCGATGTGCGGCGCCCGCCCGTGCTACCTGAGCGCCGGCTTCATCCTGGAGGAGGGCCTGCCGGTGGAGACGCTCTGGCGGGTTGTCCAATCGATGCGGCGCGCAGCCGACGCGGCCGGAGTGCAGTTCGTCACCGGCGACACAAAAGTTGTGGATCGTGGCAAGGGCGACGGGATCTTTATCAACACGGCTGGGATCGGCGTAATACAACACCCTGGCAAGGTTGGGCCGGCACAGGTGCAGGTGGACGATGTGCTGCTCCTGAGCGGCGATCTCGGGCGTCACGGCATCGCCATCATGGCCGAGCGCGAGGGGCTGGCCTTCGAGAGTACTATCGTGAGCGACTGCGCGCCACTTGCCGACCTGGCCCTCGGCCTGCTCGACGCAGGTGTCGCCGTGCATTGCATGCGCGACCTCACACGGGGCGGGCTGGCGAGCGCCCTGGTGGAGATCGCGGAGGCCGCCGGCGTGGAGATCGCCCTGGACGAGCGCAGCATCCCGGTGTACGAGGAGGTCCACGGCGCCTGCGAGATCCTGGGGCTAGACCCGCTCCATGTCGCCAACGAGGGCCGCTTCGTGAGCTTCGTAGCCCCCGCCGACGCTGAGCGCGCCCTCGCGCTGTTACGCGCCCATCCCCTCGGAGCGGGGGCGGCAGTGATCGGCCACGTTGAGGCGCGTGGTTATCCCCTGGTGACGCTGCGCAGCCAGATCGGCGCGACGCGCATCGTCGCTATGCTGAGCGGCGAGCAGCTGCCAAGGATCTGCTGAGCCGACTGCCCTGGCCGAATTCCGATTGCGTTCTGCCCGCATCTGGCGTACGATACGCCCGCACGCGAGTCGCGCTCGGACAAGGAGGCCCATGGGCACGCACCAGCCGCCAGATGGCGCCGCACCCTCTGACCCCGGTGTCGGCTCAGCCGAGCCGCGTGCGGCGCCTGCCTCGCCGCGCCTTGAGGATCAGTTTCGGGCTCTGCTTGAGGGCGCGCCCGACGCGCTGATCATCGCCGACGAGGCCGGACGCATCCAGATCGCCAACAGCCAGGCTGCCCTACTGTTCGGCTACGCCGTGGACGAGCTCCTCGGCCAGCCGGTGGAGCTGTTGCTGCCAGGGAGTCTCGGCGAACGCCACGCCCAGCACCGCGCCGCCTATGTGGCCGCACCGCACACTCGCCCCATGGGCAATGGCCTCGACCTCGTCGCTCGGCGCCGCGACGGCTCCACCTTCGCGGTCGAGGTGAGCCTCAGCACCCTGCGCACCGCTGATGGCCTGCTCGTCACCAGCGTGATCCGTGACGTGACGGAGCGCAAGCGCGCCGCCGAGGAGCTCCAGCGCCAGTTGGTGGCGCGGGTCTCGGCCGCCGAGGCTGGCATGATGCAAGCCGCGCGCCTCGCTGCGGTGGGCCAGCTGGCCGCCTCGATCGCCCACGAGATCAACAACCCGCTCTACGCCGCCCGCAACAGCCTCTACTTGCTAGAGGCCGATCTCGATCTCCTGCCGGATAGGAGTAGCATGCAATACCTGGCCATCGCGCGCGACGAGCTGGGGCGCATCGCCGGGATCATCGAGCGCATGCGCGACTTCTACCGGCCACCGCGCGGCGACCTGACACCCTGCGACCTCAACCGGCTGGTGGAGGAGACTCTGTCTATTACCAGCCTGAACACGCGCCACACTGCCGTCCAGGTAAACTTCACCCCCGCGCCCGCGCTGTCGCCTGTGGTGGGCAACAGCGACCAGCTGCGCCAGGTGCTCTTGAACCTGCTGCTCAACGCGGTGGACGCCATGCCCGACGGCGGCGCCCTGACGGTGCGCACGCTCGCCGGCCCGGCGGCAGCCTTGCTGGAGATCGCCGACACCGGCATGGGCATCCCCGACGATATCCGCGTCCACCTCTTCGAGCCGTTCTTCACCACCAAGCCCACCGGCACTGGGCTGGGCCTCTCGATCTCGGCGCATATCGTCACCCAGCATCACGGCCAGATCGAGGTGGAGAGCGAGCCTGGCAAGGGAACCACCTTCCGCGTCGCGCTGCCGTATCGACCGCCCGCGTAGGCCGTCGCGCACAAGCTGGGACGCTACGGCGGCTCAATAGCTAGCCATCCGGGCGCGGCGACCTGTTCGCGGTGCCGTTACTCAGGAGCGCAGAGATGTCACAGCCAGCGCAGATATTGCTCGTTGATGATGAGGCGAATATTCGCCTGACGCTCGGGGCCCTGCTCCAGCGTGCCGGCTACGCGGTGACGCCGGCGGCCGATGGTGCCGCTGCCCTCGGCCTGCTGGCCCAGCAGCCCTTTGATCTGCTCCTGGTCGATCTGAAGATGCCGGGGATGGACGGCATGGCCGTGGTGGCTGCGGCGCGCACCCGCCAGCCCGATCTCGTCGTGATCGTGCTCACAGGTCACGGCTCCCTCGATACCGCGATCGAGGGCCTGCACCAGGGCATCTTCGACTATGTGCTCAAGACCACCCCGCCGCCTGTGGTGATCGAGCGGGTCCATGCCGCCTTGGCCACCAGAGCCCAGCAGCAGCGCCGACGCCAGCTCCTCGACAGCGTGGGCGCGGCGTTACAGGAGCTGCGTGGCAACGTCCCTGCACCTGCGACCCCAAGCCAGGCCGAGCCGGTGAGCGGGACGCACCATGAGGCGAAGCCGCAGCGCACCCTAATCGTCGGTGCCTTACAGCTCGACACCTGGCGCCAGGCGGTGACGCTCGCGGGACGGACGCTGACCCTGACGCCCACCGAGTTCCGCGTGCTGCTCTGCCTGGCCGAGCACGCCGGCAGCGTGCTTAGCTTCGGCGAGCTGGTGCGCTGCGCCCAGGGCTATGCGGCCGACCCGCTCGAGGCCAACGAGCTGATCAAGCCCCACATCCATCACCTGCGCCAGAAGCTCGAAGCCGATCCCACCGCGCCGCAGCTCATCCTGACGGTGCGTGGCAGGGGCTATATGTTGGCCGGCGGTGGGCCTGCGTAAGGCGCCACACCGGCGCGTGTGGCGACCCGCGGTTGGGCGCAGGCGACGTGGTGAGACGTGCATGCTGTGTTGCGGCACTATAACGAAGAATGCAGGCGGTTCCAGGTATGCTGCACCTGGAACCTCAGCACACGTGCGTCCAGCAGCGGTATCGTCATGCCCGCGCAGCCACCGCTCCACATCCTGCTCGTAGACCCCGACGCCAGCGCGGCACAGCCTAGTGGCGCAGGCCGACGCCGTGCTGCGTCCGCGTAGGCGGACGCGCAGCCGTAGGCCCGGCCGGTGCGGCGTTCAGCCGCCGGCCATCGGGCAGCCCGAAGCCATACGCCGCACCCGTCGTAGCTCACGTCGGCGACGATGCGGGCCTTGTAATGCTATACTGGTTGTCAGCAACCGCGAAAAGTGGCGGAATGTGCTTCGCTGAGAAACGAGAGAACCCCTGCTTATTTGATTTTGGCTGCTGCGTACAATTGGGTGCGGGAACCCCTCGTCCCGAACGACAGTCCCGCGGCGGTTGGGGGCCAGTGGTGAGTCCAGCCCTCAGCTCACCGCTTGCTTCATGAGCGCGCCGATCCTTGCCTCTTCGGCGGCGCCCAACTCCGTCAGCGCGAAGGCGGTTGGCCACATGGCGCCTGCGTCGAGGTTCGCCGTGTCGTTGAAGCCGAACGTCGCGTACCTCGCGTTGAACTTGTGCGCGCTTTGGAAATAGCAGACCACCTTGCCGTCCTGGGCATACGCTGGCATCCCGTACCAGGTTTTCGGCCAAAGGTCTGGCGCGCTGGACGTGATGATCGCATGGAGTCGCTCGGCCATGACGCGATCCGGTTCCGGCATCTCGGCGATGGCCGCGAGCACGGCGCTTTCCCCCTCCGCCCGGTTCTTGTTCGCGCGCGCTTCCGCCTTCAGCTCTTTGGCGCGCTCCTTCATCGCGGCGCGCTCCTCGTCGGTGAATCCCTGCGCGCCCTTCTTTGCAGATTGGCTCATAGCAATCTCCTTCTACTGACGTGGGTCAGGTATCTCTACTAAGCATTAGTACCCCTGCGGCATCGGCTCACCGGTCTCCAGCAGCGTCTTCATGTTGCTGAGGATCCACGTCCAGCCGCCGCTCTGCAGGCCCGTGTAGGTGGCCGTCTCACGCTGGAACTCCTCGTGCACCACTGTGACTTTCGTCACGCCCCCAGGCATCGCTTCAAGCTCCCAGGTAACTTTCGTGGGCGCGTCTTCGTTCATCGGTGGCCAGAGGGAGTGGTAGGTGTGCACCAGCCTGGTGGGCGGCTCGGACGCCAGCACCGCGCCCTCCACAATCGGCGCGCCGTTTGGCATGTGGTAGGTAAAGGGCGAGCCGACGGTGAGGTCGGTCGTGAGCGTGCTGCCATAGTAGTAGCGGGAGGTGAACTCCGGCGTGGTGATCGCCGCCCACACGCGCTCCTGCGGCGCCCTGATGATGATCTGATACACGAGCTTGGGCTTTGAATCGGTCGCCATGCCAGTGCCTCCTTCAAGCGCGGTTTTGAGATCGGCCAGGGCGCTCGCCCGCACGGCCGCGTACTTGTTGATCCAGCGGTCTGAGATGCGCTGGATCGGGACCGGATTCAGGTAATGGAATCGCTCGCGGCCCACCTTGCGTGTGGTGATCAGCCCGGCTTCCGCAAGCACGCGCAGGTGCTTCATCACGCCGAAGCGCGTCATCGGCAGCTCCGACTCCAGCGCCGTGAGCGTGCGGCCGTCACGCGCGAAGAGGTGGTCGAGCAGCCGCCGACGGGTGGGGTCGGCGAGGGCGCGAAAGACGGCTTCATCTTGCATCGGTAGATTATATGTGACCTAAAGGTCACTGGTCAAGCCATGATCCGCGCTTCATCGCGCGTGCGGGGCCATGGCCTCTGGCCGCGTCTCGACGCCGTCGCGCAGCGCATTCGGTCAGGGAGCGCGATCAACCTGCGTCGGCTGGAGCGAGCATGTCGCGCAGGCCCGCGCGTTGCTTGCCGACCGGAAGCGCCTGGCGCGCCCGCCAGACGATCTCGCCGACATCCTGACGCTGCTCGCGCGCGGCGCTCCCGGCGTGGTAATGCTCCGCGTGGCGCGGCGCGCGCCGGTTGCGGGCGCATCACCATAGGTTGCCATCTCTTCTCGCACGCAGTGCGCCTTCTTTGTTATACTTTTCACAAGAGCAAATCAAGCAAGCGTACCAGCACCATGCTGCTACCTGGTGGAGTACTCCAATGGCATTCCGCGATCTTTCCATCGTCCGGCGGCTACGCGAATCGACGAGTGCGGGCCGCTCGCGCCGCGACTTTCTGCGGCTTTCAGTCCTCGGCGTGGCCGTGCCCGCCACCGCCACCGTTTTGGCGGCGTGCGGCCAGGTCACGGCGGCAAACACGGGCAGCGCTGTTGCGACGGCGCCCGCGATCAGCCACGCGGGCGAGGGGCAACCGCAGCCGCAGACCGAGCCCATCGACTGGCAGAAGATGGACGCGATGCACGAGGCCGGCGTGAAGGCCTACCCTGCCAAGACCGAGGGCGAGGCCAACCTTCCCCTGCCCTTCACCCGCGACGGCGACGTCAAGGTGTTCACGCTGGAGGCCAAGGTGGTGCAGTGGCAGGTTACGCCCACCGTCATCGTGGACGCCTGGACGTATAACGGCACCATGCCAGGCCCCCTAATCCGCGTGACCGAAGGCGACAAGGTGCGGGTGGTCCTCACGAACAACCTGCCCGAAAGTACCGCAGTCCACTGGCACGGCCTGATGGTGCCGAACGCGGTCGACGGCGTGCCATTCATCACACAGCCGCCGATCAAGCCGGGCGAAACGTACACCTACGAGTTCGTCGCCAAGCCTGCCGGCTCGCACATGTACCACGCGCACCACAACTCCACCAAGCAGGTGGGCAAGGGCTTGCTCGGCGCCTTCATCGTCGAGCCGAAGAACCCGAGCTACTACGCCGGGGGCGCCTACGACCGCGAGTACATTATGATCCTCAACGACTCCAACGGCGGCTTCACGCTCAACGGCAAGAGCTTCCCGGCCACCGCGCCGCTGGTGGCCAAGCTTGGCGAGAAGATCCTGATCCGCTACATGAACGAGGGCGCGCAGATCCACCCCATGCATCTGCACGGCTTCCCGATGACCGTGATCGCCAAAGACGGCTGGCCGCAGCAGCCCTGGCAGTGCGACACGCTCAACATCGCCCCAGGCGAGCGCTGGGACGTGATCGTCGAGCCCGACGAGGCGGGCGTGTGGGCCTTCCACTGCCACATCCTGTCGCACGCTGAGAGCGAGCACGGCATGTTCGGCATGGTCACGGCGCTGGTGGTGGAAGACCCGCAAGCCGAAGGGCCCTCGCCGTGGTCGTACTTGGCGCAGCAAAGCCAGCCCTTTCTGTGCCAGGTGTAGCTCGCGCCCGCTACTGCGCAAGCGTGGCAACCTCGTGCGACGAGGCTGCCACGCTTGCACGTAAGAAAGTAGGTTTCTCATGGCACCCCGAAAAGACCTTGACCTGCTGCTTGATACGCTGCGGGCCTACATCGGCGCCCACATGGAGGAACTTGCTGACGCGCCCATTCGCCTGCACCGTCTCGATGGGCCGCCCGGCGCGCCACGCTATAGCGCCAGCGCTGAGTGCTGCGACGCGACCGAGTGCCCCTATGGCATCGCGGCCGACGACGCGGCCGCGGGGCGCTGCGCCATCCACGCATGCCCGCTCCGGCGCTCGATGCGCCTCCTGCTCGATGGGCAAGGCGCCGTGATCCAGGAGCAGCGTAGCAACATCCACTGGTCGTGAAGCGCGTGGCGCGCAGCGCCACGTGATGCCGTGCTGCTGCTAGCGTCCGCCGGAACGGCAGCGTAGGCTATGCCGCCTCACTCGCCCACGGGCGAGAGCAGGTAGCCCTTGCCGCGCACATTGAGGATGTAGCGCGGCGCGCTGGCGTCGGGCCCCAGCTTCTGGCGTAGGTCGAAGGCGTGCTGCTCCAGCAGCGCCACGGCCTCGGCGCCGCTCTCAGCCGCACACACCTCGTAGCCCGCGCGGCGTAGGAGCGTGCTGCGCGTCAGAGGGGTGTTGTTAGTACTACAACGAAGGTTCACCTTTTGCCGCATCAGAACGCCATACCCATGTCACCCTGAGCGGAGCCGCAGGCGCAGTCGAAGGGTCTTGTTGGGCGTCCCCGTCAGATTCCTCGCTGCGCTCGGAATGACAACCTTCGTTGTAGTGTTAGGGGGAAGGCATATGGAATCCCGGGGTCGAGCGGGAGAGCGCCGTCTCTTCCTCGGTCATCCCCTCCGCGATCCCCTCAAATAGGGGCGACGACAGGTAGCGCTCGCCCGTATCCGGCAGCATGCACAGAATGACCGAGCCCGGCTCGGCCTGCTCGGCGACCTGCATAGCGACTGCGAAGCAGGCGCCGCCGGAGATGCCGGTAAAAATACCTTCCTTCTGCGCCAGCTTCCTTGACCACTCGATGCCGACAGCCCCCGGCACCGGGATCAGCTGGTCAACGTAGTGATTGTCGACGCTCTCCTGCAGCACATAGGGGATGAAGTCCGGCGTCCAGCCCTGGATCGGGTGCGGCTGGAAGGCAGGATGGCTGACGGCGGGTGCGTGCTCGGCGCCGCGCACCTGCGCGATGCCGCTGCCGAGGAGCTGCGCATTGGCCGGCTCGCTAAGGATAATTTTTGTTTCGGGGCGCTCCTTGCGCAGCACCCGGGCGACGCCCGTGACCGTGCCGCCGGTGCCGTAGCCGGTGACCCAGTAGTCCAAGCGCTCATCGGCGAAATCGGCCAGGATTTCGCGGGCCGTGGTGTTCTCGTGCACCATCGCATTGTCGGCGGTCTCAAACTGTCGGGCCAAGAACCAGCCGTTGGCGTCGGCCAGCTCCTTGGCCTTGCGATACATGCCGAGCCCCTTTTCGGCACGCGGTGTCAGCACCACTTTGGCGCCGAGAAAGCGCATCAGCTTGCGACGTTCGATGGAGAAACTGTCGGCCATCGTGACGACAAGGGGATAGCCCTTCGCGGCGCAGACCATCGCCAGGCCGATGCCAGTGTTGCCGCTCGTGGCCTCGACAACCGTCTGGCCGGGTTTCAGGTCGCCGCGGCGCTCTGCCTCTTCGATAATGCTGATCGCCAGGCGGTCCTTCACCGAGCCGGCGGGGTTAAAAAACTCCGCTTTCACGTACACGCGGACATGGGCTGGAGCAAGGCTGTTGACCCGGATGCAGGGCGTGTCGCCGATCGTATCTGTGACACTTTCATACAGTCGGCCGCGTCCGCTGGTGGCCCGTGAAGCATGCGAGGTCATGGCGTCGCTCCTCTGTTGTGATACTCGGTAAGGAAACACTATAGTGTTTAGCGCCCTTGCGCCTGGCTGCGCTGCCACTCCTCGTGGCCCGCAGCGTCGAGCTGGCGGAACTCCTCGTCGCTCAGAGTCAGCGCCGCAGCGGCGACATTGGCATCGAGATGGGCCAATTTGCTCGTCCCGGGGATGGGCAGCATACGCGGGCTGCGCGCCAGCACCCAGGCGAGTGCCACCTGGGCAGGTGTGGCATCGCGCCGCCTGGCCACCTCATCCAGGACACTGCCCGCGCGGGCCAGACTGCCAGCCGCCAGCGGGAACCAGGGGATAAACGCGATCTGCTCGCGCTCGCAGTAGTCGAGCACCGCCTCGTGTTGGCGCGTCACAAGGTTGTACATATTCTGAACGCTGACGACCGGAAAGTGTCGGCGCGCCGCCACGATCTCCTCAACGCCGACCTCGCTCAGGCCCACATGGCGGATCAGCCCCTCGCGCTGCATCGCCGCAATCACCCCGAACTGCTCCTCCCGGTCGACAGCGGGGTCGATACGGTGGAGTTGCCACAGATCGATCCGCTCGACCCCAAGACGACGCATGCTCATCAGCACGCACTGCCGTAGGTACTCGGGCCGGCCGACGGGGAGCCAGCTGTCCGGACCATGACGGGTGAGCCCGCCCTTGGTCGCCACCGTGAGGCCTGCGTAGGGATGCAGCGCCTCGCGGATCAGATCTTCGCTAACGTAGGGCCCATACGAGTCGGCGGTGTCGATGAAGGTCACATCAAGCTCGGGCAGGCGGCGCAGGACGCGCAGGGCTTCTGCACGATCTTCTGGCTCGCCCCAGATACCTTTGCCCGTGATTCGCATCGCGCCGAAGCCCAGCCGATAGACGCTGAGGTCGCCCCCGAGGGTAATGGTGCCGCTCGCACTCGCCGAGATCGCAGTCATAGCGCTCCTCCTTGATCAAAAAACCTCCGTATACCCCACCGCATAGCACAGACCGCGCCACGCGGTTGCATGCGCTCGGCGCCCAACGCTAGCTTCTTAGGGTTCGCGCGCTAAGGCCCGCCTGATCGCCGCGAGCTGCCGCGCCGGGGCCGTGACGCTGTCGGCGTGGCGCCCTCCGGCGAGCAGGTGAACGGCGGCCCCAGGATAGAGCGCGCGCAGTGCCGCGCGGTCGGCGGCGGAGAGCAGGCCGTCGCGGGCGGCCTCGATGATCGTGACGCGGCCCGGCCACGCGTGGAGGTCGGCGGGCGTAAAGTGGTAGGAACGGTCGAAGTCCGCCAGCGCGTGGAAGCGCGCTGCCAGGGCGGCGCGATCCTGCGCGCCAACCACGCCGACGAAGTGGGCGCGCCAGAAGGCCCGGTCGGCGCCCGGCCCTGGCAAGAAGGCCAGCACGGCGAGCCGCAGCAGCGCCAGAACCAGTGCCCCAGGTGCAGCGCGGCAGCCGGCGGCGCACAGCTGGGCCAGCCGGGCGCGGCGCGGCCTGGGTGGCCCGGTCTGCGCGAGGATCAGTGTAGACACGCGGGCCGGGTGGCGGCGCACCAGCACCTGGGCCACGCTGCCGCTCGCCGACCCGCCCACGACGTGGGCGCTGCCCACGCCACAACTATCTAAGGCGGCCGCGATCCCGTCGGCCAGCGCGTCGATGCGCGCCACGTGCGGCGGGTAGGTCAGCGCAATAGCGCGATAGTCACGGGCGAGGTCGGCGAGGTACGCAAAGGACGTCGCGGCCACGCCGAAGCCGCCTGGCAGCAGCACGACCGCCTCGCCCGCACCGGCCTCAACAAGCTCCCAGGGCGCGCCGTCGATCATCAGGCGCCGTGGGGCGTGGCTGGCCAGGAAGGCCGCGTAGCGCTCGGCGAGGCTCACGAGCGGCGGCGGTGACGGAAGCGCAGGGTGCCGCCGCGCTCGATCTGCAGCTCGTGGCCGCGCCAGTTGATCCGGCGCGGCGCCAGCAGGGCGGCGAGCAGCTGGGCCGGCAGCGTCAGCTGGGTCAGCGGCACGAGCCAGCGGTGCGTCGGGGGCACGGCCGAGCCAAAGTAGGCCCGGTTGTGGTGGGCGAAGATCGCGTAGCTGAGGGCGAGGTAGCCGAGCGTGAAGCCGCGCGCTGCCGGCCCTGGCCGCAGCAGCGGCGCGGCAAGGGCGAGCCAGGGGAAGAAGACCGGCGCGACCACCAGGCCGTAGAAGAGCGCCAGTTCGCCGGGCGCCAGGTGGCGCATCAGCGACTCGCGGGGGAAGATCAGCCAGCGCTGGATTAGGCTGGCGTAGTGGCGCGGCCCGCGTACCGTGGTGCGGATCGGGTGGAGGAGGGGCGTCTGGGCCAGACGGTAGCCGTGAGCGCGCAGCCGGGCGGCCACCGCGAAGTCGTCGGCGCCCACGCGCTCAAGGCCGGCGAAGCCGCCGACGGCGTCGAGCGTCGTGCGGTGCAGCGCGTAAAACATGCCGTTGATCGTCACCGGGTGGTGCAGCGTCGCGTAGGGGATGTAGGTCATCAGGCTGCTGCTGTTCACGAAGCAGGCGACCATGCTCGACCAGAAGTTGTCGAAGCTGGTGTAGAAGGGCAGGCCGAAGGCCAGGCCGACGCCCGACCGGTCGAGGTAGGGCAGGCACACTTCCAGCCCGCCGTCGGGGAGCACCGTGTCGTCGTCGAGCACACAGATCACGTCGCCCTGGGCGAGCGCGGCCCCGGCGATCAGCTTGACGAGCTTGGGGTTATGCTCGGGCGAGGGCAGCGGCAGCTCGACGACCCGGACTGTCACGCCAGGCCGGCTCGCCACCAGCTCCGCGCAGACCCGGCGCGCCTCCGCGTCGTCCGCGTCGATCAGCCAGATGAACTCGCGGCTGTAGTCCGAGCGGGCGTCGAGGTTTTGCCCCAGGCACGCGGCGAGGGCGGGGTCGCCGCTGAGGATGGGCTGGATGATGCTGACCAGGCCGGGCCCGCGCACCGCCGGGCCGGGCGGGCGCCGAAAGAAGCGCAGCACGGCGAGGTGCTTCAGCAGGCGCTCGGCGAGCAGCAGGATGGCGAGCAGGCGCCAGAGCCAGTCCATGGTATACCCTTTTGGATTGCCGATTTTGGATTGAGCGCAGCCAGACCGGCCATCGTCCGGCCATCGGTTATCGGCTATCGGCTATCGGCTATCCTCGTTCAGCACGGTGTAGCGCCCGCCGCGCTCGATGCGCAGCCGCTGTCCGCGCCAGTGGGTCGTCTCGTCGCCGAGGGCGGCAAAGGCAACGTGAACCGGCGTTGCGCAGGCCAGGAGCGGCAGCAGCGGCCAGCGCCGGGCGGGCATCGGGCGGCGGAGGTAGCTCCGGTCGATCAGGGCGTAAACGGCAGCGAAGCTCCCCACGCTCAGGCCGAGGGCCGCAAGGGCCGCCGGTCGGCGCCCGGCCAGGGCCAGCAGCGCCAGCAGCGGCGGCAGCAGCGAGCCGACGCTACCGATCAGCATCGCCCCCTGCTCGCGAACGCCCAGGCTCGGCAGCATCGTCTGGCGCGGGATCAGCATCCAGCGTCGCAGCTGGTTGTGGTAGTCGGCCAGCGTGGCGAGGCGGTTCTCGACATCGTAGACCAGCGGGGTCTGCACGTTGCGTAGGCCGTGGCGGCGGACTCTGCGGGCCAGCTCGTGGTCGTCGTCGATGCGGCCGGCCATCCCGCCCAGGCCGCCTACAGCCTCGAAGCGAGCGCGGGGCATAGCGAAGCAGTGCCCCGTGATAGTGAACGGCTCGACCATAAAGGCCAGGGGCACATAGCTGAGCAGCGCGCTGGTGTTGACAAAGCCGCTCATCAGGCTCTCGGCCAGGCTGCCCCAGGCGGTGTAGCAGGCCAGCCCGAAGGCTGCCCCGACGCCCTGGCCCACGGCGTACGGCACCAGCACCCGCAGCGCGTCGGGGCGCAGCAGCACATCGTCGTCCACGAAGCACAGCACGTCGCCGTCGGCTCGGGGCAGCGCGGCGCACTGCTTCGCCACCTTCGACGCGATGGCGCCGGCGTCGGGTCTCACGACCAGGAGCTCGGCCTGCCACGTGGGGTGCGCGGCCATAACCTCGCGACAGATCGCCTGCGAGCTGGCGTCGGCCGTGTCGCAGATCAGCAGGCAGCGCTGCGGGCCGGGGTAGTCGAGCCGCGCGCGGGCGCCCAGGGCGCGGCGCAGATCGTTGGGTGAGCGGGTGATCGGGCAGATCAGGGTAACTGAGGGCCAGGCATCCGGCTCGGACGGCGGCGGCCGCCGGAAGAAGACGCGCACGGCCAGCAGCTTCAGCAGCCGGTCGAGCCCGTAGAGCAGCGCGAGCGCCCACGCCAGGCGGTCGAGAAAGCGGTGTGCCGTTTGTGGCTTGCCCATTGGATTGGTGCCCCGTTATGCCATTTTGGATTGCCACGCACGGCAACACCCGTTGTCACCCCGACCGGAGCGCAGCGGAGTGGAGGGGTCTTCCCGTGCAGCAGGACCGAAGATTCCTCGCTGCGCTCGGAATGACATGGCTGCGGAATGTTCAAGCGGAAACGGTCTAACGCAGCGCGGCTCGTCCGGTGGTCAGAGCGCGCCTGCGGTGGGTCGTGGCGCCCGCTGCCCGCTCTGGCCCGTGGCGAAGGCCGTGGCCAGGAGCTCGGCGGCAAGCGCGGCCCCGTCCTCGGCGGCGAGGGTGGCGGCGAGGGCGGCGGCCCGCGTGCGCATCGCCTGGTCGGCGACGGCGAGGCGGATCGCGGCGGCGAGGCGGCCCGGCTCCAGCTCGCGGCGCGGGATCGGCGGCGGCCCCGCGCCCAGGGCCGCTACGCGCCCCGCCCAGAAGCGCTGGTCGCCGTAGAAGGGCACGCTCACGACGGGCGCCCCGGCGCGCAGGGCGGCGGCGGTTGTGCCAGCACCGCCGTGGGTAACGACCGCAGCCACACGGCTGAAGAGCCAGTCGTGCGGTGTCGCGTCGATGGCCAGGACGTGGCCCGGTAGCTCGGCGCCGGCCAGGTCGCCCCACGCGCCGCGGTAGATCAGCCCGCGCACGCCGGCCCGCGCCAGGGCCTCCACCAGCAGCGCCGTGATCGCGTGGGGGTCGCGGCCGGCGAGCACGCTGCCGAAGCCGATGTAGACCGGCGGCGGCCCGGCGGCGAGGAAGTGCGCCAGGGGCGCAGGCGGCGCCCACCCGGCGGGAGCCGGGAGCGTCCAGTAGCCGGTCGCCACCCGGCGCGCCGGCCAGTCCTGCGGGGGTGGGGCGACGGCGGCGCTGTAGGCGTAGAGCGTGGGCGGGTCGAAGGCGCGCACCCTGGCCCAGAGCGCCGGAGCGCTGAGCGGCCGTAGCCCGAGGGCGTCGGCGCGGGCGCGGTTCAGCGGGCCGCGCAGAAGCTGCCAGAGGCCGTGGGCGGCCAGCTGGTGGGTCGCCCGATTGTAAAGCCGGCCCATGGGCATGGGCAGCCAGGGCGGCGGCGGCGCGAAGGAGACGTCTGGCAGCGCGCCGCTCGGGCCGTGGGGGTGAAAGTGGGCTACAGCGATGGGCAGGCCGAGCTGCTCGGCAATAAACAGGCCGGGGTAGAGCCCAAGGGCCGAGACGACCAGGGCGTCGGCGTCGGAACAGGCGCGCTGGCACTCGGCGCATAGCTGGGCTACCAGCGGCGCGATCTGGGCGAGGAAGCGGCGAGCGAAGCCAAGGGGGAGGCTGCTGCCTGCGGCGTCGAGGGCCGCGACGACCAGCTCACGGTCCATCAGCTCGGCGGCCGCGCCCACGACGGTGGTGTAGGGCAGGCTGTAGCCGGCCGCGAGCTCGGCATAGTCGGCCAAGCCTACCAGCCGCACCGCGTGGCCGGCCCGGCGTAGCGCCAGCCCGAGGGCGATGAAGGGCTGCACGTCGCCGCGCGAGCCGAGGGCGAGGATAGCGATCTGCACAGCGCCTCTACGGCATCCTGACGAAGCAACGGGGCCACGCGGCGTATCATAGCCGCCCTGATTCGCCCTGTCAATCGGCGGGCAGTTTGCTACTATAAGCTGAACGCCCTACCGTCTAGCGGGCTCGTCGCGTAGGCGGCAAGACCCAGGAGCGCAATCTATGGCACCCCAAACCATTGTCATCACCGGCACCAGCTCGGGCTTCGGCAAGGCGACCGTCGAGCATTTCGCGGCCCGCGGCTGGAACGTGGCCGCCACCGTCCGCCGCCCCCAGGATCACCCCACCCTGTTCGCGCAGTTCCCGAACGTCACCCTGTTCCCCCTCGACGTAACGAACCAGGCCCAGGTCGACCGGCTCGCCGCAGCCACGCGCGCCGCCTACGGCAGCATCGACGTCCTCGTGAACAACGCGGGGCAGTTGCTGATGGGCCCGCTGGAGACCAGCACGATGGAGCAGATTCGTGCCCAGTACGAGACCAACGTCTTCGGGCTGATCATGGTTACCAAAGCCTTCATCCCGCTGCTGCGCGCCCAGGGCTCCGGGATGATTATGAATGTAGCGTCTGCGAGCGCCAAGGCCAATTTCCCATTCCTCGCGGCCTACGGATCGAGCAAGTGGGCCGTCGCCGGCCTGAGCGAGGCCCTGGCGGTCGAACTAGCCCCGTTCGGCATCAAGGTCAAGACGATCTTCCCCGGTGCGCACGCCACCAAGATCTTCACGAAGATCGCCAACGGGCTGACGCCCGACACGGCCGCAGCGGCCGCCGCGCCCGCCTACCGCCCATACTTCGCGAACTTCCTCGCCGTGCAGGACGGGGTGCCTAACGTTCCATCGCCCCGCAACGTCGCCCACCTGATCTACCGGGCGGCCCGCGCGAACAGCGACCAGACGGACTATCTGGCCGGGCGCGACGCAGTGCTCCAGGTGTTGCTAAGGCGACTCCTCCCGCAGCGCGTCTTCAAGCGGATGCTGGTGTCGAGCATTCTGCGCCCGCCCCCGCCGCTGATGCTGCGCCTTGTCGGCTGGCTGTTAGGCGGGACGGAGCGTGTAGAGGTAGATCGGAACGCCATGTCGTGATAGTCGTGGGGCAAGGTAGGTTGGCGATAACGAGGCGCCGGTGCGGGGTCGACCCGGTGATTAGGCAGTGGAACACACGAGAAGTGGCGGTTATCGAACGACTCGGAAGCGCAGGTGGGTAACGCCAGGCGACTCGAGCACGCGCGTCCGCTCCAATTGCATGGGCGCCAACTGGTCAAACAAGCGCAGGCCGCCCCCAAGGAACTTGGACACCAGGTGGATTTGTAGCTCGTCGATGAGGCCAGCCTTAAGCAACTGCTGCGCCGTCGTGGCGCCGCCGGCCACGCAGACGACCTTCTCGCCAGCCGCCGCCTGGGCTTGTGCCACGACGCGCTCGATGCCGTCCGCGACAAAGATAAACGGCACGTCCCCACGCTCCACGGTCGGTCGGGCCGTGTGAGTTAGGACAAAGTGCGGCACTTTATAGGGCGTATCAAAGCCATCTGGTTGGTCGCCCAACACGCGGCGACCGAGGATCATCGCCCCAATCGTGTGCAGCAGTTCGTCGATCACGATGCTGGCGTTCCCGACCGGCGCAAAGTACCAGTCGTGCAGCCCGTCGTCGCCGCCCTCAGGGCCAGAAACAAAGCCATCGAGCGACATCGCCATATCCAACAAGACGGTTCCTATAGCATCCTCCATGCTGATCCAGCAGTGCGTTCGTTCCCGCTTCGCGCTGGGCAGGCGTGTCGAGGCTGTCAAGGTAGGCGCCTTGCTCGGTGACGACCATCCGCGTGCCTTCTCCGATGAAGATAAAGCCTGGGTGCAGACGCCGCTCACTCAGGCATAAGCCCCGCACGCGCTGGCGAGGTTGCGCTGCGCGTAAGCTGTTCGGCCATCCGCAGCAGTTCCGCCCGTAACGTCGGCGGACCGTGGACCACAAAGGGCAGATTGCGGGTCGCCAGAAAGCGGGCCGCTTCGGCCATGTCGCCATACTGGGCCTCGAACCGCACGCCCGTCGGCGTTTCGGTTAGCGTACCATAGCTTGCCGGGATCTCCTGCTGCACGGTGTACAGCGGCGCGTCAAACTCCACGACGATCTGCTGTCGCGTCGTGTCCCGCTCGAACTGCTCGCGCAGATACGCCTCGACGTTAAACGCCGCATCGCGTGTGAAGGTTTCTGTCCGTAGCTCCATACTCTGTACGCGGTCGAGCCGAAACAGCCGGTAGCCCTTTCGCAGGCAGCAATACGCCACCAGGTACCAGTGGCTCCACCAGCCCGCCAGGCCATACGGCTCGACCGTACGTTGAGTAACCTCGTCGTGATGCGAGCGGTAGGCGAGCGCCACCCGTCGGCGCAACTGCACCGCCTCGCTCAGGTCGAGCAGCAGGGTCGCGTCGGGTCGGGCATCGCGCACGCCCGGCGACAGAACGAGGTGCGAGGCCATTGCGCCTAGCCGCTCGCGCGCCCGCAGCGGCAGCACGCGCAGCACCTTGGCCAGGGCCGCCTCGACTGCCACCGTCGGCTGGCCAACCTCCAGCCACACCGTGCCCAGCAAGCCCAGGACCAGGGCCGTCGCCTCCTCCTCGGTGAACATCAGCGGCGGCAGCTTAAAGCCAGGGCGCAGCTGGTAGCCTCCGCCCGGCCCGCGCACCGCCTCGATGGGCATCCCCATGTCTTGCAGCATCGTGATGTAGCGGCGCACACTACGCGGCTCGACCTCCAGCCGGCGCGCTAGCGCCTCGCCGCTTAGCGAGTGGTGCGCCTGGAGCAGCTCGAGAATTGTCAGCAGCCGCGTCGTCGGATGATACATGGCCAAACTCTCTCAGACTAGCGAGAGTATAGGACTGATTATAACCGTTACTGCTGGTATCCTGCAATTGAGGGGCAATTGCTGATGATGCAACAAGGAGGGTCGCGATGTCCGTTCAGCCGTTCACGATCGCGGTGGCGCAGGAGGTGCTCGATGACTTGCAGCGACGGCTGGCGCATACCCGCTGGACCGACGAGGTCGCGGGCGCGGGCTGGGACTACGGGACGAATCTGGCCTATCTCAAGGAGCTGGCGCACTACTGGCAGCACGGCTTCGACTGGCGCGCCCAGGAAGCGCAGCTCAATCGCTTCGCCCATTTTCGCGCGGAGATCGACGGTGTGGGCGTACATTTTATCCACGAGCGCGGCGTGGGGCCGAACCCGCTGCCGCTGATGCTGCTGCACGGCTGGCCCGACTCGTTCTACCGCTTCGATAAAGTCATCCCGATGCTGACTGACCCAGCACGCTACGGCGGTGATCCGGCGGATGCGTTCGACCTTGTCGTGCCGTCGCTGGCTGGCTTCGGCTTCTCGGACCGCCCGCAGCAGCGCGGCGGCGGGCGCGATGCCGAGCTGTTTCCCCGTTTGATGACCGAGCTGCTCGGCTACCAGCGCTTTGGCGCCCAGGGCGGCGATGGGGGCAGTCCGATCGCGCAGTTCATGGCGCTCGCGCACCCGGAAGCGGTTGTCGGCATCCACCTTACCGATATCGGCTGGCATAACCCGTTGAGCGCAGACGCGCCCAATCTCTCGCCCGCCGAGCGAGAATATCTGGCGCAATTTGAGCAGTGGTGGGCCAGCCATGGGGCCTATGCAACCGTGCAGGGCGAGATGCCGCAAACCCTTGCCTACGGCCTGAATGACTCGCCAGTAGGTTTAGCGGCCTGGATGATCCAACAGTTCCGTGCGTGGAGCGACTGCGACGGCGATGTCGAGCGGCGGTTTACCAAAGACGAACTGCTGACAAACATCATGATCTACTGGGCGACCGAAACGATCAACTCCTCGATCCGTGGCTACTACGAGGGCATGCAGGCGCAATGGGACGAATCCGCGCAGGGGGAAGGGGCAGCGCAGCAGAACACTGTTCCGGCCGGATTAGCGCTGTTTCCGAAAGACCATCCCCCGCCGCGTGAAACAGCGGAGCGCAGTTTGAACGTCCAGCGCTGGACTGAGATGCCACGGGGCGGGCACTTCGCCGCGCTGGAGGAGCCCGAGCTATTCGTCGAGGATGTGCGCGCCTTCTTTCGCCCGCTGCGTGAGACCAGCTGAGGGTCGAGGCGCGAGGACGACCGACGACCGACGACCGTCCACCGACCACCGACCACCGACCACCGTCCACCGTCCACCGTCGTCTTACCGCGCCAAAGCTGTGAAGTCGCGCTCGGCGCTTAGCAGCGCGCCGCGTGCGCCGCTTTCCAGATCCCAGAGCCAGAGGGCGCT
>ENA-ORBV01004522-ORBV01004522.1-microbial-mat-metagenome-genome-assembly--contig:-NODE-4522-length-26572-cov-6.938592_pt1 | contig 26572 bp, 18 predicted proteins | sample MGYA00237777_ERZ505514 | MGnify/ENA primary metagenome ERZ505514 (study PRJEB26160, sample SAMN06269048) | microbial mat metagenome | isolation source: Oligotrophic lake microbial mat | place...
GTACTGATCACTGGATCATGTTGAACCTTTTACGATGTTGGACTAGCTAGTGTCCATTGTAAAACCTTGAATAATGACCTTTCTGACCATTTAGTTCGTCTGCCCGAGACATTCACTATCAATGACCCATACGTGCTCCGAGTACTCTCTCTATCCGTCTTTTTGATCCAGTCATTCAATTGGAGTGCCGGGTACTAGCTAGCTAGTAGTCTACTTAGTTCACTACGGCTACTGACCTGTAATCAGGCACAACGCAAGAGTATAGTACTGTGGCACGAGAAACCTTTACGTCGTAGCGCAAATCGATTGGATTCTTGCTAGTAGCTAGCTAGGTCTAGTAGTAGTCATGCCACGAATAGTAGGCGTGATGTCATGGCTCCTTGTAGTCTGGTTTGTCAGGTCGGTCATTTGACTTTCAGCTCGAGCTAGCTCTACTACTGTAGCTAGCTAGCTAGCGAGTACACTAGTACAGTAGTCTGCATGAACGTTTTGCGCCACGAGCGAACGAACACAAACAAGGCGCAAGCAGCAAACAAACTCGAAAAAATAAAAATTGATTTGGCCAGTAGTCAAATTATTTGGAAAGCAGCATTCTGAATACTAGTACTAGCTAGTAGATATTTCGGAGTACTTCATACCTCTAGCAGCTGAAGTAACGCTGTGGTTTTGCTAGCTAGCTGAACGACAAGACTACATCTATTACTGGAAGCAACAGGATATCTAATTATTATCTACGCACCAGAAGCCTGATAGAGAAGTGCGCTACGTTCTCAAGCTTGGCGAAAAAGTATATGCAATCAACATAACCCGGCTCGTACAAACCTGTGTACCTTTTGCCATCTCCATTTCCTTGCTCGAGCGAGGAGATAACAAACCATAGCCCGAAATTGGTAATCTGATTTACATATCTGCCCAGTAAGGAGAAGAAAAAAGAGACATTCAACGTCAGAAAATTGGAAGTTAACGACCCGTCTTTTTGGTACAAGCTCCTTTTGATATCTTCTGCCAAAAACCTCTGAAGCCCATCTTTTTATTTGTCAGATTTATTCATAGAATCTTTCAAGAGCGGGAAAGCAAAATCTCTTTTGTGATATCTCTTCAACAAAGAATCCGAAAAGAAATCAGGATTTTTGACCATACTGCCTTTCAAAGCGTGAAAAGCAGAACCAATACATTGCTACATCTTGACACCAAAGCAATATCTTGAGTTCCACGAAAAAGGTCTGCATTCTCCATCTCTCTTTTTTTTATATCACTCCCAACCAAAAATATGCCTCTTCCAGACTACTCCCGAGCCAAGGCCAAAATTCGTGATTCCAGCTCTGGAAACAATGGCATTTTGAGTGCTTCTGCATCCGCTTTGGGGTTGGACAACGATGACCAGGCCCCAAATAATACTCGCCGTGGTCGTCGTGACTCCCACAAACGACAACCACCAGGAGGCAGTATGCCCGATTTGAGTTACTCCGGAGATGATCATCACGAAGAAGCCTCGTTGGGACAAGAAATCTTTGATGACTTGTCGGAAGCCAGTGGGGGTTCTCAATATTCCGAAGTGGATGAATCGGCCAAAGACTACCGGCAAAGTTCACGAAGGGCAGGAGGAGATGCATCCATGAGCAATAGTAGTGCTCTCTTGCAACAAAGTGAATCCTCCTTGGATTCCTTTGGTGGACACAAGAGCAGCACTAGCAAACGAAGGATTAATCGACGGCGTATGAAACCAGATTCCATGTCGAAGAGTATGCCCGATCAACACCACAGTATGGACCATGATGGAGACGATCAACGACGACGTGGTGGACGAAATCCCAATGGACAGCCGTCCTTGTCCAACTTTTTGGAACAACAGGAGGGACGACACAAAACCGCCCTCTTACCAGGATCGACCACGGAAGATTTGTGCAGCGAAATGAGTGCCATGGTGGCCAGTCGTGGTCCTGCCTTTGGACGATCCAAAACGGCGGGGTCCATCAAACGACCTCCGGGACGGAGTTATACCGATCCGGAACGATCCACGCGGAGTGCACGCCGTTCCACCATTACGAGCGTAGATTTGGAGGACGATGTATTGGACGATAAGAGTGTTGACAGTAATGGCCTGAGGCGAATGAGAGATACGTCCAATCCTCAATTTCCAAAAAATGAACCACGGAGTTCCATAAGTGTGCCGGGTGGTAAAAAATTAATGGACGATTCCACGAAAGGATCTCAAAAAGAGAGTGACGTGGATAAGAAGCCCACGCGTAAATTGAGAGATTATGCTGCTCGTCCTGGTGGTGGCGGTGATGGCGACACGGTAGCCACAGCCGAGGGCATGCCACCACGATCACGGAAAGTCCCGTCACGATCCAAATCTCACGATGGAAGTTCCAAGTTTCCCGTAAACCGGAGACGTGCGTCCATTCAAGGTCAGGACTTGAACGCGTCGTTCCCTGTGGGTGGCGGAGATGACGATGATGACGGTGGGAGTCCCACTCGCGCAACATCTCGCTCTGGTGATTTCACACGACGATTGCCGGGTCGATCCAAATCGGATGACGGTTCGCGTGGAATGAGTCAATCCTTTGGACATGCCAGTTTTGTGACCGGATCCCGCATTCGTCGTATTACTCCTGGCAGTGGTGCTAGTGGTGGTGTCGTGCGACGTGGTATGGATGCCTCGGCTCGAGAACGATCGCGCAGTCGGACGCGACCTTCGTCCCGTGCGAGTAGCGACGATGAAGCGCCACCGGGTATGATCGCCACCCACTCGAAATCTCCAGTGAGAAGGGCAAGAAGAAAGAGTGGCGTGGAATTGAAAGCATGATGACGATGGATTCATGGATGGATAGTACGGAAAGTTTTTGGTTTGGAGCAAGGACAAGAAAGGTGGCGGTGTGTTTAGTTTTGTTGGAGTGAATGCAGGCAGACGTGCTTGGCAACATAGTGTTTGATATGAAAGCGTAACAATGCACCCGGAAAAAAAGGAAACACACAGTGTAATTCGAATATCTAGTGTTCGTTGGATCCACCTTGGGTTGGAGCGAAGCGAAGTTTGATTCAAATGAAGAAGAAATACTATGGAGGATTTAATGACAGACGGGAAAGCAGCGAAAGATATAGAGCGCTTTCGGAGAAAAGATCTCGTGATTGGAGTTGGACTTCAACAATCGAATTTATCATTTCTCAAGTGAAAATGAAAAGGAAAGCTGAAAGTGAGGCTTCGACAACAGCGTATCGAGAATGAACAGACTCGAATGGAGAGAAAGGCATTAAGCAAGTTATCGATGGCAAATTACATATGACTAGAAACTAGTATTTGTGTGTCAAGTATAGTCGCGTTTCTCACTGGTTGGGATTGTTGGACAATAGGTATGTTAAATGCATGCCGTAATGATCTAGCCATAGTCTACTAGTAGTAGTAGTATAAGATGAACTGGAAGTGGATGAATAAGGTTTTCTATTTATTACGAAAGGTGGTTGTTTATAACGTCTCGCCATTCGAGAGATGGTCGCTACTTTGTGTGTCTAGCTATCTCGTAGCTAACACTCAGCAATAGTAGCCTGCTATTCGTCTTGCTAGTAGCTCCAATTCGATGTCGCTGCACGAACCAAGATGGACATGCGCGTTTCTTCGTCCTTGAAGTTTTTCAGCGATCTTGGAGTAACCTTCCTTGATTTCGAATGGGAGCGATCCCCCAACGAGGATGCATCCAAATCAATGGATACACCCGAGGAAAAGGACGACGCATCACAATCGTTGTGGAAGGACTCCTTGCTTGGCTTTCCATCGCCATCCAATGACGACGAGGATGAGTGTTTGTGATGATGTTGCTCTTTACGATATTGGGATGGAGGATCAAAGTCAAAGTGAGCCGCCAGCATCGGCGAGTGCGCCTCAGGTTGAATCCTTTCTCCGCGCAAAATCTTGTTTCGGATATCTTCGTCTTGGTGTTTCTTGACTGTTCCGTCGTCGTTGCAGGTATGATCACTTCCATCTTCTGAAGAGGAGGGAGAGGATTCTTCTAATCCGAGGGTGGTAATGGTGGTCGACGAGGAAGAATCTTTCAGGCCCGCGCTTTCTAGTGCTGCTACTGCTGCTGCTACTGCTGTACCTGCTTCTGGGGATGATGGTCCTATAGGATCTTCTGGAAAGATATCAAAGTACGTCATGGTTCCAGAACCATATTCGGGAATCCAGCGAAAACTTTCGTAAACGAATTCACCTGTCGCGATGGATTCTTTGATGACTCCCGTTACCAGGACACGACGTGTCAGTGTGCACGTCGTGGATTGCTGGATCCAATAAAACCGACCTGTCGAACAAGCCAATTTTCCTTCCTTGATCACAAAGGTTCCACGTCGATCGGTGCCAAATCCAGAAATGGTACAATAGGAAGCATCAATGAGATCGACCAACAAATCGGCAGAAGAGGATGTAGAGTTGTTGTCGCTGCCGCTGTGGCGGCTAGAATTGTGACCATGCCATAACAAGTTGCCTTCATGCCGTCCAATCGTATTGGCTTCAATGGAATTGGCAATGTGATCCAAATCTAGAACGCCTTTGCATTGAAAAAAGTTGCGAAAGCCACCGTCCGACAATTGATCGAAATAAAAGTATTCAAACTTGGCACGACCAAAGTTCATGGCCGCCGCCACTGTCGATTCCTGCGTCTGCAAACTTTGTGGATCCTCACTTTCGTAGTCTTTGTAGTCGCTGCTACTGTCATCCGAGTCGCTGTCCCGGTTCTTGTGGTTGGGGGTGATGATGTTTCGGGCATTTGTTCTGATATCCGTATAACCGTGAGCAGCAGCAGGATTGACATGGCTGCTTTCAGGTGTCACTGGCGCTACGAGAGGATCGGTGGGTGGTGCTTCTGCCCGACTGCTGCTGTCCACAACAGCACTACTACTACTACTAGCAGGGGGGCTACTGCTACCTTGTTCTTGCCGTTGTTGCATCAAGACACCATTGTCAATGTCCAATTTCACTTGCTGTTTGGCGGCATTGACATGTCCCGTCCAACGACGACGGGCTGCCCGAACTTCACAGTACCACAAGACCAACAACATACCAATCAATGTGACCGCAATACGAGCCATAATCCTGGCATCATCCGGTTGTAGTTCCAAATACTGCAAACTTCGTCGATTGAAATGATGATAGTGTTGTGGTCGTCGCCATTCTTGATTGTTGTTGTTGTTGCCATTCAACAATTCGACATAGGATGGCATGGCCATGTGGTGGTTGCCTGCTTCATAATTTCTACTGCTTCTGCTTGCACCGTCCTCGACGAATGCCTCATTGTCATAGCTATCAGACGGTCCTCTTCGAAGACCTGTTTTCCTATTCATCATCGTCGGCGTGGGAGCCGCCCTGGACATGCCAACCGCGCTTATCAGCAGCAGGGATACCAGACGGAGGAATGTCATCGCCTTGCAATTATTTTGTAGACTCAGTAGGTAAGCACTGCTTTGGGGTATCTTGTTTCGGTTGCCAACAAAGGTATCAAGAAAATGACTACTTCATTTCTTTGCCAGATACTACTAGTAGCAAGCAAGCCAATTGTTATCAAGGAAGTAACGCCCAATGGAGTGTATCCGGCATCCAATAGATTTAGGAAGAGACACAATGTATGTATGGGCCTCTTTTGCCCCAAAATGTGAGCATCCTGTTATCCCAAACTCAAAGGGCAAGTCACACCAGATGTTTTAATTGCGTGAAAAACTACCTGGCGAAGATTCAATCCCGTGCATTCTTAATTCACTCATGTGGAAAAAAAGTATCTCACTTGTCCCTTACTTTTCTCTTGCAGCAGCATGTACACACCTCATTCAATTGTGAGCTCTCCAAACGAAGCTAACCACAGCTGGATAACCGGCTAGCTTCCACAAGGTAAACTACCTAATAGCTTCCTCCTGGTTCCTGCTACACACATTATAGAAAAGACAGTGTCTCCTTGACTACGTGCTTCTTGAGATGATGTCAGATCCATTTAAAAATTTTATGGGGGTGGTGGAGTGAAGAATTTTTGAGAATGGTACATATTATTTGGATCAAAAAGTAGAGTTTGGAGTTTCCTGCACATTGGCATGGTTCGAAACTAACTCGAATAGGGGGTGGAGCATGTCCTGACGTAAAGGTAATCTCACTTATCTCCTACCGCGCCGGTGACGGCACGCTCTGCGTCTAAACAATGCAAGGCCACCAGATACATTATTAGCAAATGGTATCCTGGGCTTGAGAAAGAAATGTCATTACACTATTTGCTAGCTAGGGTGATGGATTCAAGCTGGCGTCGCCGACTTCTTGAACATGTTTTGTCCAATCCCAAGAGCCCCCGCAGCCCCCACCAATGCGAGTGCCACTGTGGAATCCTTCATTCCCAGCGCCCGAGCACTGGTTGCGACAAGGACACGTAACAGACGCCAGACCAAAGTCCCCGCCAAGGACAAAATACTGACCTGGGCCAACCGTTCCCATCGTTTGCGGACGGCCACGTCACGAAAGCGATAGTTGTCGTTGTGAATCAGACCGGGAACGGGGACAGTGAATAGGGCAGGACAAACTTTGTGAAAAATCCCATCCATAATGATGGTTGCCAGGTATAATGATCTTCCGATACGATCCGGACGATCTCCCTTCCGGGCCAAGTTCACGACAGCCTTGCAGTCCTTGGCACGACTTTTGGAAAAGGCTTGCACGACAGATCGGTAAAATTGCTGGTGGTTGTTGTTGTTGTTATTGTGGTTGGAACTTTGATGTTCTTCCAGGATATCCGACAAGATTCGTACGTCCTCAAAGGCCGTGTTGACTCCCAAGCCATTGTAGGGTTTGACCGAATGGCAGGCATCTCCCAAAATGACGGTTCGATCCCCCTTGTGCAATCTCGGCCCAGCGTACCGGAAGAACGGAAAGGCTGACGTCGGTTTCTGGGCTACGGCAGCCACCACGGTATCATTGACGAGCCTGGAAAAGATGGGCACATTCTCGTCTAAAATGGCGCGAAGATCATGTGGACTGGTATCGGCTTGCGCCATGGGATCATCGTCTTTCATGAGCAAGACGGCACACAAGCCTCCTTTGGTATTGGACGGCAAGGTCACGACCGCATATCGTCCTGTTTTGTCGTTGCTGTTACTGGCCGAGTATCCAATGTCCCTTCGCCAATCGGGTGGTAGCTGAATGGGAATGGTTTTGTAGACACGCGGATTGGTATCGGGGAATCGAGTGACCCGAAAGGGTCGACCACTTGTGAGGCGTTGCCACAGAGGTTTGTCCTTCCATTCCTCGGCTTCGACTTGTTCCATGCGGTTGGCCACGGTCCGAGCGGCTCCATCAGCCCCAATGAGAAAGTCGGTCGTAACCTGGCGTGTTGTTTCGTTGGTGGTGGATGATGCGGGAGAAATCTCCAACAGCACATTGCTTGTGGTGCCATTGTCAAAATGATCAAAGGATACCGGTGTGACAGTTTCTCCAAAATGACAAGATATGCGTGTCGCATAATTTTGTTGAATGTGCTGATACAATGCCGACACCAATTTGTCTCGCGGCAAGGCATAAATGGATTCTCGTCCCAGGTCGGCATACATGCTGATTTGGGTAGAGTTTTTGGTCACTGTAGTATTGGATCGCCACGATTGACCTCCTACCAATTCTTGGGAAATGGCCGCGACATCCTCCCAGACTCCAAACTCTTCCAAAGCTCTCTTGCCTCGACCAAACACTCCCAGCGTATAGAATCGTGCCATGGCGTCCGAACTGTCCCACAAGGCATCGTCCTCTAATGACAAGGGAGGATCGGGATTGGTTTCAAATAACGAAATGTGTTGTGTAGGAAACCGTTGTGCCAGCATAATGGCCGTCAACAATCCAGCGGGACCTCCACCGCATACCACGGCGTCCAAGTGATCCATTGTATCAGCAGAAGCAGTGGCATCATCGCTAGGAGTAACTGCCTGATCGGATATGGAATTTCTTCCTCGAATGGAATCCTGTTGTGAGTTCAAGGGTCTCCATAGTATCGATTGCCTCCATAACTGTGGTTGTTGTTGTTGTTGCTGGGTAGTGGTACCAGTACTCTTTGTTATGGAGAGCGGGTGAAATGCCAACGCCAAAGGCAAAAGCAGGGTTGGCACTACCACCAAGAAGGTAAGTACGAGAGTTGTCGAATATGGAAGCGACATTGGAATCCGTTGTGGTTGGTCCAGATCTTGTGCTGAGAAGAGGGACAGTCGCTATCACTTTTGGAAACATACAGTAGAATGAATTGTGTTGCGCGCGGCCTTGGAGGCCATTCATTGTGGATGCGATAGGATGGATACAACAAGCAGCTATAGAATGAATCACTGTGCGATATTTTGCAAAACGTTAACCCTAACTAATAATGGATTGGGAGTAGAAGCCCAAGAATGTCATTTGGGCATGCTGCAGCAAGCAAGGTCATGCCCACCTAATAGCTAAACATCTGATCGGACATGTCTCAGAGAATTTTTTTATTTTATTGTTTCGAGTGAAATGCACCAAGATTCTGCTGAAACAAGATCAATGCATGTGAATGCATGTCAAACTCAGTTGCTCTCACACTTTCTCAATTTGCACAGGAAGCGCTCCGAAGAAGAAGAAGAAGTGACAAACGTGGGGTGCTTCCTCTGCTTGCTTGGAAGTGCCTGAATCCAGTGTTAAATGAAGAGACATTCCTGACAAGCATTGAGAAGAGAAGTTGTTGTTGTTTGAGATCATGCCTGATTTGCCATTGTCATTTGCTGACAGCTGCCACTCAGAGCGGATTGAGTTTGCAACACACACAAAATGCCCATTTGTGTCTCTGCTCTCCAAGCACCCAGCAAGATTGTCAGATCACAAATGCAATGCAATTGTCCCAAGCACATCCCTTCAGTGTTGCATCACTGTTTTGACAGATGAGATCAACCCTCCGCCGGCTCTTCTTGCTGTCGGTCCTCATTTGCAGTTGGCCAGAAATTTGGATCATTGATCTGTCACAATGACATTGTTTGCCGTCCAATCAATCTGATGGCTCTTGTTTGATCTCTGCAACAAAGATCATCACTGCAGATGATGCCACAATGTGCCATTGTCTGCGATGTCTGCCAACTCCTTGAATGCCGGCAGCGGTCCACACGGCATGATGTTCACTTTCTTTGACAACTTGAATGTCTTCTTTTTCAGAGATTGACCACAGATCCAATCCTTTGCACAAGTGCACAGAATGGCATCGCAATCTGGCACGACGAGGGGATTGGCACAACGAGATTGGATGAATCTCTCTCAATGTCATTTTTTGTTTCATTTGGAAGCGAAACAAATTCATTTTGCGCAACTCAAAAAGCCTCTGACTTTCAGCGCACTGCAACATCATGGAGGATTGGATGACTTAGCAACTTGCATGATGGACAATGTGAAGAAAAGATGCAGCCAACAGAGCAATCATGTTCCTGTTATCATCCTTCTGATGAAATAAACAGCCATTTCAGTCAGTTGCCAGCTAAGAGGAAGGGGTGGGGGGTAATTAGGACGCAAGGCACAACAACATGGCCAGAGCAGCTTCGGCATGACCATTGGCACCGTGCGTGGCAAAACACGGTAAAACACACAAGACTGAATGGGGTCCAACTACTAAACGATTGGGGAACCATCGGAGATAAGACGAGACTTGGTTCACAGTTAAACGGTAAGTGACATATGACGACAATGGCCCCCTGCTGCAAATAATGGATCCAGGGGATTGACAGAAGGCTACGAAGAGATACTGGCATTATTCGTTTCTGCGATAGATGGCTTCCGATCATTGCATACAGCAAGTCCACTTCCTGCATGGGCTTAAGTAAATCTATAATTAAGAAAATGCCATGTAAATCGTAAATGACTGCGTATACAGTATGACTAGCGTTTGACTATTGTTTGGACAGTGGTTTTGACTTCCTGCAAGCAGGTTTGAATGGGATTAGGGACTGTACATTTCTCGAGCGTCTCACAGCAGAATGCCAGAGATAAAAATGACCTTAGGAGGGCTTTTAGCGTACTGGCAATCGATACTTAAAATTCCTCACTATGGTTCAGGCACGTACCGGTGGCATTTAGGTGTTAGGCCATCTCATGAGTCCAACTTGGACACGCAATCATCTTACTGTACTCGGGAGTGTACTTTATTCGGAAAACGACTACAGGGGCTTAGTTAAAGAGCGCGGTACATACTGTAACTGAAGCGAAGGATTGTTAGGGGATCACCCTTTCACGTGATTTCTCTACTGGGTAGAGAGGTTCCTCCTCGATCTTGGGCTGAAGTAGCAAATGTACCAGTATTACCACGTTATTACTGCCTCTCGGAGTTACGAATACAACGCTTACTAACTACTACGTCGATACTGTAGTTAGCAGTACTGGCTAGCTAGTAACAAAAACAATAATCGATCACCATTTTTTGCCTCTTGCCGCATCAAATTTGTCTTCTTGATCAACGCCAAACACTAATACCAAGAAGAACAAGGTAAAACCAGGACTGTAACCAGATACTTTCTATACACAACAACTCTACCACCATGGCGCTCATTGACTACACGAAAAAGAGGGCGTCCGCCGAAGAACTCAAGCCCTTGGAGAATCTGTTTGTCCTGACGGGGTCTTCTTCCGCAACAAATGCTGCTGGTGCTACCAAGGCGTCCTCGACAGCTGGAAATGACAGTTCTACCGCGGAAATGTCGGACGAATCCCATTCGTCGTCTCGTGCGAGCAGTCTTGTGGGCGTCGAAGAAGACGAAAACCACAACCACAACAACACGATGGACCAAAGCCACAACACGTCTTCTTCGTCCCTGGGTCTTCCGGATTTGACGAATCACCTGGCCAGCAGCAGTGGTCATCACCGCACCAGCGGTAGCAGTAACACTCGTCGCAACAGCATCAGTGTGAAGAAAGAAGAGAAATGTCCTGGAGGAGAAGACTCCCTGGTGCTTGAATCTTTGAAGATGGACGAAAGTACGAAATCCATCGGCAAGAGCAATCGAAGCTGTCTGTCTGGCCTGGGCAGTTTGCCCCAGTTTCACCACAAGGACCTTCCTAGAAACAGTGATAGAATCAATGGATCACGTAGGGAGCAACGAAACTCTCGCCGTGCGGGTCGTCGGGCGCAACTGTGTTCGACAAGGAGCATTCAAAGCATGTCCAATTTGAGCTTGGGCGCCGCAACTACGGGCCACATTGACAAAAACACCGATGGAAGTCTCTCCTTTTCCTTGCGCCGACGAGGATCTACGCGCAGTATCATGGCCAATACTCCCAGTCCAACGGCACTCAGCAATGTGAGCGAGCACACGGCTCCTGCCAGACGAACCTTGGCGCGTTGCAGAACCTGGAATGATAGCCAAAACGACATGACCGAAAGCAACCACAACAACAACCATAGCAACCACAACCCTCCACCAAAACCCGTACTTTCGAGTGTGGAACGCTTTCACACATCCTTGAACAACTTTGATGCGAGCCATGGGGATTTGAATGCTTCCTTTTCCGAGTCCTTTTCCTTTCTAAAAACCAAGAAAACCAAGGAAAAGAGCAGCAGCAAGCCTCCTCCGATTGACTTGGCAGCCGCCACCTCCAACATTGTACCCACACCCATTCAAAATCGGCGGTCCATGCTCGTTCGTCATTCCAGTGTTTCCGCCTTGCAAAGTTCTACTAGTACGTCTGGGGGTATCCTGTCTTTGGTGGAAGTCACCACTACCACAACTGGCGGCAATCCCCAACAAGCTGCTGCTGCTGCTAGGATGGGGGGTCCGGTTCGATCCCTCTCCAACAAATCGCTGGGACTGGCGGCCAGTTTGCACACCCCTCTTCGTGCCTCCTCGGTCTTTTCTCCCATGGCACGAAAACTCTCCCAACGCAACATTAATCATACCGAAGACGACTTGAAGAAATTGCCCGATACGATTGAAATTGTCACTCACAGCAGCAGCAAGTCACCCATGATGGCATCCAATAATGGTCGTCGTACCCGTCGCTCCAGCATGGGCACGTGCGATTCCGGCGACTGCGACGAATCCGTCGTCTCGACCCTCACGGGCACGGGCACGACCATTAGTGATGAACGTGCCGAGCGTCGTGCTGCACGTCGTCGTGCCAGTGCGGCGGCATCGTCGTCCTTGGCAGGAGGAGCGGAAGAAGAAGACCACAATGAGGAAACACCTCGTGCCGAGCGTCGGAGTTTGCGCACCAGCAGTACGGGGACCATTCCTCCCAGTTTTCGTCGTCAAAATTCCAACAAGAGCAAAAGCTTAGCGGATTACTTGGCCGATGCCGAAGAGATTGGTTCTCCCTGTACTCCCATGTCGGCCCGGCAAAACCGAATCACGCGTCGGGAAATGATGATGAATGGATCGTCTCGTCGATCCATGTCGGCACGGCACTTGTTGGGAACGGGGGGGTCCAACTTGTCCTCGTCCCTCTTTGCTTCGGGAGGAAATACCGGTTCCAATATGATGATGCGGGGTGGATCTTCCCACTATAATGCTTCCGCCATTGCCACGTTGGCGTCCAAAGGCGGTCGTGATCGGTTGGGACATTCGCTTCATGGAGAGACGGCGTCCACGGGTCCCATGATGGACGATTCCTCGCATTTTGTGACGGGATCCCGCATTCGACGCGGTCGGGACATGAAGTGCTGCAGTACCAAATAAATAGTGAAATGAATCAAGCGGGCAGGCAGGTCTGGCATGGAAAAAAGTTAAAACCCTACAGTAGTCCTGTACATAAGTTGTTGCAACGTTGCACCAGGTCCTTCGGTACCTGCTAACATATATATAATCTATAGAAGAACCTGCATAAATCAACACAATCTATAGTAACTTGACTCTCTTTTACTCGCTAGTAGCTGAGCATTGCCAGAGCCAAATAGTTCTCTAGGCAAACCATCGACTTCGCCCTCCCTTTCACACCATACTAGCCTATAGAGTTCAGGGTCAATCCAAAGCTGGAGGGAGCATAAGCTGGGTCATCTTCTTCCCGTATACTGTCGACCACCACAATCTCGTCTTCCACTTGAATTGGTTTGTCTGATGAAGGAAATCCCATGATCGGCATTTCTCAGACGCATTGGGAAACTTCCTAGTTGGGCAAGTGAAGCAGGCGAGGCTCCATATCCAGCATTTTCGATTGCGGGATATGTCCTTGGGGAAATTCAGTGCCGCGCACGCGACACGCCATCAGGAACATCCGACGACGAGGCAGCAAAATCCCAATCAGGACTTATACTGCTTTATTCGAAATTGTTCCAAGATCCATTTCAGCAATAATGTCGCACGCCATTCGTCTTGCTTCCATGCTTGTAGTACTCTTATTGACGTCGTCGCCTTTACTTAAAACATTAATGGTCGAAGGAAGATCGTCTGGCTGCAAATCCGAAGTCTTATCCATACCCCTTTCCATAAGATCGACTCGGGAATCAGTACTAGCCCCGGTCTCTTCCAAAGGAACAGGGGCACTTCTTGGTCTCTGGCGGAGCTTTTGCCAGAACCCGCCGCTTCGTGGCTGAGACGACGATTGACCTACTAGCAACGATTCTTCCCCCGGTGGCGCGAAGAGTTCTCGACGGCGTTTGGCGTCCTTGATGAAACCCCGTTTCACCAAATGCCGGGCGTACCAAACGGAAATAAATTGCGCGGCCCGTTTTTTCTTTCCGTGCTCCATAATGGCCAACCGACGCAACTCGCCAAAGGGTGTACTAGGGTATTTGAGTTCGGCGGCACTCATGGCCATGCGACCTTCCGAATCAAAGTGGTGATTTTCAAACAATCGGATATCGGGTTCCACCATGAGAGCATCATACTGTTCTTGAAGATTGTTGTACATAGCTTTGCGATTTCGGGTCGTGAAAGCACTGCTATGGTTGTTGCGTAGCCATTGCATGGCCGCAAATGTTTCCTTTTGTGCAGCTTGTCTCTTTTCAGCGGTGGCACTACGAAAGTGTCGATAGAAGTGCCACTTGTTATACTGCATGGCGATGAATCCTAGACTAAGAGACGCGACGAAACTGCAATATTCAAAACAAAGTTAAACACACTTTGAGAGAACGTCGATAGAATGATAGTGTATCTACAGTATACCTGACACAACACCATCGTAGCAATCATGACCATACGTCCTAAATATAACAGTTGAAGCGTGAACGTACCTCATCATGGCACCCCACTATAGCAGTAATAAATACATAAAAGCAAAAGGCAAAAGGAGGAAAGAGCGTGAGGCATCGGCAATAAGATAAATGTAGTCAATGCAGCACACTTTCCCCTTAAACCACCAAGAAACTTACCAATCCGAAGAGATCAAGAATAGATGGACACCCTATGGAGAAGAAAGAAAGCAACGAGCAAGAGCGAAACGGTGAGTAGAGGATACTTTCAAGAGTCGCCCAGGTACAGTCAAGTCAACGTTCGATCTTGCAAAAGCCAGCTAGCAGTCTTCTACTCACAATAAGCGACTTCCTCCTCTTTGACATTATCTGCCAGTCGTACGTGAAAGGTCATCATATTCGTCTCATTCGGTATTCTTGGTATGTAGTCGGTATCCCGTCCAAAAAGGCTCAGTACATTAATCACCGTTTCTGGCATGGGCGGAGACCCAATATAGCGTTGCTCTTTTTGAATCTTGCGTGCTCGAAAAATAATATCACTTTTCAACTCTATATCGGGAAGGGCATAATAATCAAAGGACCGATTGCTAATCACCTGACCCGTACCCGTCTGGTGAAATCGCTCAATGTCGAATTGTTCCGCTTCCATGCTCACTTGGGCTCGAATTCGAAATTCTCCGGATCGTAACTTTTGATTGATCACTTTCAGCGGCGCACAACCGATGTCACCGGTACATTTATTCACAAGAATTTCTAGAAATTCATAGTCTTGCTTCCAAAAGATTCCCTTGAGTTTGTAGGTAGTAGTATTGACGATGGGACAGAGCGATGGCCTACTGCTCACAGTACAACGGTAGAATGGCAGTATCGTCTCTTGGACTCGTTCTTGATCTTTCATGATCACGTGTCGAAATTGAAGTCTTACATATGGATTGTTATTCTCGAGTGCGGCCTGCGGGCCCAAGGGATTGCTCGTATTGGTATAGGAAAGACGAAGTCCCAATTTGGGGATATTGAAGGGTATTTCTCGTACCACTTGGAGCAAATCAATATCACCCTGCGACACCAATTCGGGAGGCTTCATAATGTAGTCGCGAGTGGTAAGGGCCACATAAAAGACAATAAAAGCAATGGAAATGTAGGACATAACCATGCCAAAGCAGGTCTTGTGGGCCGTCCATTCGTAGCTGGGATTGTAAGCATAAATGTCCCGCATTTCAATGCTTTGTAGCCTTTGCTGACAACCACGCCGTGGTGAAGCCATTGTTTGTTGTTGTTAATATTGATTCTTGGAGAGGATAGATAACAGTAGTGACAAAATGAATGAAGAGCTATTATTACAGCTTATGCTTTTCTCTATCGGGTCGGAGGAAACACATCCGGCCCAGTGATCCGCCAAATAAATGAAAATGTGGCGCTGGTTGTCACCAGTAGTCCTTGTCGTCTTCGGTATTCTAGGATACTCTAAGATACTCATGACTCAGTCGAGTCACTGGAAGAAATAATCCGTTAAAGGCGCACAGTTTATCTGTTCAAAGTAGCGCACAGTTTATCTCGATTCGTGCGGAAGCGGGACGAAAACACAACCGCCACTCACTGAAATTTCAGAACACGAAACGAACAGTTGTGACGAAGCCGCTAGTACAAGGAACAAATCATCAATGCTGATGATATACGTACACCAATCAATCCATGTGAAAAGCAGTAGCCAAATGACTATGTCATTACCAGACCATGGCCGTATCAATTCTCAAAGACAAACAACGGACTCCTGCTGCGAAGCATAGAAGGGTCACGTTCGCACCTCTACCAGAAAATACCACAGGGAAGGGAGAACGACCACGGCGGCGACGAGGACCGCCACCTTCCTATTTCTACGATTATCAAAATGGAATATTGACTGTCACTCGCAGTGGCATTCTGGTAACCTTGGCGGTTATTGCGTTACTTTTATCGCATCGACTGAATACTGGTAGCGGCGGACGAAGGGGTAAATATCTGGACCCACCGCCCTTGAATGACAGCCACCCACAGGTAAAATCTTCACAAGCCACAAAAAAGGCACAGGGACCTCAGATCCTTCGAGGACGACGACACACTCAGCAATACAAACCAAAGTCACAATTATCAAAATGCGATGACGACATATCGCCACTCGAACCATCCTGTCTTCCAAAAAAGCACCCCTCCAAATTACCAGGGAACTTTTCTCTTTCGGGTTACCAAGGTTTAACCCTACCAATTTAGCAAGGTGACACACCGATTTCACTTTCGAGGGCAGACAAAAGACCAAAGTCAACTTATTTGGAAGTGGTAAAACGTTGAGCTGAATGGCGGATTGCATCATCGCAAGACGACTTTGCCAAACTATCTACGGTTGTTGGCTAGTTGGGAAGCAAGCTAGGGGAACCGATTCATTGAATTATCTGCATCCATTGCAAAACGGGGAAATATATAGCACACGTTCATAATTAAAAAATAGAATCTAGGTAAGAAATTCAAAGGATGTGTAGTACCAACAGAATATGTATGTATATGATGCAATGGACACAGTGATCCTTTCCCTATCGATCATTGATAGTTTGATATTTCGTGCCCCGGGTTCAACTTGTCAAGCTAATCGGAGTAGTCACATCTCGCGAGGATCATTTTCTGTTGTCGGTTCCATGGTTGGCTGTTCGGATAGTATTTGCATCTCCATGATACCCATAGTAAGAGTACTATTCATGTTGTTGCTGTGGTATGCAATATCACTTTCCGAGCTCAGAAAAGCATCCACGTTGGTTTGACAATGCCATGCATTCCCTTCGCATGGTACTTTCCTGGCCATGACAATGGCACTGACAATGATGGCAACCGCCACCAGGATGCGACAAGCCAGAGACAAGCACGGATGGTACCTGGGCGAGGTTGGATTCCGCCGTCGTTGCTCATACTGTATCAAATTTAGTAGATTGGATTCTTCGTCGTCTTCTTCGTTGTCGTTGTCGCTCACAGCCGCATCTTCGAGAATAATCCCCTCATCAATGAACATCATGGAATACTCATCATCTTCCCTTTGCCCTCTATTAATTGTGCTCGTCATGATTGTTGGAACGTTGGATTCATTGGCTTCCTCGTAGCAATAACTTTTGAACTTGTTGTGCAGATGAGAACAGAGGTAGAGTCTACTATCCCACTATAGATATCTCTTGCGCTGACTTGTCTGTTGTGTCGTGTAGCGACGACTGCCAAATTTGGTCAACGAACGGAACAAGCGTACCAAACTTTGTCCGTGTTCTGGCGTCGCCGGGGTGCGCCTTGCAGGCAACATTTAGACCCATACTTGCTCCGTAAGGGTGGAAGTTGGATGCTGTAGCAGTGCCAGTGCACCATACCAGGTGCTACTTAACTAGTAGGTACTAGCTAGAGTAGTAGGGATTAGTGCTTCACCCCTTTCACTTATCCGTGGCGTGAACTTGGGGCACCACAGAAAAGCGTGCACACGTGTCCCTCTGCTGATTTTCTTCTTCTGCACAACTGCAATTTTCTCCTCCATGTCACTGTTGCTGAAAATTGCATTGTCTCAAAGGTCTCACATTGACAAACATTTTTTGGAACTGAGGAATCCTCGACCACAACATTTGAGTGTGCATGCTGAACATTTAAATGCTCATTTCCATCACTAGCCAGTTGGAGATAGGTTCATGACACAGAATTAGCAGAGAGCAAAACAAGTTTCTTTCCAAATTTTGTTTGACGTCAACTTTGTCATTTTCAAATGACTGTGCTGACCAACACAATTGCAGTTGGTCTATGAGTTTGCTAAGGGCGGAGTCTTTGAAGTTGCCAATGATCATTGCAAAGAAGATCAGAGCCATTGAAGTCGTTGAGGATGATCCAATCAGTGCATGTCACTCTCATGTGGTGAATTCAATTCCCACATTGCCAATGGAGCCAACAAATTGTCTCCTGTCACACGATTTAGGGTGTCAAAGAAGAAGGAGACAATTCTCAAGTGAACCAATCTGGTGACTAAGATGTTGCAAAAAAGACAGCTGCTGCATTTGTGAAAGCCGGGCAACAAGATTGATCAATGAAGTCTCATTGCCTTGACAATCTGTGCTCAGCTCAAAGCGACACTGGATGACTGAAGTCCTTCCAACAACACTGCTAATGGACTAGCTACTAGCTAGCTACTAGCTAGCTAGTCAATCTTGTTGGCTTTCCAAAAGATTGAAGAATGTGGAGTTCTTGTTTCTGGTGCATGCCAGCCCGCACTTGCAATCGGCACTAGCTAGCAGTCACACTTTGTTGTGAACCTCCTAAATCCTTGTAGAAACGCATCCCACTCCTTTTTGGCTACCGCAATGGACACTTCCATCCTTCGATTCGGCCACTGCAGTGCGCGAGCCTATCTGTTGTTGAGCAAATAAAGCACGACTGAAATTAACACGGTGAAGCTAGCTAATTGCTAACACGGTGCTATTGGTTGAAAACATAAGACATGGTTTAGCGTGCATCCTTTCTAACAGGAGCTTCAGCACACTGAACTGCACCTTCTGTTATAAAGGATGCACGCAACTGCTGAATTTAGGTGTTCATATTAGCTTGAAACTTTCCCGCCGTTTCATAAAAGTGTTTATTACTATACAAAATTCAGTACTCAGTGAGTTATGGTTTAACAAATTTCAATTGCTCCGAAGCACGCAACCCTCGCGCACTACACTGACTTTTGAACTCGACAGTGGTCAAGTATTGGCTTCAAAAATCAAAAACGCGTCTGAAATTCGCCATGTTGAACGTATTGAATTAAGGAATTGTTTAGGACACCGACCACGCACACGGTTCTGATTTTCGGCAATGCTCTGAGCACCGCTTTAGATCGCTCCTGTAGTTGAAGAAGCGTTTCAGTTTTACTCACCCCAAATCTTTCGCAATTAGCTGTTCATACTAGGTTGTTCATACCTGGTTGCCACTACTAGCTAGTACAGGACTCGACTAACTACTGTAGTACTCCTTTGAGGCTTTGAGGCAAACAATCTTAGGATAACTGACTACTGTAACTGTGCCCCTTCTTCCGACCAGTTGTTCATAATGGTCGTTACTATTATATTTATAGTACTTCTGTGCTTCTTTCATACAGTAAGGGGAGGAGACCGCAATAAATCTTTTTGTCACTCTGTAAGCACGCACTGCTGCTATTCGAGTATTCGGAGTTCAAGATAACCATCAACCAGAATGACACAGTGAGTCAGTGACGCTATCTACTACTATACGTACAACTTATGTACATAGCCACTTCCGGTTCAATTGATTGTTATTCCTTTATATAATTATGTTTGTGGACAACCACCACTACTGCTGACACCACAACTGATCACCACTTTTAGTTGCCGGCGAGGAGCCAACTACAGTACGTTGTACTTTGCTCACATAACCTGCTTTAAAAGAATAACTCGCACTTAGCATTAACTAATATCTACTAGCTACTAGTACTTGGTTGTGGTATAATTAAAATAGCTACAACCACCACCACCAATACTAATCATGAGGAATAACAACAACAATAACAACAGTAACAGTAATCACAGTCGTTCTTCCTCGGTCGACAGTGGCGATGACGAACTAGTGAAAATCATTCATGCCAGGGCCCGTGGAGGCCCATTGCCGGCATCACAGCATTTCTCGCCCTCCAACTCCGCAACAAGCGAACACCAGAATGATGGCGGTGACGAACAACCGTCGTCGCTGTCGTTGTTGTCGCCACCTGTCCCCCAAAGGGCTCTGGAAGGCACATCCTCAACAGGGACCACAGCAACAGCAGCAACGGTGGCCAGCATTACCAGTGACGACGACGACGAGAGCAACATCAGGAAGAAGATTGCATTGGCCAACAGAAACAACAACAATCACAGCAACATCAACAGCGACAATCACAGCGACCCACCCTCCGGAAAAGACCAACACCAAGTTCCACCACCCTCCGCCGCGACAACAGCCCATTTGGAAGGCGTTCCAGGTGCATATGCCGTGGCTGTACCCCCACAAACACAAGAACAGCAGCAAGATCAAGACCAAGAAGGATCCACATCCAGTAGTAGTGGGAATGAAGAAGCAGCCCAAGAACCTTCCAATTCTACGACTGCTACGACTAGTCGAAACGGCACGACGGATACGGAACATCCCACCACGGGCGGCAACGAGTCAGTCGTTCTGTTGGCCGTGGCCAATCTGGTTTCCGACGACGAAGAACACGACGAAGAACGAGCTTTGCCACAAGCCCAACAAGTGGATACAGAAGAACAAGAAAAACAAAAGAAACAGGCGGCCCAAAAAGCAAAACGCATTCTTTTGGGAGGAGGGTTGGCATTGCTGGTAGTGGTAGTGGTGGTTATATTGGTGGCTGTCTTGGTGCCAAACTCCAACGACAATAACGATTCCCAACAAGATGGAGAAGTCGGAGTCGTCCAGGACAATTTCTCGTCTTACATTACCGACAAGAATCGAGAAACCCACGTCTTAAATGTGTTACCCCCCTCGACCCAAACGACGATTCAAGCCAATGACTATTCCCCGCAATATCGGGCCTATCAATGGACGGTCCGAGATCCCTCCCTCCACACGTATCCGGATTGGCGGATTCAACAACGTTACGCCCTCGCAACCTTTTATTATGCCACCGGAGGTGGCTACGACGAATCCTTGTGGGATATGTACGGGGGATGGTTGGATTATACGGTTTCCGAATGTGATTGGTATTCGTATACCTATAAAGCGGCCATGGCCTTTGTGCAATTTTCCGAATCCTACGGATATGGACCGGATGTCTTTCCCAATTTCGAATGGGTACAACACGACAATCCCTGTGACATTGATCCAAATGATGAAGAAGAACAAGAACACCCCATTTACAGACATTTGTGGCAACTGCAAAATGGCCTCGAAGGATCGCTTCCCGACGAGCTCTTTTTGTTGACCAACCTACGAAGTATATTACTCTTCGCCATGGGAAAACTCGAAGGGACAGTGCCCACGTACATTGGACAATTGACAAATCTAGAGGCGATGGTTCTGACGGGGTCGCGCATTTCGGGAACCCTCCCCACGGAAATGGGACTCTTTGACCAGGACAAATTTCGGAGTATGCTCGTGGCGGAAAATGAGCACACAGGAACCATTCCAACGGAACTGGCAACATTGACCAATATGGAATCCTTGGCCCTATCTGCGAATGTAAGTATATATGGCTGGAATCATGTTCTCTTCGTTCTTTTGTGTGTACTTGTTGACACCGCGACAGAGCGTGCTCATTTTGTCCTTTTGTCCAAACCACTTTTGTCCAAACCATTAATGTTCTCGCGTGTCACAGAAACATTTAACAGGGTCGATACCCACCATTCTTGGAAGTCTCAATAGTTTAAGAACGTTATTTTTATTTGAAAATCAATTTACCGGTCAAATACCATCGGAATTGGGCAAACTTGAAAAGATGCAAGGAATCATAATTGACAAGAATAAGTTTCAAGGATCCATCCCCACGGAACTGGGCCAATTGTCGGCTATGCGGGTGCTCGAACTTTCCGACAATCAAATCGACGGAAGTATTCCGACACAGCTCTGTGGGATGACGAATATGGAGAATCTTCGCTTGCAAAACAATACCCTATCTGGCTCGGTCCCGTCATGCCTTGGAGGCATGAGGAAACTCGAGCAATTGGGACTGTCCCAAAATCCTCAACTCACGGGGACAATCCCAGTAAGCGTCTGCAATTTGGGTGTCCAAGACGACGAGGAAGACAGAGAATCGCTCTTTGACTGCACCGACCAGCTTTGCGGGTGTGACTGCTTGTGTGCCCGCCGGTGAAGGAAAGAATCGCATCACTACCATCAGCCGGAAGAAACAAAAAAACCAAACAATCGAATATATCAAAACTGCTAGCTACCATACAGAGCAGTGAATGAATCAAGTCTGTAGGCTTGAACGCGCAAAGAAAGGACGGCCCTTCTCCCTTGACAATAACTGCGAAAACAAGCTGCGAAATCAAAACATCTCCCCAGCGTTTGGTGGTGAGGTTGTGTCCTTTCACAGCTTTTTACTTTTAAATGCCCATTTTCTATCTACCATTATGGAAGCCAGCTGTATCTTTTTTGGCGCGAGCATTCCGTAGCTCTCACAAATAAAGGCTCTGTCCGATGTTGCAGAGGAGTCCAAAAAATAGTGGGTTATCCTTAGCTACCCAGCTAGCTACTACAGTAATGTACTTTGCTCGTGAGCAGCTCTGTGCGAGGGTGTCTCACCTAAATTGTGACAAAAACGTGACTAAAAAATGAGGCAGTCCCCTTTTCTTCCGCGCTGGGGGAGCTCGACTATGTCACATGATACGATATGGATTGAAGAAGATACACCAGGTGCTCGCTCCTCCATCATCATCCAGTATTGGTTTTCGGAAGTCTGCAGTCAACTGTACCAATAGTAGTACTAACTATCTCGCATCTGCACCGATAGGTAAGAGTGGGAACGAGAGAATGAACGGCGCACGCTGCTTGCAGTGAACCGGGACGAGTGAGTCCAAAGGATTGTTTGCTAGCTAGATAAACAAGAAGCGATCTGGGTGCGGAAGCAAATAGAAACGTTTGTACAGGTGTAACACTTTGAAACAGCATCGTCTCACCGACAACTTTAGCAATGACGGTGATGAACACAGCCCGTTCCCAAGGCGCTTGCAGCAGTGCATGTAGCAAACCAAAGATGATGAGCCTGTTGTCAAGATACCTGCCGGTTTTGACTGCGCTTTATGCCGTCACAGTCAGCAGCTCCTCCTCGTCGGATGCCACCTACCACAACCGTCTACGAGCGCCCTCGGCTCTCGAGGTTCTTTCGACTGCTGCTAGCACTAGTATCGCCTCCTCCACGGCAAGTGAAGTCTCCAAAGATGAGACTAGACAACAAGAAGCAACAAGACAATTGTTGGATATTGCAGAATTTGGTAAATCCAATGTCCAAGAGCCGATCTTGAAATCCCTGGATGACTATTTCGAACCCGTGATTGGAAGAACTTTTCAACAAACCTTGCACAACAATAAGACGTTTGATCCCTTGGTATTGTTACAAGCCGGCGATGACTTTTTACAACAGCATCGAGGGGATTACCTGATTATCAATAGTCCTTGTCATGAAAATGCTATCGCCAAGATTGACTACAACAATCGTACCGCCACGACCTTGCGTGGTTTGGGGTCGGTCTATATTACCTCGATTGACATGGTCCCGGAATCCTTTCACGACATTAGTTTCAAGGGCTTTCATGGAGCCACGTGGAATGTGACTTGGAATATCCAAGCCTCCTTTCACAGACCCTTGCGCATTAAAATCATCAATGCCACCTTGCATTTTGTAAACCCGGATGAGGATAGCAGTAAAGATGGAGAGGAGGACGCATCGGCGTTTTCCTGCCAAGGCGTGACCACCACGGCCTCGATTCGACGTATGTATCAAGATCAACAGTGGACGGGCATGGTGGCCGTCGAACAACCTTCTCTATCGATAACCTTGGCGACGCAAGGAAATACCTCCAATTTGGTCCTGTTTCAATCGACCAGTCGAGTCGTTCATGCCGATATCATGGCCTTGGACTTTCATTTTGGTCATGTTCGTGCCATGAGTCCTCAATCGATGAGTGCCGCAACGGCATCCTCCGAAATGGATGGCAGCAGCAGCAGCAGCAGCACTGACGACGAAGACGAAGAGAGTGATGAAGCTACAGCGGACTCTAGTAGTACTCTGAACAATACTCTTACCGATGCGAACAATCACACGACACTGGACTTGAATGTAACAGTGGGAGAACTTTTTTCCAAACATGCTCAAGTGCTGCAGGTGGTCATGAAAGATGCTTTGCAAGATGCCATTAACGAAAAATTGCCCTTTCGACCATCATCCTCATAAGCAATGGCGCGAATTGACGAAGAAGGGGTTACATGGTTTGAAGCAATCATCATTCCACAAAATATATGCAATGTACAATAGATAGCTATGGAAATAATGCACACGGTATTACTTTACTTGAGTTTCTTTTGCGAAAGATTAGGTTGCCGTAGTTACAAAAAGGTGTCCGCACTACAGAATGAATCCAATACTTACATCCATTCAGTCTCTCCGGCTTACCTTGTTGAAAGGAACATACATATAGTCCTACTAAACTGATCACGAGCATAGTACAACGAAGTGCCTTTCGGACAACATCAACGGCAATCTTTTCTTGGGTTTGTTTCTCGGCGCCTCTCAAATGATTATTGCTTCTAGATATCAGAAGAGCTTGGCATGGCATCGGCCAAATGAGCGTTTCGAAGATACAGCTCTGGACGTCCTGGTCCTACAAAAATTGCACCTCGGGTCGTTCGGCCTTCAACATAGCAACATTCAGTTCCGATAGGTCACTGCGGAACCAACGTAGGGTAGGAACATGTCGGACAAAGTTGATCAATGCAGTTTGTGGCAAACACCCTTTGGGACTTTTGAAAGAGCTAGAAGCGCGAGCATTTCGAATTGACACTCGTTCCAAGCTTTTGCTGCAACGGAAGAAGATGGTGGGCTGCTGAATTGACTTTCGCCGGGAGAGGCAGGTGGGCTGCTGATAGTCGAAATCAGCCACTAATCCAAGGCCGTTGCCTACGTGGCAGAAAACGGAATCATCCATGTAGAGCTCTTTCAAATTATGACACGCTCCTAGCGTGGATCCGTCTAGAAAACTCATTGTAGTGTGTCTATTCCAAGTCAAAACTTCCAGCAACCGACACTTTTCCGCAATCTCCAAAAGGGCAGGATTCGCGACCACGACGTTTGTCAAATTGATTTCACGCAAGCGCGGCAAGAGCGATCCCAGCGCCTTGAGCGTCGAGGTTCTCACTTTTTGGTGCTTCTTTTTCGCCCGGAGTGGAACAGAAAGGTCCAATGACGTGATGCCGGTTATCTGTAGTCCTTGCACGATTTCCTTCACGTTTTGATCGGTTACTGTCGTGAAGGCGTGGGGCAATTGGACTTTTAAATGATGGAATTTTGAAAAGGCACCTTCCCTTTCGGACTCGCATAGCAGACGCAGCAGTGAATGTGTGTCTCCAAGGGTTCCTCGCACGCGAAAAGTAGAGAACGCACGGTGATAGTCTTGGCAGTCTTTGCGAAGATTCTTGCACGTGAGCGACATGGCTATCAAATCGTCCCGTTCCAAATGCTTGAGAATGAAAACGCGACATTTGATAGGCAAGACAGTGAAGGGATCATTAGGGCTGGAAAGCAACATCGGAGCGCTTCCCACGCCATGCGGGATGGATTCACTTGGATTTGATTCTTCAAAAGCGAAAGGATTGACTCTAGCTCTTGCTGTAGCAGCTGCCGGAGCTGCCGCTAGCAAGGACTTCCGGAGAGGCGTTGCCTTGAGTGCTGGCAATGCCAAATTCGTTTCGCAGCCAACCTTGAGTCTCTTGTGGTTACCACGTTGTATAGCGTTGATGCTGGTGCTGTCGCGCAGGATAGATTGTTTCCTCGTTCGTACTTGGCTAGGTCCTTGGTTCGTTTCTGCCACGTCTCCATCATAGCATTCTTCGTAGTGCGACGCGGTATTGTTCGACACCCCGTTGTAGGATCCGCCATGGTCTCGTCCGCCACAATACGGCCCACCATAATACGACCCTCCATACTGCGATCCTCCAGTGTACGTTTGTCCACTGCGGTACGGTACTCCATGGCGTGGTCCACTCGGGTATGGTTGCCTTTGGTAAGTCCCTTCCTGGTGCTGTCCTGCGCCGGAGTAACCCGTTGGGGCAATGCCGTACGACGGCGGGCAGGCTCCCACCCAGGATGCTCTGTGGAATCCATTCCCATTCCAATAGTGAGAGTAGGTCATTTGCTGCGAAGGTGGCTGCCAAGAATTTAGCTGCGGACACCATGTAGGACGATTCGTTTCGGCCGGGATACGCGCCGACTCGCCTTGGTGGACTTCACTCGGCGCCCCGTGTCCGTTGCTGTTGCTGTCGCTGCCGGTATTCCGATTCATGCTGGGGATCGTCGGCGATGAGTTCAGATTACCTCTAGGAAGCGACCAAGTAGAATTCATGTTGTGGTTAGGTTGAGTGCAGTTGTGGTTCATGGTGCATTCCTTGTCGCTCCTTGCAGCATTGGGGAAATGAACGAAGGTTGGTTGTCTCTTCCTTACTTCGTTCAGCCTTGGTACATTTTCTACGGCAAGGGGTTGGAATGATCAATCGAGGTGCAGCGCTAGCTAGCTAGTAGCTAGCTAGTGTAGTACAGTAGTACGTAGCGCAGCATTGGGCACGCTGAACTCGACGAAGTCCTTGATACCAGAGTAATGGTACGACGCACACTGTACCTAGCTGTCTCTTATCCACATCTCCGAGCCCACGAGACTAAGGCGAATCTCGTATGCCGTCTTCTGCTTGAAAAAAAAAAA
>ENA-ORBV01004523-ORBV01004523.1-microbial-mat-metagenome-genome-assembly--contig:-NODE-4523-length-26568-cov-4.001736_pt1 | contig 26568 bp, 16 predicted proteins | sample MGYA00237777_ERZ505514 | MGnify/ENA primary metagenome ERZ505514 (study PRJEB26160, sample SAMN06269048) | microbial mat metagenome | isolation source: Oligotrophic lake microbial mat | place...
CACTACTCGACCACTAACATGGGACCCGATAACGTATCGTTCTACCGCTGTCTCCCAGGGGTCTGCAAAAAGTTGCTTGATGCCGAGTGAGATGCGACCCTTGTCACGATCGAAGCGGAGGACCCGCACGGTAACATTCTGACCGCTGGCGACAACGTCGGAGGGGTGATTCACCCGCCCGTAGCTCATGTCGCTGATATGCAGCAGTCCATCGATGCCACCGAGGTCAACGAACGCCCCGTAATCGGTGAGGTTCTTGACAGCACCTTCGAGGACTGCACCTTCAAAGATGCTTTCGATTGCAGCGCTTCGCTTGGCGGTGACTTCTTCCTCGATAGCGGCGCGGCGGGAAACAACGACATTGCCCTTACGGCGGTTGAGCTTGAGGATGCGGACGGGAATATCCTGGCCAACAAAGGAATCCAGATTGTGAGTGGGCCGGAGGTCTATTTGGCTCGAAGGCATGAACGCGCGAACCCCGACATCGACGCTGAGACCGCCCTTGACCTTTCCCAGCACATGTCCGCTGATCAAGAAGCCTTCATTCATCGCCTGCTCAAGCGTGTCCCAGTGGCGGAGGCGGCGAACCTTTTCATGCGAAAGGTGCAGGAAGCCTTCCGGGCTGGTGCCCGGGCGGTCGATGACGACTTCGACCTGTTCGCCTGGTTGCACTTCCTGGAGGAAGTGATCGCGCGGAACCGTTCCTTCGATTTTTTGGCCGATATCTACAATGACATCGTGTTCGCCAACGCTGATGACATGCCCAATGACAATCTCACCATTCGTGGTGGTGTCCATCTGCCCGTAATCTTCGAGCATCTGCTCGTAGTTTTCCTCGGCGCTGGCTGCGTCCGCGGCTTCTTCGTCAGAACCGGCGACCGGGGCACCGGGCATACCGTGTTCCTGCTCCCCGGAATGATCCGAAGGATGGTGTTGTGGTTCGAGCGGCGCCTTAGGCATCCGCTCATCGGGCAAGCTGGCCATTGCCGAGTCTCCATTGCAAAACTGCAGTATCGCTGATCATGCATACAGGCTGTACGAGGAAGCGTCCAGCAACGGGGCGGGGCTACACCTTGCGATGCAGCTTCAGACCGCGCCGGCGTCCATTGAGTACGAATTCCCCCAAGACCCCGGCCGCGATGTGATCGCTTTGTAACAGTTTCCCGACAACCTGTTGAAACTACAGTATTTTAGGAATATAGCGGACAGAAGCCCCGGTGTCAATCATGCCATCGTCGACAGGATGCGGTGGGAGTTCCGTTTGCCAGGGCGAGAACTCGGTTTCGAGCGAAGAAAATGATTCAATTCGTTCAGGCTGGCGAAGTATCCTACGAAGCCGTCGTGGCCTCTTTTCGGTGACACTCTCGTCTGAGAAAAGTCCCGTGGCTCAAACAAACCTTGATCCCCGATGATCGCCGTACCCATGGGCCTGTACTCATGAGTGCCAGAACAAAACAAGAGTGGAGTTTGATGCCATAGCGCGAAGCCCATCTCTTGATAGTATATGGATCAGCAATGAATAGACGAGACCTTTTGATCACCAGTGCGGCCGCCGCCGCCAGCTTGGTACTGAACGCCCAGACTGCCCCAAAGCCCCGCCCCGGAAGGTTAAAGCAAGGTGTTTGCAGCGGTGTGCTCGGTCGAGGCTTCGACCTCGATCAGCGCTGCAAGATAGCCGCTGAACTCGGCGTCACCGGACACGACCTGGTTGGCCAAAAGGACTTCCCGATTCTCAAGAAGTACGGCATCATCCCAACCATGCTTCCCGGCATTGGCTCCTTGATGCACAACTCGACAGACCTCTCCCGTCACGATGAGCTCGACAAGATGGCTACTGAGGTAATCAAGTCGGCGGCAGAACTGAAAGCTCCCAATGCGATCCTTCTCAGCGGCAACAAATGGGGCCAGAGCATCGAGAAGTGTCTCGACAACAACGAAAAATTTATCAGGCGCATCATCAAGCGTGCCGAAGACGCTGGCGTCACACTCTGCATGGAATTGTTGAACAGCAAGGTCAATCATCCCGACTACGCCTGCGATCACACCACCTACGGTGTTGAGCTTTGCAAGCGTATTGGCTCCCCACGCTTCAAGCTACTTTTTGACATCTATCACATGCAGATCATGGAAGGCGACATCATCCGCACGATCGAGCAGAACTTCCAGTACATCGGGCATTTCCATACGGCCGGCAATCCGGGACGCTATGAGTTTGATCTTCAAACTCAGGAGATGAACTATGCGCCTATTGCAAAAAAGATCGCCGACCTCGGCTACCAGGGCTGGATCAGTCACGAATACAGTCCGCGGCCGGGAAATCCAGATCCAGTCAAGACTCTGGATGCCATGCTAAAAATCTGCGAAGTCTAAGCCCCATGCAGTACTTGTTCGGATAGCTCGGTTTTTGGTCAGTTGGAAACGATTCGGACAACCACCCGGCTCGTCACGGTCGACGTGGTAGCGAGGGAAAAGGACGGCAAATTTGCCAAAGACTTCAAAGCCGGCGACTGCATTGGCACAATGCAAATCGAGATGAGCAAGATCGCGAACTAGGCGTATTTTGCCCAGAGTTGGATGCGGTTGGCCACATCAAGACCCTGGCGTAGAAATTCGTTCGCGATGGTTTCTGGTGTCTCGTGGTCAATCGCGTAGACCGAACTGATCACAGCAACCTGGATGAATTTGTTGGCCATGTAGGGGATCACTGGAATTTTGTCGCCGGTCATTTCGTTTTCGGTTTCCCCCGTCTGAACGATAGCCTGCATGACGCATTGAGCGGGGCTACCAGAGGGAAGGCGTTCAGCCATTAGCGTCGCTTGTTTGCGATTCTCCTCTGTTGGTTGCGCAATCCAATTTTCCGCCAGGGCAAGCGCTTTAATCTCAGCGTCTTTAGAAGAAGCCTTTCGGGCACAAAACCAGGCCCACCAAATGCCCTCCCTTGGCGTAATGGCATGGCTCAAATAAGCAATCGCATCTATCCATAGATGGTTCTCGATAAGAAGCTCAATGTAATGCTTGGCATTCTGGGCAAGTGGCAGTAAGTCCTTGGCCGGGATCTTGATCCGCGCTTGCTGGCTGATTTCGGTCGCGTTCTTGGCTGTCATACTCATCAACAATTCTGAAGGATCATTACCGCATCCATCGTGATTCCTGCTGGCCCAATCACGATCTTGGATCCCGAGGCTTCGATCGTGATCGTTGTCGGGTCCATAGTGATTTTGGATTCGCCGCACTTCATCTTGATTTCCAGTGCAGCTTTCTCGTAGATCTTGTTGGCCTTGCAGGAATTGGTGCCGCTTACCTCGATCTTGCGATTGCCTTTTTCGATTTTGATGATCTGGTCCTTCTTCTGGACCGTAACGGTGTGTTGCTCTTCGATCAACTCGTCGAAATCCTTTTTAGCGTGAAGATAAACCTGCTCTTGACCCTTCTTGTCTTCAAAGCGGAATTCATTGAAGTCGGCAGACCCTCCACCCGGGCTTGATCTCGATTTGAAGCCCGACTGCGTCTTGTTGTCCGGCAACCCGTACGGCGGCATTTGCTGGTCGTTATAGACTCTCCCGGTGATGATTGGGCGGTCCGGGTCACCTTCGAGGAAACTGACAATCACTTCCTGTCCAATACGCGGAATGGAAATCTGTCCCCAATTTGCGCCGGCCATCGTGTTCGAAATCCGAATCCAATGGGAAGAGTTGTCATCTCTGTTGCTCTTGCGATCCCAATGAAATTGTACTTTCACTCTGCCGTATTTGTCGCAATGGATCTCGTTGCCTGCGGGTCCACATACAATCGCGGTCTGTACCCCGTGAATCATCGGCTTGGGGTGAATGCGAGCCGGTCGATAAGGCACCTTCATCGGGATTGCCGACAAGCTAAGCCGTGCAGTGCTGTTCTCGCCTCCTGGCCCGTCGTCCATCACGCTCTGCCTGCACTCGATGCTGCTGCTAAGGGCGATGTAAGAAGTGTTCACCTGTGCATCGAAATGGTCTTGAACCTCGAAGCGATAGCCCGGCAACAGCGTAGTTGAAATCGTGTCCAACTGAATGATTCTGAGGTTGACTTCCTGCTCCTCCAGCCGAAGCCTCGCATACCGTTCACCATCGCTTTTGGTCGTGTAGAAGCCGGGATAATCGTACACTTCGGCCATACGCTTCCCCGATGTGGATGCAAGCAAGCTGACAGAACTCTTCTCGAAGTTGAAATCCTGAAATGTCATCTTGCCCGTGTGTATAGAAACCGATTGCTCAAGGTTGTCGATGACGCCTCCAGCAGCTCCAGCCACCGTCCCTTTCCCGTAAGGAAATTTATGCAAATGTGGACTGTTCTGGGTTGCCGAGTTGGTGTCGACAAATACCAATTGGTGACGCTGCTCGGTGTGTTCAAACCAGTAGAAAATCCCCTCTTCTTCAAGTAGCCTGGAGATGAAATTAAAACTGGTCTCACGGTACTGAACCGTAAATTCCCTAACCGGCAATGTAGCCTGCACCTTAAATTCGAAATTGGTGACGCCGTGTTCCTTGAGTACCTCTTTCACGATGTCAACCGCTGTCTTTTTGATGAAGTGCCGGCAGTCAGTCTCCAGATTGAGAAACCATAGCGAGGGAACTACAGTAGCTTCCCAGAAGTAGACTGGCTTGAGTTCTTGTTCGACACCTAGAAGTTTGGTTCTCTGGATAAGCCCATGAATGATTCGATCGGGAATACCATCCCGCCGCACCTTGATGACGATTGGCTTCCGAAGCAGATCTTCATCGTCGATGGACTTGTCATAGGTAGCCATCATCACCCGGTAGGTGTACGTATTGGAAACAAACTCGCTCCCATCGAGGGTCATCAAGGCGAATTTATCTTTCCCCAGATGGGGGATGAGTACTTCGTAGGGGAATTTTTCTTGCTTGATTGGCATGGCGTCGAACCTATATTCTATAGATATAGCGCCACCTGTGGGGCAAATGGGTCAACCCGTCTAACGAATAGCGATTCGTACCGGATTTGCCTCAATTCCAGAAACGCGCAGCACAATGTCGACGCCGCCACGTCCGGCCAGGCTGCGGGGAATCTGAACGTTGATCTGATCCACGCCTGGAAATTGTCCCTGGTTGCCGGCAAAGGCCACCGGGGCGTTCACACCCCCAACCGTGGCCGTAACCTGGTTGAGCGCAATCCGGTTGCGAATGCCTGTGCCATAAAGCAGCAGAAAAATCTGGTCACCGTCAGGGCCAAGGTCAATCGGGTTCGGCACCAGTTGGCCATTTTCTACTGTGACAACAGCTTCCACTGTTTGAACTCCCGCACGCACCCGCAGGACGTTTGCCGCCGCCAGATTTGGCCCGGCCATAAAGACCGAAGGAGAAACGCGCCGAATCGCAACAGGCCCAGTCGACAAAGTTCCCGATCCGCTGGCAATTTGCACGCTGGCTGTGATGTTGGTGTCTTCCGGGTAGACCTCAGCCGGAATGAGCAAGTTCACCTGACTTGGTGAAACGAAGGCAAGCCGGGCCGGATAGCTGTTCCCTAAGGCATCTCGTATTCGGGCGGTTGTTCCAGCCAATGATTCAGACCAGGTTACCGATTCTGTAGATGCTGTCGATGTCGCAAGGCCAATGCCATAAACCGTCACAATACTGTTCGGCGCTGCCGGGATCGACTGGGAGCTGGCAGCAGACACAACCGTAGCGTTATTCTGGGCGGGAAAATTCGATGGTAAAAGCAAAACAAAGGTTTCCGCCCCAGGCACAAGCACCGCGAAGTCGGTCTTCTTGTCATCGTTCAGTTGCACAGGAATTATCGAACCGCCGCCAGGTATGGTGAGTGCATTCCCAAAGCTCCCGTCGCCGCGTCCACGATAGAAGTTGAGGTTGCCCGCGTTGCTTGAGTTGATCGCATCCACGGTGCCGTCTCCATCGGCATCATGAAACAACAGGTTGTTAATTCCGCCAAATACGGTGCCTTCCCGGTACCCTCCTCCGGCTTGCCCAAGCTGGATTCGCACTGTATCGAACGACAACTGTGGCACCACGCTGTAGACGATATCGGGGATCTTGTCGTTGTTCAAGTCGGTAATGGCGAGAATACTGCTACTTGCATCCGGGATAGCAACCGTCAAAACATCGGTGGGCGCACGAAAACTGCCATCGGCTTGTGCCAGATACTGCACGAGAACTGGCCGTCTGCCGTTACGTACGCTAAGCCCAGTCCCGGTCATCACCATAAGATCACTCAAGCCGTCGCTATTGATATCGCCCAGGATTGCATTGAGCACTCCATTGGGAGCTGCTAAATTTACAGCCGGCCGGAACGCTCCATTTCCGCTACTCACCAGCGCATGTATAGCGTTACTGCCAACGAGGACGATGTCAGTGCGCTTGTCGTTATTGAAGTCGCCCACAAGTAGCCGATAAACTACGAAGTCATTTGTAGGCTGATCCCAGATGCGCACCGGGGCCGCGAAACCGCCGTTGCCATTGTTGATCAGAATCGAGCAGGTCGCTCCATTTCCCGTGCTTTCAAGGGCGATGATATCCGGGCGGTTGTCTCCATTCAGGTCGGCCACCTCAATCGCATTGGGCTTGATGTTTCCGATAAGGGCCGCGCTAGTATAGTCTTGGCCAGAACGCAGTCGAACCCAGAGTCCACCAACACGCCCAAAAGTGCCGTCTCCCGCGGCAATGATGTCGGGTTGGGAATCGCCATTCAGATCAGCGACACGCACGCTTCTGGCAAAGCCGGGAAAGCCAACTCCGGCAACACTATTGAGCGATCCGTCCGGCTTGAACGCGTCTGCTACTAGTGTGTATTCTCCACTGCCCGGATAAATCAGAAAACGCCTGGAGACGCCGTCATCGACAAAGTCGAATCCGGTCTTGAATCCAAATCCTCCACCGTGAACCGAGCGCCTGGTAAACAGTCCCGCACCGTTGCCTGCGTGAATCGAAGTAAGCCCATTGCTCAGCTTCACGATGGCATCGAGCCGGTTGTCTCCATCTGTATCGGTCACCGCAAGATAGCTCGGGACTTCCGGAAGCGGAGAAGTTTGAACGGCGGCAAATCCACCGTTGCCACTGTTTAACGCGGTCATCAGCAGATTACGCGAAGTTGGTACTGTGACAAGGATCAGATCGCTACGGCCATCGACGTTCAGATCCCCAGCCACGATATATTCGGCGTCTTCGGGAAGTGCCAGCCGGGAAGGTGCCGCAAAGTTACCACTACCAGTGTTGAGAAAAATCAGTACTTCTTTCTTGTCGCGAAGAATGCCGGCGATATCCGGCAAACTGTCATTGTTGAAATCGGCAACAAAAAGGGAATCCACCCGGCCGCCAGCCGGAAGCTCCCGAGCCGCAGCGTATGTGGATCGCCCAGTCGCGGCAATGATGGAGATGCCACGAAAGTGGCCGACGATGAAATCGGGAAACCCGTCGGCATTGAGATCGCTGGCAACCACCGTGCGCGGGTCTCCTCCGGCGGGAAGCAATCGGTCCGCTTCAAAGCTATTGTTCGGCCGGCCGATCCGTAAAGTCATCGAGCTTCCAGATCTTGGCGGCGTCGCAGAATCAAGGATCCCATCTCCGTTAAAATCTCCAGTCGCGCTGTAGAGATTCATAGTCGCCGTAAAGAACCTGCTGCTTGAGATCTCTCGCTTCGGTGGAGCTTTAGCGGGAAGCGTAGGCAGATCTGAATCCAGTGCACCCAGCAACGTGATTAGGTTTGTAAAGGACAAAGCCTCAATCAGCGTCTCGTAGGGCGGCGACCCTCCGTAGCAACGTAGCTCATAGTCGAGCCCAATTTCCACCCGTTCACATCGCAATAGCTTTCCTCTCATCAGGACCTGTCGTGTCCCCGTCAACTCGGTGAAGACAAACTTACCACACCCGGCCAGAGTGCTCAGGAGGGCAAGCGCAGCGATTCTTAAATGGAGGTTGTTCATTCTATGTACGTGCCAATTTGTGCAAAAGCATCACGATCTTATTGCACTGGGAAATGCGTTAAACGAGGGGCCAACCTATACTTCGTGATCCGAATTTTTCAGTGCACGCTGCTTCTTTGCTTTCTGTCCCTGCTCCCAGCGCAGACCTTCACCGCTCGCCTGGCCGGAACGGTGCTCGATCCTGCCGGCGCGCCTGTTGCTGGTGCCACGGTTGTTGCAACTCAAGTGGAAACAAACGCCACCAAGTCCTCAACAACCGATGCCACTGGAGTTTATGCAATTCCGATTCTGCCTCCAGGGCTCTACGAGGTATCGGTAACCGCCGCAGGTTTCCAGAAAAAGATACAGAAGCAAGTTTCGCTTGGGATCAATCAATCGGCAGCGCTTGATTTTGGCCTTTCTTTGTTAAGCGTGGCCACCGAAATCCAGGTCAATGAAGAGGCTCCTGTCCTGCAAACCGAGGCGGGTAACGTCGGCACCACAATCAGCTCTCAAACCATTGATGAGTTGCCACTCGTCCAGCGCGACGTCATGGCTGTAGTGAGGCTGGCACCCGGCGTAATCGCCAAAGGTCAAGTGGGCGATGCTCGGGGTGGCAGGGGAGTCTTCAATTCCAATTTCTCCGTTGGCGGCGGAAGAACCTCTACCAACGAAGTGCTCCTGGATGGCGCAGTGAATACGATTGGAGACTTTAACGGACTCGCCTTCAGCCCGCCTCCAGACGCAGTGCAGGAGTTTCGCGTCGAGACTAATAGCTTTTCTGCGGAGTTCGGCCGCACCGGCGGAGGTGCCGTCAACATCGTCACCAAGAGTGGCGGCAACAAGTACCACGGCACCGCCTATTACTACCACCAGAACGACTTCCTAAACGCCAACAGCTTCGTCAACAATCGCTTTGGCACGCTGCGGCCTGTCCTGCGGAGGCACCAGTATGGCGGCACGGTTGGCGGCCCTGTTTCCATTCCAGGTTTCTATCGAGGCAAGAACAAGACCTTCTTCTTCACCGCTTTTGAAGGCCGCAGAGAAAAGGATCCCGTGCGTAGCGTCACTAGCGTACCGACTGCACTAGAACGCAAGGGCGACTTTTCGGAGACTCGCTTCCTCGGCGCAGCCGGCGGGCAACTGATTCAGATCTACGATCCCAATACCAGTCGCATTGTGAGAGGCGTCCGATCGCGCGATCCATTTCCTGGCAATGTAATTCCACGCGACCGCTTCAACCCGGTGGCCTTAAAAATGCTGGCTGAGTATCCAGACGCCAACCGCACAGGCAGCTCCATCACCGGCCGGCAAAACTACTTGTTCGCTGACAATCGCGGCTATTCGCGAGATCTCTTTACCACGCGCGTCGACCACATCTTCAACGACCGGCATCGCCTCTTCGGTCGCTTCTCACAACAGAAATCTCTCGACACGCAGCCGAGCGTCAAGGTGCGCTTCACCAACTCCAACAACACCAAAGACAGCTTCTACAATTCCGGCTTCGACGACACCTACCAGATCACTCCTTACCTCTTTAACGTCTTCCGCTACATGTACGTGCGCTACCGGGCCAACCTGGTTTCCAACACTCTGGGCTTTGATCCCACCACACTCGGCCTGCCTAACTATATCCGCGATTCGGCCAACGTCTTGATTTATCCGAACATCTCGGTAGGCAGTGGAATCCCAGACCTCGGTGGCACCGCATTCAACCATCAACCCCGCAACACACAGGGCCTTCAAAACAATCTCGTCTGGGTGCACGGCAAACACACGCTCAAAATGGGTGGCGAATATCGCCTCTATCGCTTCTACCCATTTCAGGTCGCCAACCCAACCGGCGCCTACAACTTCAACCAGTTCTATACATCGAACGATCAAATCGGTACGGCCCGTCCCGAGTAAGGCCTTGGTCTCGCCAGCTTCCTCTTGGGCTTCGGTGCCTACACCTATGAAAAAGTCGAGCCCCTCAGTGCCTTCCAACACTACATGGGCAGCTAATTCCAGGACGACTGGAAGGTGGCCCCACGCCTCACTCTCAATCTAGGCGTCCGCTGGGAAGCCGAGACCGGCACCGTTGAGGCTCACGACCGTCTCACCTACTTCAATCCCCAGGCTGACAACGGTACAGGCTTTAATGGCGCACTTGAGTTTACCGGTGGCAAGAACCCGCGCACGATTCGCAAGACCAACTGGAAGAACTTTGGCCCACGCTTGGGCTTCGCCTATCGGGTCACGAACAAAACAGCAGTGCGTGGTGGATTCGGTATCTTCTACCTGCCCATCGGGTTGGAAAACGCAATCTTCCGTGTCGATAATGGAACCTTTCGTCTTGGCAACAACGCCAATCTAGTCCTGCGCGATCGGCCCAATAGTTATGTGCAGCAATGGAATTTCGCAGTGGGTCAACAACTGGGCAAGACCACGGCTATTGACGTCACTTATTTTGGAAGCCGTGGTGTCCGCTTGCCAACCAATAGCCTCGAGCTGAATCAGATTGACCCTAAGAATCTGGCCAATGGTGGAGCCTACCTCAACGAACAGGTGCCTAATCCATTCTTCGGCAAAGGCCTTCCCGGCTTGCTCGCGTTGCAGCGTATCCCGCGCTTGCAACTGCTGAAGCCTTATCCTCAGTTCGCTTCACCCACCACGGCCAATGCCTACGGTGGCAGCTTGATCTACTTCCGCCCGCCCGTAGGCGATAGCATTTACCACGCTGTCACATTTAAGGTGGATCGCAAGTTCTCACGGGGCTTCTCGCTGGGCGCACACTACACCATCTCAAAAGTGCTCGAAACCGGTGGCGGCGGCAACGGCATCGCCTTCCTCGATCCGGCAGGCATTCGCGATACCTACAACGTGAAGCTTGAACGATCAGTTGGCTCATTCGACGTACCGCAACGTGCCGTTATCACTTTCTCCACGCAATTGCCCTTCGGTCGGAGCAAGAAGTATCTGAACAAGAACAAGCTCGTGAATCGTTTCGTTGGCAACTGGCAGTTTTTCTCCAACACAACATTGCAGGCAGGTCTGCCCATCAACGTGGGCGGGCCTGATCTGTCTCGCATTGCCGGCGCTAATCCGTCGTGCGCCTCTGTAGTTCCCGGTGTCGAAGCCGCCTATCCTTTATCGCAGTCGATTGCCAACAGTCGCGACTGGTCTAACGCCTGCGGCTGCACTAAGCCCTGGTTCAATCCCTCTGCCTTCCGCACCACACCAGAGTTTCAAATCCCGGACGGTCCACGCTTCTTGCCAAACATCCGTGAAGGTTGGCTGCGGGCCACCGACGTGAATCTGCAGCAGTCTGTTTTCCTCATCGAGAAGATCCGTATGTCGCTGCAGCTTCGCGCTTTCAACGTCCTCAATCAGGTCTCCTTCGGCGGTCCGAGCGTCATTACAGTAGGGCAGGCCAATTTCGGGAGTGCTGGTGGTGTAGTTGACAATTCACGCCGCGCCGAGGTTGGAGCAAAAATCTACTTCTAGGCGGGCTAAGATCGAATCATGCCCAGATTCGTTTTAGCGATTAGTTTTGCCTTCAGCCTATTCGGCCAATCCGCGCTCCCTCCAGGATTAGAGCGTGGGGTGACTGTCGAAGGAATCACCGAATACAAAGTCACCGGAAATGGTTTAAGGGTTCTTCTTTTTCCAGATCCGTCCAAGAACAAATTCACCGTCAACATCACTTACCTCGTCGGTTCGCGCCACGAGAATTATGGGGAAACCGGGATGGCTCACTTATTGGAGCATCTGGTTTTTAAAGGTACACCCAAGCATGGCAACATTCCGAAGGAACTGACCGACCACGGCTGCTTTCCCAATGGCACAACCAGTTGGGACCGGACAAACTACTTTGAAACCTGCAATGCATCGGAAGAGAATCTGCACTGGGCACTTGATCTTGAATCAGACCGGATGGTCAATTCCTTCATCGCGAGAAAAGACCTCGACAGTGAAATGACAGTAGTTCGCAACGAGTTTGAAAGTGGTGAAAACAGTCCCATCCGCATCATGTTCCAGCGCACGATGGCCACGATGTTTGAATGGCACAACTACGGCAAGACTACGATTGGCGCTCGCAGCGACATCGAGGGAGTGAATATTGATCGGCTTCAGGCCTTCTATCGCCGCTTCTATCAACCCGATAATGCCGTACTGACGATCACCGGGAAATTCGACGAAGCCAAGACTCTTGCGATGGTGATGGAGCTTTTCGCATCGATCCCCAAGCCAGCGCGAACCCTCCAGCCTACTTACACCGAAGAACCAGTCCAGGACGGCGAAAGATTGGTGACTGTCCGCCGTGTCGGTGGCATTCAGGTCTTGATGGCCGGCTACCACATCCCGGCTGGTACTCATCCTGATATCGGTGCACTGAATCTCCTCGACGCGGTCTTAAGCGATGATGCAACGGGTCGAATCTACAAACGCCTGGTGGAAACCAAGAAGGCAACTCAAAACTTTACCCAGACTTTTGAGCTCACCGAGCCTGGTGCGATGTTGAATGGCGTTGTGTTGTCCAAGACGGACAATGTCGAAGAAGTAAAGAAGATCTTGCTTGATACCGTTGAGGGCTTTGCAAAAGAACCGGTAACAAAACTGGAAGTGGATCAGGCCAAGCAGGCACTGCGCAAGAACTACGAGATCGGGTTCAACAACGCAGAGCGTGTTGGGCTGACCCTCAGCAATTACATTGCCCTCGGAGACTGGCGCACCTATTTTGTGATCCGCGATGCAACCCTCAACGCAACCAATGAACAGGTTCAGCAGGCTGCACTTCGCTACATGAAGCCATCGAACCGCACTCTCGGTGTCTTTGTCCCTGAAGACAAGCCAGACCGAACTGAAGTTCCAAAGGCGCCAACGATTTCTTCCCTGGTTAAAGATTACAAGGGGGGAGCTGCCCTTGCAGCAGGTGAGGCCTTCGATTCTTCAGCCGCCAATATTGATGCCCGCACCAAACGAACGAAATTAGCATCGGGAATTCAGACCATGCTTTTGTCCAAGAAGACTCGTGGCGAAAAGGTCAATGCCCAGATTGTGATCCGCTTGGGCGATGAGAAATCGCTTGCTGGAAAGAGCGAGATTGGCAGTCTAACGGCCAGTATGCTCGATCGCGGCACTACCAGCCATGACAAGAAGCAACTGAAAGATGAACTGGATCGCCTGAAGGCCAATGCCCGTGTATTCGGAGGTGCAACGCAGGTTCTTGCCTCCATTGAAGCCCCGCGTGCGAACCTTCCACAGGTTCTCAAACTTGTAGCCGAGATGATGAAAGAACCTTCTTTCCCTGAGAGCGAATTTCAAGAGGTGACAAAGGCTTTTATCAGCAGTGTTGAAAATGGCCAGAAGGAACCGCAAGTGGTTGCCATGACCGCCATGGCGCGTCACATGTCTCCATACCCGAAAGGCGATATTCGTTACCGCTCCACACCCGAAGAACAGATTGAAAACATCAAGGCCGTGAAGCTTGATGATCTGAAAGCCTTCCACAAACAGTTCTACGGTGCCTCGGCTGGACAGATATCGATTGTCGGAGATTTTGATGAAGCAGTTGTAGCCCCGCTTCTGGCGAACCTCTTTGGTTCCTGGACTGCGAAGGCCCCCTTTACTCGCGTCCCCAACCCTTACAAGCCGGTCGCTCCCGTAAACCAGTCCTTCCAGACCCCGGACAAAGCGAATGCAGTTTTCTTTGCCAGCTTCCCGATCCAGATTAGCGATGACCATCCCGACTATCCTGCTCTGGTTCTTGGCAACTACATACTCGGTGGTGGCTTCCTGAACTCCCGTCTGGCCAGCCGCATCCGGGGCAAGGAGGGCCTTAGCTACGGGGTTGGTTCCAATTTCTCAGCTTCCCCCAAGCAAGACAATGCCATGTTTATGGGCAATGCCATTCTGAACCCAGCTAACATCCAGAAGGTGGAAAAAGCTTTTCAGGAAGAACTCGAAAAAGCCTTCAAGGAAGGCTTCACGCGTGAAGAAGTAGATTCGGCAAAGAAAGGCTGGCTGCAATCGCGGCAAGTTATGCGCACTGAAGACAGCATGTTGACTGGCACGCTCAACACGAACGCAACCTATGATCGCACCATGCTTTACACCCGCGAGGTGGAAAGCAAAGTGGATTCGCTTACTCCTGAGAAGGTGAACGAAGTTTTCAAGAAGTATATGGATCCTTCAAAGCTAAGCATCTTCAAAGCAGGCGATTTTGAGAAGGCTGGAATCAAGCCTTAACCAAAAGAAAAAGGTCCGCCCCAACATGCTGAGGCGGACCTTTTTCTTTTTTACCTAAACGTATTGGAAGTTGCCGTCGGCGCCGACTGTGATCGTGATCACCTCGGGACGAATGCCTTCTGCCATCATGCCAAGTACCCGGCGACTGATGTCCGGCAGTACAGTATTGGTCAGGATGTTGTCGACATTGCGGGCACCCGATTCCACTTCGGTGCAGCGCGCGGCCACTGCATCGATCACGTCCGAACCGGCGGCAAGCTCGATCTTGTGAGTTGCCTTGAGGCGCTTCTGGATCTTGGCCAGCTTCAGCTTGACGATCGTCTTGAGAACTTCGTCCCGCACCGGGAAATAGGGGATGATCACCATGCGGCCAAGGAAGGCCGGCTTGAAGATCTTGTCGAGTTCCGGCTTCATGGCCAAGACGATACCTTCCGGTGAGGGCATCGTTTCCGGGTCAGCCACCAGCTTCATCAAGGTGTCTGTCGCCGCATTGGACGTCAGGATGATTACGCTATTGCGGAAGATGATTTCCCGGCCTTCGCCGTCCTCCATGCGGCCCTTGTCAAAGACCTGGAAGAAGAGCTCAAGTACATCCGGGTGAGCCTTCTCAACTTCGTCTAGCAGGACCACGGAATAGGGACGTCGTCGCACGGCTTCAGTAAGGACGCCGCCTTCGCCGTAGCCGACATATCCAGGAGGTGAACCCTTCAATGTCGATACGGTGTGAGCTTCCTGGAACTCGCTCATGTTGATGGCGATCATATTGTCTTCGCCACCATAAAGCATGTCGGCGATGGCAAGAGCTGTCTCTGTTTTACCAACGCCCGATGGGCCAACCAGCATGAAGACGCCAACCGGCTTGACCGGATCGTCCATGCCGGCTTTGTTGGTTCTAATGCGCTCAGAGATCGCATGCATGGCATGGTCCTGACCGATTACGCGTGCACACAGGTGCTTCTCGAGTTCAAGAACCGTTTGAATTTCATCCTTCAGCATTTTGCCAACTGGGATGCCAGTCCAGCCGGCGATCACTTCTCCCACTACCTGAGCGTCGACTGAAACACGCATCAACGGGCTCTCACCCTGCAGCTCTTCGAGTTCCCTGGTCTTGGCGTTAATCTTAGTGCGGAGATCTTCCTTGTCGAGGCCTTCTGTGTTGGCCATGATCTGATCGCGAATCTCGCGGATCTCGGTGACGATGGAGCCTTCCTTCTCCCACCGGTCCTTTAGCTGTTTGAGCTTGGCCTCGGCAACGACCTTCTTTTCAGCGATCTCACCAAGACGTTCCTTGTGGTCGGCACCGATTTCGAGCTCACGATTCAGAACACGAGTCTGCACCTCATAGTCGTCAATCTCACGCTGCACCGATTCAACGGGAGGAGGCACCGAGTTTTGTCCAAGAGCCAATCGTGCGCAGGCCGTATCGAGAACACTGACGGCTTTATCGGGTAACTGACGATCCGGCAAATAACGATGCGACAGTTTCACAGCCGCCGCGAGACCTTCGTCCAGAATCAACACATTGTGGTGCTTCTCGAGCATGGGGAGGATGCCACGCAGCATAAGCTGGCAATTGTATTCACTCGGCTCCTCCACCTTCACCAACTGAAAGCGGCGTGCGAGAGCGGGATCCTTCTCAAAGTACTTTTTGTATTCGGTCCAGGTAGTGGCAGCTAGCGTGCGAAGCTCACCGCGGGCGAGAGCGGGCTTGAGCAAGTTGGCCGCATCGTTCTGTCCCGCCTGGCCACCAGCGCCAATCATCGTGTGTGCTTCGTCGATGAACAGGATGATCGGTGTAGGCGACTTCTTGACTTCATCGATCAATCCCTTGAGACGATTCTCAAACTCGCCTTTGACGCTTGCGCCCGCCTGAAGCAGGGCAAGGTCGAGAGTGCGAAGCGTTACATTCTTGAGCGGCGGCGGTACGTCGCCAGCGACGATGCGGAGCGCGAGGCCCTCGACGATTGCCGTCTTGCCTACGCCAGCCTCACCCACCAGGATTGGATTGTTCTGGCGGCGGCGAGTCAGGATATCGACCACCTGCCGGATCTCAAAATCGCGGGCCAGCACCGAGTCGATCTTGCCGTTCTTTGCATTCTCGGTCAGGTTGATTGTATAGGCGTCGAGGTTCGGAGACTTTGAATTCGGGTTGACCCGAGGTGCTCCATCAGGGCCAGGTTGGCTCGCAGCGGCAGAGGGCTCTCCCTCGCCAAGGTCCTTCATCTCAGAGCTCTCGTAGGAAGACCCACAGATCGCGATGAAGTTGTCCTTCAGCGATTTCGGGTCAATCTTCTTGAACTCCTTTGACACATCGCCCATGAGCCTGACCAGCTCTTCGTTCTGCGTCAAGGCAATGATGCAGTAGCCGGTACGGACGTTGCCGGAATCAAAGTCAAGTGAAGCGGCAGACCAGGCTTCGCTCAGCATTTTGACAAGCGTGGGTGCAAGCACCGGACTACGCGCATTGCCGCTCTTGAGCTTATCGAGCGAGCCGGTAAGTTGAGCCGCAAGCTTCGATTTGTCGATGTCAAAAGCCTTGAGAATGGCTGGAAAGTCACCGCCTGAATTCTCAAGCAGCTTCATCAGAAAGTGTTCAATTTCGACATCATAGTGTGTGCGCTGCAGACAGAAGCCAGCTGCAGCCTGCATGGTATTCCGTGTGGTGTCGTTCAGCTTCCCGATCAGGGATTTCAAATTGACGCTCATCAAGTCCTCCGGTATCTAATTCAAAAGAAAAACTGTATCTGCAGGATCTTCCGTTCGTTGCTGGCCTGTGTTCATCCAGGTAAGCCACCCAAGCATTGGCGGAGAATCCGAGTCTACCCCAAGTTCACACTTCGGGACACTGCTTCGGTCGAGTATCAACTGCACTTCAAAGATCAGCTCGCCGTTGGAAAAAAACTTGGTTACCGCTTCCAGTGGTTTGTAAGCATTCCCGCCTGGTAGAAAGTCTCGATATTGTTCGATGTTTAGCGGGCCAACACAGATCTTCGCACGTGAGGCCCGATCCCAGACTGCATCCCCTACAACAACTCCGAATCCGAGTTGTTCAGCCTCGGTTGCCGGGTCTGCAAACTTGCAGATATCCTGATCTGACAACGTATACCAGGAACCACCGAACTCTTCAACTGAGATTGGCACGTCAAAGTAGTCGCCGAGAAACTGTTCGAGCGCCAACGCAGAGCGTGTCTGCATTGACAACAAACCTGAGTAGAAGACGAGTGATGTGTCACTGACAGCCTGACGATTGGCTAGCCCCGCCGTACCAAGGCCGATGAAGTCGAGCAGGTAGCCCGACATGCGATCCTGCCGCTCGCGCTCATAGCTCACCCAGAAGCGATACTTTTCCCAAGCCTGATAGAACAGCGATATCAGCCGATGATGGAAGATATCGAGAAAGGCGAGTGTAGTTGAATCTTTGTCGCGAATGCGGTCGAGAACAAAGTCGGAGTAGCTCAAGGGTAGAACCCCAGAGGCCCCAACCAGGCCCATAAAATTCACTCGCATTGTTGGTGGCTGCCAAGCCACTTTTTCCGAATTGAAATCTGGCCATTCGAGGCTGTGAATCTGAGACGGCGGAAACGAATATGCAGGGTTCACTCCGAATCGAACAACTTCAAGTTGTGGGGTTTTCGGAAAGACACCGGGAGGTGTCAAACCATGACCGAGACGGGAAAGTAGGCGTACCGCCTGAAAGAACTGGAAGCCGCCGGGCTTGCCGTCAAAAAGCTCGTCGAGCCAATTGCGACGGTGCGCCAGAGGGTACTCTTGGACATCCAGATGGACCGGTTCTAGACCAGAATTTTCTGTCCAGCGCGAGGTGGCCATTGTTTGAGCGGCTCCTTCCTTTGGATTGTCCGCACAGACAATTGCGTGAAACTGTTGAGGGATGCGTAGTTTGCGAGAAAGCGTTCCAGTACGGCTGCGAAAAGATAGACTCCGCCTCCAACGAACTGCTCTTCATCCAGTTCTATTTCGACCTCTGAGCCTCGCGCGAACGCGATTCCATCGTCTGAGACGAGTCGAGCAAATTTCCGCTTCGACTTCAGGCCAACAATACTGCTGATCATTCGTTCGCTTGCTGGAGAATTTGTAGTGTTGTAGAGGTTCAGGATTTGCTGGAGGGCCTCTTTTCCTTCTTCCACCAGCGAGAGGTAATTGAGCGAGAGGTGTGAAACCAGGCGCCAGTAGATGTTCTTCCCTATGGAAGGCCGAAGGGTGGACGTTGGTTTGCGAAGCGCTACTATCCGCTTCAAGGGCGCACTGAGATCGAGTTCAAAATCGCCTGCTTCATTTCCAAAGGGGAGCCTCGACGGGAGGTCTCGATTGGTGCAGAAGGTCTTGATTGTGATCGAGTCCACATCCGGGTGTTTCGGACGAAAAGCCAGATCGACAAGCGACAGGTACATATCGGTCCCGTCATCGTTCGCCCTGGGTGAGGCCCGGCGGGAAGCAATGTAAAAGTTCTGTTGCTTCTGGGAGAGCTGGGCATGTCGAATCGAGTAAAAGGGTTCGTGCTTGATGCTGGTCTGTTGATTGAGGTCTACCGATGTGACCTCGGCGATGGAATGAATTTCCAGGGCATTCATGCGACGCACATCAGGCACGATGGCGTATTCCGGTTTCTTCTGGTCCATTAGAATCGGCTCGCAGGTCTGCGGGAAAAGGTTGATGATCGGCGTGGCACAAGTGCGAAAAGTTGTCGCTGAAATGCCAGTCTCAAGTCTCAATCGCACGTCTTCGGAATCAATTCGAGACACGAGGAAGATTACTTCAAATTCGTTCTTGAAACCGTTCCGTAGAACTGAGGCCAGCCCACCCAATTCAAGGAAGAAAAACTTCTCGGGGAATGAGAAGAATTCCTGCAGCAATCGGTAGGCCAGGAAGGCCCTGCCAGGGTAGCTAAGTACTCCTTCTTCTTTCTCGAAGCCCATCGGCCGTATTGAATCCAGTGGGATTTCGATCGGTGCCTGACGCGGCTCCTGCGGATTACGGACCAGTATGCGCGTCACTTTGCTGCAAAGCACTTCATAGAGGGAATGGATGACCGAAGATTCTCCATGGAGATAGATCTGGAGCCTGTCGAGATCAAGCTGACCTAGTTCTACGTCCCCTGGAGCGCTGAATCTTACGGCTATGGAGTACTGTGCGTCTGGTGCCTTGATGGCTGGGCGGAGACGGTCTGGAGTTGCAAATTCCGCTGCCGTGGCGTTGACTGGATAGAGTGTCAGGTCATAGCAGGTGCGGAACTTGCAGGGTACGCCTTGCACTGCTTTGGAATACAAGATGGAACCCTGCGGAATCAGTAGTCCTTTGTCGAGCTTGCCCTTGGTCGGGTCCAATTCAAACTCCACGATCGACATCGAAGGAATTGGCTGAATGAAGTGCGGATAGACAATACCGAGTATGGCTTCAGTCAGTTCAGGGAATTCATCGTCGATTTTTAGATGAACCCGAGCTGCAAGAAAAGCAAAGCCTTCGAGAAGGCGTTCTACGTGCGGATCTTCACACTTGTCTCCTTCAAGAACAAGGCGAGAAGCGATTTTCGGATAACGCTCAGCAAAGTTCGCCGCCAATTGGCGGATGTAGGTTAGCTCGCGTTCGTAATAGAGAAGGAGGTCGTCGCGCATGTCAGCCTAAATTCGTCCCTCTGCTTTTACGCGGTAAGTTTGATTCACTCCGTCAAGGCTGGTGTCGAAAGAGACTTGTTCTGGCGCAGGGTCCATCAACAAGAGCCCCTCAATTCGAAAGTCGAGTCGTTGGATTGATTTCGCCGAGGCATCGAGCATAGGGATGACGCGAACATCCTTCATGCGTGGTTCGAAGATTTCTATCGCCCTCTCAATGGAGGCCAAAAGTTTGTTTTGTTCGATGTGACTCGATAGTTGGATCGAAGATATGTCAGGCAATCCAAATACATAGGCAGACTTGTTGAGTTCGATCAGCGCTGCATCAGGGGGGACGGCAATGCTGCGTGAATTCAACAGCCATTCGATATCACGCCGAACAGCGGCTCTTAGCCTCCTCACGGATTCCGATCGGGTGGGAGAAGCCTCAGCATTGTTCTTCGGATCGGTGTCGATCAGGCGATCCAGCACCGAAAGAGTAGCAAGGACGTCGAGTTGAAATGCCACTTAGCGCATCACCTTGGCCTAGGATCTCAAAGAGAGAGCTCGGACTGGGTCTAACCGGCAAATTTGTTGAAAGACCAGCGAGCGCTCTGTTGAATCGTCAACTGTTTGTTCGTGATAGAGGTAAAGGTCTACCAGTGCCTGCACAACGACGGATCTATCTTCCCATTCCGGGATTTTGAACTCAACCAGTTTTGCTTTGACGTCTTCGAGGAATGGTTGTGCAATGTCCTTCGCGTTTGCCTGGACACAGATTTCCGCCACTTGCAATCTCCTGAGGAATTTACCACGGGCTGAAGGCTGATTCTCGACCTCATTCCGCATGATTTCAAGTGCCTTAGCCTTGTCGCCGCGACGCAGTGACTCTATTGCGACACGGAACGGGTCTGCCATTCTTTTGCGCCAGGGCAGGGGACTTGTTCGGACTGGCGGAGTGGGTATTGCGGCCGCAGGATCTGATTCTTCGTTTTCCGCTTGTGCTGGAGGATCATCGTTGAGATCGTCAAGCCAGGCCAACGTCTGAGGATTGCAAGCCGGGGTTTCGTCCATCAGGATTGCCGTGCGGATTTCAGGTACGTCCCGCAGTAGAGTGCGGACTTCGCCTCGAATGGCCTGAGACACTCCATTGTAGTCGTCACCCAAACCGACGCATGCTTCAGTCGTCATGCGGTGCAAATCCAGCCAGGCTCGGCTTGCTGGAAGAACAAGGCTTGCTTCGGTCAAGTCGAGAAGTTCTTTCCATTTCGAAGCGAGCAGGTAAATACGAAGCTGACGGCGAATTTCCGTGGGTGGTGCCTCAAGCTCACGCATCTCACCCTTGGCGGCTGCCGCCCGTAATTCGCCAAAACGAAGCCCGCGCATCATCAGATAGGATCCGGGGTTGGTGGGGTCCATCTGGCGCAATTGAGCCGCAGCGTGAACCAGGCCCTCGACGAGGGCTTTTCGACTCGCTGGTTCGGTACCGCTGAATGCGGCGATGTTGATTCCTGAGCCCTGGGGTACCAGAGCGGCGGCTTCGCCCGTTGCCGATTCTTCACCTGGGGCAACTGCTTCGGCAGCCTCTTCAATTGGGTCAGGCTCATTCTCGCGTTTCTTATCCAGAAGATTCTTTGCGACCTGCTTAACCTCTTCGTTGGCTTGCACAAAGCGCGAAAAGGATGGAGCGAATTCTCCAAACTTTTCGTCACAGATACTGCTAAGGGATTTCGTGTCGGATAGTATCTGGATCAGGGAAGCTTGCAGCGCAACATAGAAGGCCTTTGGTGTCTGATCGAAAGACTCGTCAAACAACTCTGGAGCCAGCTTTCCTTCGTCCAGTTTGGTCTTTCTTGTCTCAATCGCCTTTTCGCTTGCAGAACCCTGTTCGTAACCAACATCGCGTGATTCCTTGAATTTGTGGTAAGAATAACCGTCCTTGGTTAGTTTGAGCTCCTGTAGGAGGCGGATAAGTTGATTGGAAAGCCAATCGAGAGGAGTGGCTCGAAACTCTGCGTCGCCATCTTCGAGTTCTGGATAGAGGTGATCCCAAAACTTTTCGACGAGGCCATGCACCAGGGAGAGTCCTTCCAGGACTCCGTCAAAACCACGTTGGCGAACAGCCGCTTCAGTAAGCCAGACGGCGAGTTGCAGGTCTTTTGAGCGGGTGGCGAGAACTTCTTCGCAAAGCTTACTAGTCATCAGCCAATCAGCGACTTTGCGTTCGCGCTTCCAGTCTCCCTGTTCAATGTCGTCTTCTTCTCGCCGTGCTTCCTTGATCTTGTCGTAGACAGGATCATAACGCAGGTCTGCACCGCCGGGGTTGTCACCCGGCACCGGGTTTAGGATGTCTTCACGAAAGGGCATTCTTTAGGAGTTTAAGCTAATTGAAGCGGACTGCTCATCGTCCCGACGATTATTGTCGGAGTCGACCTCGGGCTGATCAAATTCAATTGTACGGACTTCAAGAAAAGGAACCTCTTCACCATCGACGATCAGAAGTTTTTGACCCAAAGGATAGCTGCCGCCCTCGTCTTCTACCCAAAGGGTTTGACGTCCGAGCCACACTGATTCATCTGGATAAGTAAACGAAAACGGGTAGATAGCGGGAAGCAGAACTTCTCCCATGTCATCACCCTTAAAGTTCTTGCTGGTGTTTATGAAAGCTGGAGTCCAAAGTGTGTCCCGAAGTCTCTTCGGAGCTTCGATACGTACAGAAGCGATGTGCTCGAAGGGGACCCACATGTATGCGCCGGCACCAAAAAGTTCCAGCCTTGCTCCAAGATCCTTGTCGGCATCTCGAATTTCAGAGAAGGGCTTGCCGTTGAGTTTGCCGGATAGTTGTGATTTGGCCTCCGTTTTGGGGAAGGTCCGATTTTTGTACATGGCATGCCGTTCGCGTTCGGCATGAATGGCTGAGAAGTACAGGATCGCCCCCAGCTTTGCCTGGTCATTGGAGTCGGCCAAGAGATTTAGATGTTTCTCGGCACGGTCCAACTCGCCGGCAAAACAGAGAGCTTCAAACAGGGATGTGCGGGCAGCCAAATCCGTTGGGGAATTGCGCAAATGTCCGGCAAGCGCTTCGAGCGCTTGCCGGACATGCCCTGCTTCGATCAATTGTTGGGCAGGATGAGCCATGTTGTTAGACTTTGACGTTCTTCCTGATGTCCCAGCCTCCGCCGATAGCGCCTTCGAGACCCTTCCCGTCGGCCTTCTCGGGGTAGTATTCAAACCTTATTTTTGAGTAAGCGATTGAAAGGGACTCGCCAGGATTTTCTCCGCTTCCGTGGAGCTGAAGCGAGACGAAAAATGCCTGTTCCAGAATCAATTTGATGTAAGTCTGATTGGTTGAGTTGATCTGCTTCATGTAGCCAAACTCGATTTTCTTGATCGCAGTCGCCTCGCCGATGAATTCCATGATTTTTGGTGAATTGGCGTCGCACGACTTCGTAATGTTGAGTTCTCCCCAGTGGGCCTTGCCCGCCTGGGATTCGCCAGAGGCCTTAGAAGCGCCCTGAGCGTTGTGAACTCCCCAACTGAAGCTATCGACTTCAATTGCGTCAGGCACCGGGAGGAATTTCCCCTTGATGCCGTCAATCTTAATCCAAATATTACCGTTTCCCATGTTGTTTAGTGAATCTCCTTCTATCTATGTAAGCGTCGGTTTTTGGTGTCTTGGTTCATTTTTCGAGAAAAGTTTATTTCGCTTGTGCTGGCAGTTCAGCCACCAGGCGCAGAGACACGGACAATTCATCGAGTTGGAAATGTGGGCGCAGGAAAGCGACAGCGCGATATGCACCTGGCTTGCCGGGAACATCAACTACGTCAATACGAGCTTCGCGAAGAGGGCACTTGGCTTTCATCGCCGGGCTCGCTGTATCGTCTGGGGTCACATATTGAGTGATCCATTTGTTGAGGAAGTTCTCTGCATCGGTACGTGACATGAAGCTGCCGATTTTGTCGCGCATCATCGATTTCAGATAGTGTGCGTAGCGGCTGACAGCCATGATGTATGGTAGCTGTGTCGAGAGGCGGGAGTTTGCATTTGCCTTTTCGTCGTCGTAGAGTTTGGGCTTCTGCGAACTCTGGACGCTGAAGAAGGCTGCATAGTCGGTGCCCTTGCAATGGCAGAGCGGAATGAAGCCGAGGTCCGCGAGCTCTTTTTCACGGCGGTCGGTGATTGGAGTCTCAGTCGGGCACTTCATGACGGCCTCGCCGTCGTCGGTCTGGAAGTTATGGACAGGCAGGCCTTCTACAAGACCACCACCCTCAACACCACGAACCGAGACGCACATGCCGTAATTCATGAAGCTATCTGCGAGGCGTGTGCCCAGCGAATAGGCTGCATTCGACCAAACGTATTTGGAGTGATCGCTGCCATCGACGGATTCCTCATAATTGAACTCGTCAACCGGTTTTGTTTCGCGACCATAAGGGAGACGGCCAAGAGTTCTCGGAAGGCAAAGCCCCACATAGCGGGAATCTTCACTCTGGCGGAAGCCTTTCCATTTGGCGTACTCTGTGGAGTCGAATACCTTGGCAAGATCACGGGGTGCATCGATCTGCGTCCAACTGTCGAGGTTGACCAGGCTGGGGGCTGCGGCGGCAAAGAACGGAGCGTGAGCCGCTGCGGCAACCTGAGAGATCTTCTCGAGCAGTTCGACGTCTTCCGGGTGCTTGCCGAATTCGAAGTCCCCAATCAGAGCGCCGTAGGGAGCTCCACCGAAGACACCATACTCTTCTTCGTAAACCTTTTTGAACAGGGCGCTTTGGTCAAATTCAGGAGCGCGCTGCATATCGCGAAGCAGGTCCTTCTTGTTCGCGTTGAGCACGCGAATCTTGAGGTTTGCGCTGGTGTTTGAATTGAAGACCATGTGACGGAGACCGCGCCAGGAGCCTTCCAGCTTCTGGTATTCGGCATGGTGGAGGATCTCGTTCAACTGAATCGAAAGGAGGTGATCAATCTGTGCAATGCGCTGATTGATCATGGTTTCGACGTCGCGAGCCACATTCATGTGGCCTTCAAGAAACTGACCAACGAATTCCTTGACCAGATTCTTGCCGCGTTCTCGAGCTGGGGTATCAGTTCCGAAACGCCCCTGTTCGACAATACTGTCGAGCAGGTTGAGTTCCTGAGCCTGTGCCGCCGCTGCCTGGTTTGCTGCTTGTTTTTCGGCCATGATTCCTACTCCTTGTCCTTATCAATTTCGGTTTTGATCTTGTCGAGAGCTTCGGTGTTGGATACAGCATTTAACAAGGATTCCTCAAGCTTGTCATTTCCCTGAAGGCTGCCACGCAGATCTGACAAACGCGTGCGCAAATCGAGCAGTTCCTTGAGCGGAGCAACCTGCTTGACGATATTACCTGGTTCGAAATCATCCATGCTCTTAAAGTTTAGGTCGACTCGAAGCTGCCCGGCGTTGGAGTCTTCGCTCAGCTTGTTCTCAACGGTGAGGAAGAGATGAGGCTTCATCGATTCCAGAACCTTGTCAAAATTGTCGGGAGTGATCTCGACAAACTTGCGCTCCTTCAGTTTGGGCAATGGTTCTGTTGGATGACCGGTAAAGTCACCTAAAACTCCCATCACGAATGGAAGTTCTTTCAGTTCGATTGCGTCACCAACCTGCACGTCATATGTGATCTGCACGCGCGGTGGGCGAATTTTATCCAGTTTATGTTGGGTACTGTCACGTCCCATAAGGTATCCTCCTTGAAGATTGATCCGAATTCTTAGCTTTCAAAATGAGAGCCGACTCGGATACTGTAATAGAAAATGAAGGCCGTGTGAATAGGTAAAGCGAGAATATCGCAATCTAATTTAGAATTAGAGAGAGTATAGGGGGAAGTGACAATTCGATGAAGCAACTGCAACCAGTGATTTGGTCGAAAGGCACCTTCTTGCAGCCCCAGCACCTGCAGACACAGGACCGATATCTTGAGAGCCTTTTGCACTTCCGTCAGGGAGCGCTTCGATTTGCTCCCTATGGCCTTCAGCGATTGGTATTCAGTAAGCAGGCTTTGGCCGCAGGTCAGCTTCAGATTGAAGCAGCTAGCGGTCTGCTCGCCGATGGATTGGCATTTGATATTCCGGGTTGCGATAGTGCGCCAGAAGCCAAAGCACTGGCGACCTGGTTTGAACCGGTCGACGGCATCGTTCCGCCGTCTCTCGACCTCTACCTTGCTGTGCCCACCTATCGCTATGGCGGGGCCAACGTGGGCCGCCCTCAACTGCAGAAGGATGGGCGTTACCTGGTAGAGACGCTTTTGGTGAACGACGAAAACAGCGGATTGGCCCAGAAGCCGGTTCAGGTGGCGCGAAAGAATTTCCGGATTCTTACGGAATATGAATTGGGCGAAGGGATGACCAGCATTAAGCTGGCGCGGGTTCGTAAAGATGAAGCCGGGCAATTTCAACTGGATCAATCCTTCGTTCCTCCTCTTTTGGATATAGCGTCAAATGAACACATAATGGGTCTCGCAAGACGCACAGTTGAGCTTTTAGCTGCAAAAAGTTCTAATTTGGCGGGCATGAGGCGCCAAAAGAACCTTACGCTGGCCGATTTTACGTCTGGAGACATCGCCAATTTCTGGTTGCTGTACACAATCAACTCGAGTTTGCCGGTGATCCGGCACGCATTTGAGTCCAGACACGGGCATCCTGAAGACTTCTATGCCGAGCTGACGGCTTTAGCTGGGGCACTCACGACATTCTCCAATGAGATCGAACCAGCGGATTTGCCGATCTACCAGCACGACGATCTAGGGCCTTGTTACCGCGACCTCTGTGGCAAGATTTTTAAGCTGCTTGAATCGACAGTTCCTACA
>ENA-ORBV01004524-ORBV01004524.1-microbial-mat-metagenome-genome-assembly--contig:-NODE-4524-length-26567-cov-11.558701_pt1 | contig 26567 bp, 25 predicted proteins | sample MGYA00237777_ERZ505514 | MGnify/ENA primary metagenome ERZ505514 (study PRJEB26160, sample SAMN06269048) | microbial mat metagenome | isolation source: Oligotrophic lake microbial mat | place...
GGGCTGGGGGCTGGGGCTGCAAGCCTAAGGTAGCCCGGATGCGGCGGAGCGGAATCCGGGCTACGGTAACAATCGAAACCGGTGCACTTCGGTGGGGTCGACTTCATTGGGATCGACATCATTGGGATCGACATCAATCGAAGTATCCGAGTTGGCCGCTTGATCGACGGTCAACAAGCCAATGCCGTTGGCGCTGCGGGTAAAGCCGGCGATGCCGGTGCTCATGTCAATGATCAGCAGCATCGCATCTGCTTGCGCGCTGGTGAGATCCACTTCACGCACGATAGGCATTCTGCGCAGTTGGCCGAGTAGACGCGCATAGTCTTCGGCCGATCCAATGCCAGCGACGCGGATGTTGAATCGTCCCGGCGAGCCGGCGCTGGCAAGATCGATGGCATAGCGCGCTGATAGCGCGTTGGCAGCCAGTTCCGCACCCGCCGCCAGCGCGATCGCCGAATCGGCATTGCTGGTGGACTCTCGAGCCAACTGCTCGCCGTCTTGCAGCACCTGCCACTCGGCCACCCACAGCGCACCTTCGCGATACAACTTGCCCATCAACACCGTGCTGCTGTTGTAGCGCTGCGCAGCGGCTTGCGCCGTGGTTTGATCGGACGCCCACACTTTGGCGGCGTCGATGCGTTGCTGATCTTCGACATCCAGCAAGGGGTAGGTCAGCCGCAAGCCACGCTGGGTCGCGCGTGCGGTCAGTGCGGCGACCGCTTGCGCTTGCGCACTGCCGAGCAAGCGCGGCCCACGCCCGTCATCAATCGCCAACCACACCACCGGCTGCGGGCGCGGCTCAGGCCACAAGGTGCGACCGGCCGCGCTCAAGGCGCGATCCACCGCGCCGGCCTCAAATCGGGCAATCAGATAAGTGCGCCCCGCTCGCTCGTCTTGCCGATAGCGAAACTGCTGCACCAAGGCCGCGGCGTCAGCCAAGGCCGAACTCAAACGCGAGTCGTTGGCCGCGCCCGGATCGCCGGTACGCTTGACGAACACCTCACCCAGCGCCGCAGCCAAGGCGGCAAGTCGGTCTGGCTCGGATTGCGAAACCACCGCGACTTCGCCCTCATACGCATCCAAGGCTTGTGCGTGCACTGAGGACGGCAATGCGCTGGCCAGCATGCAAGCGAGCAAGCCTCCGAGCAAGCTTCCAAGCATTGATAACGACGTCCGCATTGCGCCTTTCCTATTCAAGCAGTGACCGCATGGTGCCGAATGCCGACGTTTGCGTCCATGCGGCGGCAAGCTTGTTGGCGTCGCCTGATAAACTGCGCGCCCTTTGACGCCACTGCGGACGCCTCTGTGACCACGCCATTTAAACCGCTCACTTACCGCGATGCCGGGGTGGATATCGATGCGGGCAATGCCTTGGTCGAGCGCATCAAACCGCTGGTCAAGCGCAGTTTCCGACCGGAAGTGATGGGCGGACTCGGCGGCTTCGGCGCGCTGTTTGATCTGTCCGGCAAGTATCGAGAGCCCGTTCTGGTGTCTGGCACCGATGGCGTTGGCACCAAGCTCAAACTGGCTCAACAACTCGGCCGCCACGACACCATTGGTATCGACCTGGTTGGCATGTGCGTCAACGACGTGCTGGTGCAAGGCGCCGAGCCGCTGTTTTTTCTCGACTATTTCGCAACCGGCAAGTTGGATGTCGACACCGCAGCGGCGGTCGTGGGCGGGATTGCGCTGGGGTGTGAAATGGCGGGCTGCGCCTTGATTGGGGGCGAGACCGCCGAGATGCCCGACATGTATCCGCCGGGCGAATACGACCTTGCCGGATTTTGTGTGGGTGCCGTTGAAAAGGCCAACTTGCTGGATGGCCGTTTGGTTGCCGCTGGCGATGTGCTGATCGGGATTGGTTCCAGTGGCCCGCATGCCAATGGCTACTCATTAATTCGACGCATTCTGGAACGCGCAGGACGACCGCTTGAACTCGACCTCGGCGGCGTCAGCCTCGTCGATGCGCTGATGGCGCCGACGCGCTTGTACGTCAAGCCCATGCTCGACCTGTTGGGCAAGCACCCCGTCCATGCCATGGCCCACATCACCGGAGGTGGCTTGTCGGAAAACATCATCCGCGTGGTGCCAGAGGGCTTGGGATTGAGTATCGCCGCCAGCAGTTGGACGCTGCCCCCGGTTTTCGAGTGGCTGCAAACCGAAGGCAGCGTGGCGAAAAGCGAAATGTGGCGCACCTTTAATTGCGGGATTGGCTTTGTGTTGATCGTCGCCGCCGATACCTGCGCGGGCGTTGAAGCAGCGCTCGATGCGCAGCAATTACCGCATTGGCGGATCGGTGAGGTGGTCAAGGCTGGCGCAGGCGAACGCGTGCATATTGGTTGATGACTAGGCAATCTGCGCCAGCACAGAGGTGAGTCTTCCCGACCAAGGATTACTGCGCGTGGCCGTGCTTGCTTCGGGCGTTGGCAGCAATTTTGCCGCGCTGCTTGAGGCGTCTCAGGATGGGCGCCTGCCGATCGCCTTGATTGGCGTTTTTTCGGATCGACCCTCCGCACCGGTGTTGGCGCGCGCGCGCGCCGCCGGCATCGCTGCGCAATGTTTGCCGCCACGTGACTATGCAAGCCGCGATGCCCACGAGGTAGCTCTGTTCGCCGCCGTGGATGCTGTTCAGCCCGACCTCATCGTCTGTGCCGGCTATATGCGCATCTTCAGCAGCGCAGCGCTGCTTGGACGTTCGCAGAAAATGCTCAATATCCATCCTTCCCTGTTGCCACGGCATCGCGGTCTAAACACCCATCAACGCGCGCTTGACGCGGGTGATAACGAGCACGGTGCCAGCGTGCATTTTGTGACTGCTGAGCTGGATGGCGGGCCGGTAATCGCACAGGCAATAGTCGAAGTGCGGGCAGACGACGACGCCGAGACGCTGGCGACGCGAGTGCGCCGGCGTGAACATCCGCTGCTGTGCGCGACGGTCGGCTTATTTGCGCAGGGACGTCTGGCTTTACCCGACGGCGTGGCCGAGTTGGACGGAAAATTATTGCAATTTCCGCTGCGCCTGGATCACGCAAACGAACTGAGGGACGGCCATCCATGAGTCGCTATGCATTTGCCTGGCCACTACACGGGACGGGGCGGTTATTGCTGATGTCAGTCATAACTTTGTCTGTCGTGGCATCCGTCGATGCCAGCGAGTTGCGCGCGTTTGAGGCGACCTACGACGTCTACATTGACGGCAAGGCGCAAGGGCGCAGTGACATGCGTCTGCTCGAAGAGACCCCCGGTCATTGGCTGCACACCGTCGAGGCCAAAGGCACCAGCGGCTTGGCCAGACTCTCAGGCTTTACGGCCACCCAGACCACCCGCTTTCAGATTGTGGACGGGCGCCCGCGTCTGCACAGCGCGCAAGCGAAAAGCGAGTATTTGATTCGTAGCCGCGAAGTGAACACACAGTTCGACTGGGAGGCCGGCGTGGCCCGCTGGGAAGGCGATCTGAACGACGATCAGCGCGCGCCGACGCCACTTTCCGAACGCGCCGTCAATGCGGCTTTGCTCAATGTATTGCTTGCGGTGGACAGTACGGCAGCAGCCACCACCAGCAAACTGGAATATCGCTTGTTCGAGCGCGGTAGCGCCGAAGTGGTGGATTACGTGGTCGGCCCAGCCGCGACGATCAAGGTGCCCGCGGGCGAGTTTGAAGCAGTTCCCCTACGCGGCGAGCGACCCGCCAAGAAGCGCGTCATCACCGCCTGGTACGCCGCCAACCTTCCGCCCACGCCAGTGCGTCTGCAGCAGATTGAGGAAGGCAAGCCAAGCTACGAGTTGAAGCTGGTCTCAGTAACGCCTTAACCGCGGAGGGCGAATCCGCCTTTGTGGGAGCGCCGGAAGGCGCGAAGCGCTTGCGCCGGGTCATCCATTCGCGCCTTCCGGCGCTCCCACAACAGCCGAGAGCACCCCAAGAAAAGTAGTTGGGGTGCAACGTTTCTGACGACCGCTAAAGGCTCAGGAAAAGAGGGTCTTGGCTGCTGGCAGATTTTGCGCCATTCAGTTCGGCAGCCGCCGAATGCGCGCGCCCAGCGAACCCAGCTTCTCTTCGATATTTTCGTATCCGCGATCAATGTGATAGATGCGGTCGACCAAGGTATCGCCGCGTGCCACCAGGCCGGCCAGCACCAGACTGGCAGAGGCGCGCAGATCGGTCGCCATCACCGGCGCTGCGCTTAAGTGATCCACGCCGCGGATGATGGCGGACTTGCCTTCCACGCGAATGTCGGCACCCAGCCGCTGCAGTTCCTGCACGTGCATGAAGCGATTCTCGAATACCGTCTCGGTGACGACGCCCACGCCTTCGGCCACCGTGTTCATGGCCACAAATTGCGCCTGCATATCGGTAGGAAACGCGGGATACGGCGCAGTGGTCAAGTTGACCGCCAGCGGCCGCTTGCCACGCATATCTACCTCGATGGTGTCGGCCGTGGTGTTGACGTGCGCGCCCGCTTCTTCAAGCTTGGCGAGCACAGCGTCCAGCGTATCGGCGCGCGCACGCTTGGCCAGCACCCGACCTCCGGTCATCGCCGCGGCCACCAGGAAAGTACCGGTTTCGATACGATCAGGCAGCACGTCGTAGCGGCAGCCATTCAAGCGTTCAACGCCGTCGATCACCAATGTCGCCGTGCCGGCGCCGCCGATCCTCGCTCCCATCGCGTTCAAACAATTGGCCAAATCGACGACTTCAGGCTCCTGCGCCGCATTCTCGATAATTGTGGTGCCGCTAGCCAACGTTGCCGCCATCATGATGTTCTCGGTGCCCGTGACGGTCACCAGGTCCATCACGATGCGGGTGCCGCGCAGCCGCTTGCAACTGGCACGGATGTAGCCACCTTCCACGCTGATATCCGCGCCCAGTGCGGCCAAGCCGCGAATGTGTTGATCGACCGGCCGTGAGCCAATCGCGCAACCGCCCGGCAAGGACACTTCGGCACGACCAAATCGTGCCAGCAGCGGCCCCAGCACCAGAATGGACGCGCGCATGGTTTTCACCAGGTCGTATGGCGCGTAGTAGCGATCCGCCGGCCGCGAGTCCAGATGGATGCGCATGCGGTCGTCGATGGCAAGATCGACGCCCATCTGCCCCAGCAGTTCCATGGTGGTAGTGACATCGTGCAAATGCGGCACGTTGCCGATATCCATCGGACCATCCGCCAACAGACCGGCCGCGAGAATCGGCAGCACGGCGTTCTTGGCGCCGGAGATGATGATTTCGCCGTTGATCGGTTCGCCACCCGTAATCAGGATGCCGGCCATCAGCGAACGCCCGGCACGCGCGCACCCGTCACTTCATTGGGAGTAAGCGTCTTTAATGACAGCGCGTGAATCTCGCCACCCATACGTTCGCCCAAGGTCGCGTAGACCAAGCGGTGACGTGCCAACGGCAGCTTGCCCGTGAACGATGGGCTGATCACGACCGCCTCGAAATGCACGCCGTCATCGCCTTGCACATTGACCTCGGCGTCCGGCAGACCGGCTTGTATCAACTGACGCAACGACTGTGCATCCATGAATGGGCTCTTTAGTTTGGGGTGAGCGCGCGGCATGAGCGGATCGCGGTCCGTCAGACATCGCTGGACGGATAACGAGGCGCGCCCGACGGGGCGGCGCTGGCACTGCGCTAGAATGGTGCGCTTAGTGTAAGCCAAGGCGTTAGAGCCGGCACTCGCGGTCGCGTTGGGTGCCTGCGCGATTCCTTCGAGCAAGTCTCTGTCAACTACCAAGCGGAAATTGAAAGCCATCGCATGAATGCCCTGTTGCATCCTTTGCGTCCGCCTGCACCCACACGTCTTGAGTCCGATGCCGTGCTGATCGACAGCGGCCAGCGCGTGCTCGATATCGAGACGCGTGCAATGCAGGACCTGCGACCGCGCATCAATGCCGACTTCGCCGCCGCCTGTCGGCTGATGCTCAGTTGCCGGGGTCGCGTGGTTGCCATCGGCATGGGCAAGTCGGGGCACATCGCGCGCAAGGTCGCGGCGACCATGGCTTCAACGGGCACGCCCGCCATTTACGTGCATCCCGCTGAGGCCAGTCATGGCGACCTCGGCATGATCACCGACGGTGACGTGGTGTTGGCGATGTCCAACTCGGGCGAGACGGATGAAGTGCTGACCATCGTGCCGTCGATCCGCCGTCAGGGTAACCCGGTGATCGCGATGACTGGCCGACCACAATCCACCTTGGCGCGCTTGGCTGACGTGCATCTGGATGTCAGCGTCGCTGAAGAAGCCTGCCCGCTGGGGCTGGCTCCTACTTCGAGCACGACTGTGGCCTTGGTCATGGGCGACGCGTTGGCGGTGGCGCTATTGGAAGCGCGCGGATTCACGGCGGAAGACTTCGCGCGTTCGCACCCTGCCGGCAGCTTGGGTCGCCGCTTGCTGTTGCACATCAGCGACATCATGCATACCGGCGAAGCGGTGCCACGGGTGATTGCCGAGGCCAGCTTGAGCGACGCCGTGGTCGAGATGAGTCGCAAGCGCCTCGGTATGACCGCGGTAGTCGATAGCGAGGACCGCTTGCTCGGGGTGTTCACTGACGGCGATCTGCGGCGCGCCCTGGATGACGCGCGTTTTGATCCGCGCAGTACGCCGGTGCTGGGCGCGATGACGCCATCGCCGAAGACGATTCGCGCTGAGCGTTTGGCGGTGGAAGCCGCGCGCTTGATGGAAGAACACAAGATCAATGCCTTGATTGTGGTCGACGCAGATCACCGCGTGGTCGGCGCGCTGAACATTCACGACCTGCTGCGCGCGCGCGTGGTGTGAGCGCACACGCTGTGAGCACATTTGCTGCACAGATGCCGCCGCCAGCTGCGCTCGAAGCGGCGCGCCGGATTCGCCTGCTGGCATTGGATGTCGACGGCACGCTTACCTGCGGCCAACTGACGTTCGCCAGCGACGGCCGCGAATTGAAGTCGTTTGACGTACATGACGGCATGGGTATGCGCTTGCTGCGCGATGCCGGCATTGCGGTGGCAATCATCACCGCGCGCAACAGCGAAGTGGTGAGCCGACGTGCCCGCGATTTGGGTATCGAGCAGTTGGTGCAGGGCAGCCACAACAAAGCCGACAGCTTGCGCGTCGTCTGTGCTGAACTCGGGCTGACACCCAGCGCTGCCGCCTTTATGGGCGATGACCTCCCCGATCTTCCCGCCATGCGTATCGCCGGCTTGGCTATTGCGCCAGCAAGCGCGCATCCGTGGGTGCTCGATTGCGTGCACTGGACGACCCGTGCCCGCGGCGGTCATGGTGCCGTGCGTGAGGCCTGTGATGGCCTGCTCGCTGCGCAGGGATTGGCCGCTGCCGTATTAGCACGCTATCGGGGCGAATGAGTAACTCTCGAATCATGCTGCTGGTGCTGCTGGTGGTGGCCGCGTTCGGCTCCGCGATCTGGGTCTGGCAACTGCGCCGCGAGCAAGAGCCACCGACCTTGATCGGACCGCCGCGCTCGGACTATCTGCTTTACGATTTCGATTTGATCGCCTTGGATGAGGCAGGCAAAGAGTCTTTTTCCGCATCCGGACCGCGTCTCACCCGTCACCCCAATCTCGGCACCTTGGATATCGAAGCGCCTCGGTTCAGCTCGCCCGACAGCAGCGGTCGAGTGTGGACAGGCACGGCGAAACGCGCCTGGGTCAACAAGGAAGGAACTGAGCTGCAGATGCTGGGCGATGCCAGCGTGAGCGGCCCTGCCGAGGAAGCTGTCGCGCCCACGCGGTTGCAGAGTGAGGTACTGAGCGTGTTCCCGCGCGAGCACCGGGTCGAAAGCGATGTGGCGGTGACCGTCACCGAACCGGGCTCTATACTCAGCGCCATCGGCATGCGCGCCAATCTCGACGCGCAGCAAGTTGAACTACTTTCTGACGTACGCATACATCATGACGCCCGTAAGCCCAAATCCAGCAAGCCCTGATCCAGCAAGTCCTGATCCAGCAAGCCAAGCTCCAGCAAGCCGCAATCGAGGCAAGCCCGCGACCAGTCACCTTAAGCACACGGCCATGTTGGCCTTGCTGGCGCTTGCGACATCAACCGCCCAAGCCCTGCAATCTGACCGCGAGCAGGCGATGGATATCAGCGCCGAAACGACGGACGCCACGCTCGGCGAAAATGGCCGCGCGCTGCTCAGCGGCAATGTCGTGATCGTGCAAGGCACACTGAAGATCGAATCGACCTCCGCCACCGTTGAAAAAGCGGCGGGTGCGATCAAACGCGCCCTACTCGAAGGATCTCCGGTTCGTTTGCAACAGACGCTCGATGCGGGAGGCCAGATGCAGGCGCGTGCTCGCAACATCGACTACGACGTCATCAATGAAGTGCTGCTGTTAACGGGCGATGTGGTGGTGACCCAACCCGAAGGCGACCTGCGTGGCGAGCGCATTCGCTATGACTTGAAGTCGGGCCGCCTGGAAGGCGGCGGCAACGGGGGACGCGTGCAGATGCGGATTCCGCCCAAAGCCGCCAAGCCCGGCGCAGATTCCGGCGCTAATTCCGCCAGCAAACCTGCGGCTCCAACCGGCTGATGCTGGTCGCCCGCGGCCTACGCAAGCGCTACCGCTCGCGGGAAGTCGTCAGAGAGTTTGGCTTGGCCCTGAATGCGGGCGAAGTCGTCGGCTTGCTCGGCCCCAACGGTGCAGGCAAGACCACCTGCTTTTACATGCTGGTGGGCCTGGTCAGTGCCGATGCGGGGCATATCCTGTTGGATGGCGAAAACATCACCCGACGACCGATGCACGAACGTGCCCAACGCGGCGTTGGCTATCTGCCCCAGGAGCCTTCAGTGTTTCGCCGTTTGAGCGTGGCTGACAACGTGCTGGCCATATTGGAACTGCGCCGTGATCTAGACAACCGCGGCCGCCGCGACGCGCTTGATGGCTTGCTGGATGAGCTGCAGATCACCGATGTCGCCAGCCAAATGGGCGCGTCATTGTCCGGTGGCGAGCGGCGGCGGGTTGAAATCGCCCGCGCGTTGGCCGCCAATCCGCGATTGATGCTGTTGGATGAGCCGTTTGCAGGCGTTGATCCCATTTCGGTCGGCGAGATCCAGAAGATCGTGCGTCATCTCAAGGCGCGAGGCATCGGTGTGCTGATCACCGATCACAACGTGCGTGAGACGCTGGGCATCTGCGACCGCGCTTACATCCTGAGCGATGGTCGCGTGTTGGCGCAGGGATCACCGGAAGACGTGCTCGCCAATCCCGATGTGCGCCGGGTTTACCTCGGCGAAAGCTTCAGGATGTGAGCGCAACGCCGTGAACATGAAAGCCGGTCTGCAGCTAAGGCTTGGCCAAAGTCTCACGCTCACGCCGCAACTGCGGCAGGCGATTCGCCTGTTGCAGCTGTCAAGCATTGAACTGGAGGCGGAGATCAATCTCGCCTTGGAGAGCAATCCGCTGCTGGAGGAAACCGACGACGACGGACCCTTGGCACCGGACGACATCCCAGCTGTCGCTGTCGAAAGTGCGGCGCCGGATCAGCAATCCGAAACTGCCGAAACCGGCGTCGAAGTCGACGAAAGCGTTTACGAGGCGGATGCTTTCGACTGGGACGACGAGTTGCCGCGCTCCAGCGCAGCGGCAAGCGGCGAAGACAATCGTGACATCACCCCGGCTGACGACGGTGGGTTGCTCGCCCATCTGCTTTGGCAGCTCAATCTGACGCCGATGTCTGACCGCGACCGGACGATTGGACGGATCATCATCGACGCGCTTGACGACAACGGTTACTTGCAGGAATCGGACGACAGCCTGCTTGCGGCAGTAACCGTGGAATTCGCTGTTGATGCCAGCGAGATACAGGCTGTTCGACGCCGTATCCAGCACTTCGACCCCGTTGGCGTGGCCTCACGAACATTGAGCGAATGTCTGGGCGTGCAGTTGAACGCGCTTTCAGCGGACACCGAGGGCCGTCGATTGGCGTTGGGAATCGTCGCCGATGCGTTGGAAGTACTTGCCAAGTCTGGTGTTGAGCGTGTCGCCAAGCAGTTTGGCGTGTCAGTCGATGAAGTCGAGGTCGCCGTCAAGCTGATCCGCACGCTCGATCCCCGGCCCGGCTCGCAATACGCCAGTAGCGTCGTCGAGTACGTATCGCCGGACGCATACGCCTATCGCTATCAGGGCCGTTGGGACGTTCGGCTCGGCGGCAGCACGTCGCCGCGATTGGGCATCAACCGCCACTACGAGTCCCTGATCGGTACCGCTGCCCGTAGCGATGCGACCTATTTGCGCGGCCAATTGCAGGAGGCGCGCTGGCTGATCCGCAGCTTGGAAACCCGCGCTGACACGCTGCTGCGGGTCTCACGTGCGATTGTTGGCCGCCAAGGCGCGTTCCTCGATCATGGTCCGGAAGCGATGCGACCGCTGGTGTTGCGCGAGATCGCCGATGAGGTCGGCCTGCACGAATCGACCATCTCGCGGGTGACCACTCGCAAGTACCTGCACACGCCACGCGGCACATTTGAATTGAAACATTTCTTTTCAAGCAGCCTGGCCACCGTCGATGGCGGAGCGGCTTCAAGCACCGCCATTCAGGCCATGATCCGCCGTCTGGTTGAGGCTGAGAGTCCGCGGCGGCCGCTGTCGGATGCCAGTTTGGTCACCGAACTGAAGGCACAAGGGGTCAGCGTGGCCCGCCGAACCGTGGCAAAATACCGCGACGTGATGAATATCCCCTCATCCAACGAACGCCAGCGGCTCAGCTGAATGACAATGCAGCTCACGCCCAATTCCACTGGCATGTGGCAATCGCCGCCCCCAACTTTCTACTGCCAAGTGGATCAGCCGCCGCCGCTGCATGAATGCTGGGAGGGCCCTGTCGCCCTTACCCTTCCGCAGCCCTCGCTTGAACAGCGGGGGGCGAATGAACGCCGTATCTGCACGAATTTCACGTTGATGGGTCTATTGCAAGAACTGTCGGCAGCGTTGCCGCTGCGGCCGGCGGAGTGGCGCGAATCCCGCGGCTATTGGACCACCAGGAGGTCAGCATGAAAATCGAGATCAGCGGTCACCAAATTGATGTCACGGCTGCGTTGCGCGAGTACGTGATCACCAAACTCGAGCGACTTCAGCGTCATTTCGACCATGTACTCGACGTTCACGTCATTTTGAGCGTCGATAAACTCGAGCAAAAAGCCGAAGCCACGCTCAATTTGACCGGTCGCAGCTTGCACGCCAACTCGGTGTCCGAAGACATGTATGCCGCTATCGACCTGCTGATCGACAAGATCGACCGCCAAGTGCTCAAGGTGAAAGAAAAACTCACTGACCATCATCGGGGCGAGTCCGCCGCGCGTATCGGCAGCTTTGGCTGACGCGGTTCTCGTTTTCGACTGAAACATTCCAACTCGCACATCAAGACACCTACCGGCAACTGAGATGCATCTGATCGACTTGCTAGGCCCCGCCCGCGTTGTCGCGGGTGCCAAAATCTCCAGCAAGAAGCGATTGCTTGAGCTGCTCGCCCGTTTGCTGGCCGATGGTCAGCACAGCGACAGCGAACGCCGCATCTTTGACAGCTTGTGCGCGCGGGAAAAGCTCGGCTCCACGGCGCTCGGCCACGGCATCGCGATTCCGCATGGGCGCAGCGATGCGCTCACTGCGGCGTCCGGGTGTTTTGTCCAACTCGATCAGCCGATTGATTTTGGCGCGCCCGATGGGCAACCCGTCGACCTGCTGTTTGCGATGGCCGTGCCAGAACACTACACGCATCAGCATCTGTTGCTGTTGTCGCAATTGGCCGAGATGTTCAGCGATCCGAGTTTGTCTGCGCGACTGCGCGCAGCAAAGGACGCAGCCACCTTGTTTGCGCAACTGGCCGACTGGCATCCAGCCAGCGCGGTTGCCGCCTAACCCACACACCTACGCGGCCCCGGCATTTCCATGCAGGCCCGTATTTCCGCGCGAGAATTGTTTGATCAGCTGAAGGACCGGCTCGGGCTGCGTTGGGTCGCTGGCCAGCGCGGTGAAGCCCGCGTATTGGAGTCGGGCGAAAGTCTGCGCCGCCGGCCTTCTTTGGTGGGCTACCTCAACACCATTTATGCCAATCAGGTGCAGATCATCGGCACCGATGAATTGGCCTATCTCGACGGATTGGAGCCACGCCCTCGCTGGGAGACGTTGGCAAAAATTGCGCATGCCAAACCCTTGGTACTGCTGCTCACCAAGGATCAAGCGTGCCCGCCGGATTTGCGCGACGTCGCCAATGAATCGAACACTGCGCTGTGGGTATCGCCGCGGCGCGGTCACGAACTGCTGACCTATCTGCAGTATCACCTCGCCCGCGCCTTGGCTCGCCGAATCACCCTGCATGGTGTATTCATGGAGGTGTACTCGATTGGTGTTTTGCTGACTGGCGAGAGTGGCTCTGGCAAAAGCGAGCTGGCGTTGGAGCTGATTACCCGCAGTCATCGCCTGGTTGCCGATGACGCGCCCGAGTTCACCAATATCGCCCCGGATGTACTCGATGGCATGTGCCCGGACCTGCTGCAGGACTTGCTGGAAGTGCGCGGCTTGGGCGTGCTCAATGTGCGCGAAATGTTTGGCGACACCGCAGTCAAGCGCAACAAATACCTGCGCTTGATCGTTCACCTTGAACGGCAAGACCCACAACTCAATCCCAAGCCCGTCGACCGCCTGTATGGTGATGTGGGTCACCGCAGCGTGCTCGACATCGACATTCCGCTGATCACCCTGCCCGTCGCGCCCGGACGCAACTTGGCCGTACTGGTGGAAGCCGCAGTGCGCTCACATGTGCTGAAATCTAAAGGCATCGATGCCGCGCAGACATTTGTTGATCGGCAAGCGCATCAAATGCGTCATCAATCGCCCTGGTAAGCCTTCTCACGACATGAATTCGTTGACGCCGCGACTCACCGTGGTTTCTGGACTCTCAGGTTCCGGCAAGAGCGTCGCTTTGCGCACCCTCGAGGACATCGACTGCTATTGCGTCGACAACCTGCCTTCTGACTTGCTGCCGGACTTTGTACGCAGTGTGCTTGAGGGAGTGGATCCGCCAAGGCGTCTCGCGGTGGGCATCGATGTTCGCAACCGCAGGGAAGATCTCGGCCATCTGCCGCAGGCGCTGGCTGACGTAGGCGGCATGGGCATCGAGCACGAACTGGTGTTTCTCGATACCCGCGACGACGCACTGATGAAGCGCTTTTCTGAAACCCGGCGACGGCATCCGCTGAGCCACGATGGTTTGCCGCTGGCGGATGCAATCGCGCAAGAACGTCGTCTGCTGAAGCCGCTGATGGCCTTGGCCGACCGCGTCATCGACACCTCCGAACTCAACGTCCACCAGCTTCGACGCTTGATCGTCACCGAACTTGGAACCGGCCAAACGCCGGGCTTGTCGATCCTGCTGGAATCGTTTGCATACCGGCGTGGCGTGCCGATCGACGCCGATTTCGTGTTCGACGCGCGCTGCTTGCCGAACCCGCACTGGAACCCCAGCTTGCGGCCCCTGTCGGGGCGTGATCGCGCGGTTCGCGAGCATCTGGATGCTGAGCCACTGGTCAACCAGTTTTTCGAACAGATCGCCGCGTTTCTGGACGTCTGGATACCACGTTTCGAACGCGAGACCCGCAGCTACGTCACCATCGCCTTCGGCTGCACCGGTGGCCGTCACCGTTCGGTCTACTTGGCTGAACGCTTGGCCGATCACCTGCGTAACGGTGGCCGCCAACAAGTGGTGAGTTTTCACCGCGAGTTGGACTGAAGTGCGGGCCGGGCGCTGGGGAGAAAACCTTCGGACTTGCGCCCCAGCCCCCAGCCCCCAAATCCGCTTTTAGCAAACGACTCACCGCACCGGCCGCACATCCACTTCAACTTGGATACGGTCGCCCGGGTTGTAGTCAGTAACCGTCTGATAGGTCTGGTCGCGGAATCGGTAGGTCACCTCGTAGCCGGTAACCGTATCGTCGCGTACGTAGTTGGTCCGCGATGTGCAGCGGTTTTCATAGCGGGTGTATTCGCGGCCACCGCTTGCGTAGTGACCGCCATAACGACGCTGGTCATCGCGCACAGATTGGTATCCCAACAGCGCGCCGGCCGCCGTTGCGGCATCTCGGCCACCGCCGCTACCAAACTGGCTGCCAATCACGCCCCCGACAATCGCGCCCAGAATGGCAGGTGCGCGATCACGACGGCCATTGTGATAACGCACCGGCTCGCGATACATAACGGGTTGCTCGTAGCACTCCCGATCAGAGACGGGACGCTCGATCGTGCTGATGATGGGTTCAACTCTAACGACATCGGCCCACGCGTAGCGACCATCGTCGTAGCCATTGCCGTAGTCACGTGCCGACGCCGCGCCGGCAAATACCAAGCTGGCAGCAACCATGCTGGCGGTGAGGGTACGGATCATCTTGAGTCTCCTGTTCGCGGGCCGAAGTGGTCCGGGCACCGGCAACGCTAGGGCGAACGGACTTAATCACTTCTGAATCTGCTCGGCGACCCAAAATCCATTCATCAGGTCGACAGCAACGGTTGCTCACGGATCAGCTTCGTACGCAACCGTATGCGGTAACACCTTGTTTCCGATTACGAGCTGCCGATTTAACTGGCGCGCTGCGGATTCGATCTAGCGAGATTCGATCAAGCAAGCTTCAATCAAGCAAGGTTCAATCCAGCAAGCTTCAATCAAGCAAGCTTCAATCCAGCAAGGTCGCCGTCATGCTCACCGGGATCGCCAGCGCGCGGGAAATCACACAATTCTTTTTGGCGTTTTCGGTAATCTCGGCAAACTTCTCCGCACTGCAATCCGGGACGCTGGCAGTCACCGTCAGATGCACGCCAACGGCCGATGGCGACGGCACCATTTCCATGTTGACCTCCGCACGGGTATCAATCCGGGTCGCCTTGAGACCCGCGTTCTGCAACATGAAGCCAAGCGCCATGCTGAAACAGCCAGCGTGCGCAGCGGCCAACAACTCTTCAGGGTTGGTGCCTTTCTCTTCACCAAACCGGGTATTGAACGAATACTTCTGATCCGTAAACAAACCACTTTGCGGCGTGCTCATGCAGCCACGTCCCGCCTTCAGATCGCCTTCCCACCACGCCGTCGCAACACGCTTCATACCCATCGAATGCACTCCCAATCGTTGCTTGCGCCGACCCATTCGGCCCGCGCCACAAGTCTACCGGTTGCGCCATGTTGCACTGCACCGTTGACCCCGCGCTGACAGCCTGAAACTCTAGCCGCTAGCAGCTTGTCGGACCTAGGTCGGCCGGGCTGCCAATCCGCCTGCGCGGTCCAGATTTCCGCCGATTCTTGGCCCATAGCGCTGCTATGAGCCTGCAAATCATCGAAAATCTGTTCTCACGCAGTCGAATTTTTGCCTCGGCCACCTAAGTCCGACAGGCTGCTTGTCTCCAACGGAGGTTCACCAGATGCCTGCTTATCGCACCGCCGATATCCGCAACATCGCGCTTACCGGTCACGCCGGCGCTGGTAAGACCACTCTGTTTGAAGCGCTGCTGCATGCTGGTGGCACGCTGCAATCGCCGGGCTCGGTGGAGCGCGGCACCACGTTGTCGGACTTCGATCCGCTGGAAAAAGCGCGCGGCCACTCGATCAATTCCAGCATCGCCTCGATCGATCACGGCGGCGTGCATGTGAATCTGATTGATACCCCGGGCTACACCGATTTTCGTGGGCCCACCCTGTCGGCGCTGGCGGCGGTTGAGACCTGTGCGGTGGTGGTCAACGCCGCCCATGGCATCGAGCACAGCACGCAAAGGCTGATGGACTACGCCCGCGCGCGGCGTCTGTGTCGCCTCATCATCGTCAACAAAATCGATAGCGAAGACTGCGATCTCGAATATCTGGTCGAACAACTTCGCGAAGCTTTCGGCCGGGAGTGTCTGCCAGTCAACTTGCCGGCAAAAGGGCGTGCATCTGTTGTGGATTGTTTTCGTACACCACAAGGTGAGAGCGAATTTTCTTCGGTGGCATTCGCCCATCAGCAGATCATCGATCAGGTCGTCGAGGTCAACGAAGAGGTGATGGGCCACTATCTGGAGGAAGGCGAAGCCGGACTCTCTGGACAAGAACTGCACGATGCCTTTGAACAGTGTTTGCGCGAAGGCCATCTGGTGCCGATCTGCTTTGTCTCGGCCCGCAGCGGCGCCGGCGTGCGCGAGCTGCTGGACTTGTTTGAGACGCTGATGCCCAACCCGTATGAGGCCAATCCGCCAGCGTTCTTGAAGGGCAGCGAGGCGCTGCCACTGACGGCGATATGCGACCCCAATGCGCACGTGATCGCCGATGTCTTCAAGATCGTCAACGATCCGTTCGTCGGCAAACTCGGCATCTTTCGTATCTACCAAGGCACTGTCCGCCGCGATACCCAATTGTTGATCGATGACGGCAAGAAGCCGTTCAAGGTTGGCCATTTGTTCAAGCTGCGCGGCAAGGAGCACATGGAGATCGAAGAAGCCATTCCCGGTGATATCGCCGCGGTCGCAAAGGTTGATGAGATTCATTTCGACGCCATTCTTCACGACAGCCACGATGAGGATCACATCCGTCTCAAGCCGCTGGATTTTCCGCAGCCGATGTTCGGCTTAGCCGTCGAACCGCTGCACAAAGGGCAGGAACAGAAGCTCGCCACTGCGTTGCACAAGCTGCATGAAGAGGATCCCTGCTTTCGCATCGAACACCGCGCCGAACTCAACGAGACCGTGATTCGTGGTCTTGGCGAGCTCCATATCAAGCTGATGCTGGAGCGCATGAAGGATCGTTACCAAGTGGAAGTCAGCTCGCGCCCCCCGCGTATTGCCTACCGCGAAACTGTCAGCGCCAAGGCCGACGGCCACCACCGACACAAAAAGCAGACCGGTGGTGCCGGTCAATTCGGCGAAGTGTTTCTGCGCGTGGAACCGCTGCCGCGCGGCGCTGGCTTTGAATTCGTGGATGAAGTGAAAGGCGGCACCATCCCCAACCAGTTTCTGCCGGCCATCGAAAAGGGAGTGCGCATGGTGCTTGAACACGGCGCACTGGCCGGCTACCAGATGCAGGATCTTCGCGCCATCGTGTACGACGGCAAATACCATCCTGTCGACTCCAAGGAAGTGGCCTTTGTATCCGCCGGCAAAAAGGCATTCCTGGATGCCATCAGCAAGGCCCGTCCCATCGTCTTGGAGCCCATCGTCAACCTGGATGTCTCGGTACCCGATCAGCACATGGGCGACGTCACTGGCGGGCTGGCCAGCAAGCGTGCGCGCATCAATGGCACCGACTCGCTACGCGGCGGCGAGTTGGTCGTCAAGGCGCAGGTTCCACTGGCGGAAGTCGGCGAATACGCCAGCGAACTAAAGGCGCTGACGGCAGGCCGCGGCCGCTACTCCATCGAGTTCAGCCACTACGAGCCGGTGCCTCCAGCGGTGCAGAAGCAACTGGCGGAAGCGTATCGGCCACGGGTTGAGGAGGAGTGAGGTTCTGACTGGGGAGTGGGACTGGGGACTGGGACTGGGGCTGGGGACTAATGTTCAAACTCATAGGCATCCTCGTCGCCATTTACACCCTCTACGCCGCATACCGAGGCGAGGTGTACGCCAAGCATCGCGCGTGGGGCCAAAGCATCCTGCGCAGCGAACGCCCCGGTTACTTCTGGGTGGTGATTGCGGTGTACGGATTGCTCGCGTTGGCGTTACTGACGATTTTCTAAGCGCCCAATTTTCTAAGCGCCCATCTACCTCTGCTCCTCCAGCATCATCTGTGGCTGGGGTGTTGGCGCATTCGGAATCTATAACGCCAGCCTGCGCGCCCGCCCTCCAAGCCAAGCGATACAGCTCCTGACCCGAACATCCACGCCCGGCGCTGCGATACCAAACATAAACAAAACCAGGCAATACAACCTTGACGCCAACGGCCGCAGCAGTTTGTCGTGCAGCACATGCAGCGCAGGTCGCAAGTAGTCAAAGAGTTGCGCGCCCATCAGCACCACCAGCAACTCCAACCCCAACGCATCGATCAACGGCAGAAGCAGCCGCAGCTCGGGGTGAGAAACGAGCATGACGGTGACGACAATCGTCAGCATCAGAAAAACGCGCTGACGCCTCGTTTTGTCTCGCCAGTTGAATCGCTTCATTGGTGTCGCCTATTTCTGCATGGCGTCGCAGCCGGCTAAAACCCCGTTCATTGGGTTTGCCGCGAGACTTGTTTCCATTTCTCATTTGGAGGCCTGCTTGGCAGGGCCATCCAATGTCGAACTGGTTTGTGGACCTCACCCTCCCGGCAAAATCACCCGAGGCAACTTCGCTTCAACCACACTCGCTTCCAACTTGGCAATCGAATCCGCACGCACAACCGCGATCGCCTGTTCGTGTCGGCCGATCTCAGCATCCAGTTCTGCAAAACGGCTGCGCATCGCGGCGGTGGGAGCGCCGTCGGCTTGTTGCGCCCAGCTGTATAGCGGAGCGAGTTGCGAATACAGTTGAGCGCCGCGTGGGCCGCGCAGGATGTCGTAGACGACTTTGGCTTCGGGGTTGTGCAACAGGCCTTCGATGCGGTCGGCATCGGCGATGACTTTGTCAGCGGCGCTGATCACATTGGCGTAAGCGGCTTGTTCGGCCAGGCGCTCCTTCAATTCCGTGGCTTGCTTGCGCGCGGCGCGGAGCAGCTCAATGCCTTGGGTGGCGCGATCAAGCGCGCTGCGGGCTTGCAAGGCGAATTCGAGTTGCGCTGCAAGTGCGGCGGGGTCGGCTGGCGAACGCGGGTCAGCACGCACCTTGATCGTGGTGGTTAACGGTTGCGCAGCGGCGCCGATCAGTTCGGCACGATAGCTGCCGGGCAAGGCCAGCGGTCCAATCCCGGGCTCGCCGGCGTCGATCTTGGCGTCAAGCAGGGGCTTGGCACCGGTGTGGCTCAGATCCCAAGTTGCAGTGTTCCAACCGGCCTTGGTGCTGAGCTCAGGCTTGGGTGCTTCGCTGGGTCCATCGGGGTCGCCCAAGCTGCTGGGTGCCGGCTTGGCAACGCTGGAAAGCTCGCGGACCAAACTGCCATCTTCGCTCACAATCCGCAGCGTCAACTTGCCCTCGAAACCCTCGGGCAAGTAGTAGCGCAATTGTGTGCCGTAGTCGGGGTTTTTGTGTTCGTCAGCATCGCCCCAACGGAAGCCCGAGCGCCAGCGGGTGGCGACGGCGGTCGATGCCAGCTGCGCTGTCGTCTGCTCCGTTTGCTTGCTTTGCAGGATTTGCCTGAGCAGGTCAACGTGCTCGAACACCCACATCGCACGCCCACGGGTGCCGACGATCAAATCGCCGTGTTTGGCTTCGATATCGACCACCGCCACGTGCGGCAGGTTGAGTTGGATTTCGCTCCACGTCTGGCCGCCATTGACGCTGGCATGGATTGCGCGTTCTCCGCCCAGGTAAAGCGCCTGCGGATCGGTCTCGTCCTCAGCAATGCTCATCAAAGGCATTGCTTTCGGCAGCCCGGCCGCCAGCGACCGCCAGCTCGCCCCGTGATCGTTGGTGACCCACACCATCGGCTGGTCGTCGCCCAAGCGATAGCGATGGGCGACCAGGTAGGCACGCCCTGCCTGATGGCGAGAGGCGATCAACTTGTCGACGGTGGCATCAACCGGCAATTCTCGCGGCGATACGTTTTTCCAATTGGCACCGTCGTCTCGCGAGACATGCACCAGCCCATCATCACTGCCCACCCACAACTCGCCTTTTGTGAGCGCCGATTCGCTGATCGAAAAAATCGTCGAATAAATTTCGACGCCGGTGTTGTCGCCGGTGATGGGGCCACCCGCCCACTCCTGCTTGCTTTTGTCGTTGCGGGTCAGATCACTGCTGATAATTTGCCAAGTTTCGCCTCGATCGCGGCTTCGGTAAAGCACATTGGCACCGTGATAAATGGTCGCTGGATCATGCGGTGAAAGCTCCACTGGCGCGGTCCATTGGAAGCGCTGCTGCATCGCTTTTGGCGGCTGCCCGGACGGATTGGCCGGTGCCGCAGAGATGTTGCGGTATTGGCCGCTGCCTTCGCGATAGCGCGACAGATAGCCGCCGTATTCACCCGCATAAACCACGCCTTCCTGCGCCAGGTCATAGCGGAAATCACCCGCCTCACCGCCGCCGACGTACTGCCAGTCGGACAAGCTGCTACCGCCGCCGTTTAACGAATACACCGGCCCACTGACCGTGCCCATATCCTGCAGCGTCCCGCCAACGTGATACGGCGTGCGATTGTCGACGTCAATGTTGTAGAACTGACCAAGCGGCAAATCAGGCGAGCGCCAGTGTTTGCCACCGTCAACGGTCAGATCCACGCCGCCGTCTTGGCCGCCGATCATTCGGGTCGGCGTGCTGGGATCAATCCATAGATCATGATGATCGCCATGCGCGAAGCCTTCCATCGCCTGCAAGGTCTTGCCGCCATCGACGCTCTTCAACATGCTCACTTGCGGAAACCACACCGTGTCGGCGTCAACCGGATCGGGCTCGACCGTGGTGTAGTACCAGGCACGCTGGCGCAGCACCCAGTGGGCGTTGATGAGAGTGAAGTTCTCACCGCCATCATCCGAGCGAAACAAGCCGCCATCTTTGGCTTCGATCAGCGCCCACACGCGCTCGCTGTTGGCGGGCGACACAGCGACGCCGACCTTGCCCCAGTCGCCCTTGGGCAATCCATGTTTGCCTGCCTTGAGGCGGGTCCAGCTGTCACCCATGTCGGTCGAGCGCCACAAGCCACCACCGGGTCCGCCACTTTGCATGCCCCACGGCGTTCGCCGGGTTTGCCACGTGCCCGCCCAGACGATGCGCGGGTTGTTGCGATCCACATACACATCGCTTGCGCCCGTATCGGCATCGACTTTGAGCACGTTCTGCCAGCTCTTGCCGCCGTCGCGCGTGCGGTACACGCCACGCTCGGGGTTGGCTTTGAAGGGCGAGCCGAGCACCGCTGCAAACGCGATGTTGGCGTCTGTCGGGTGCACATCGATGTGACCAATCGCACCGCGGCTGGCAAAGCCTTGCGTCCAGGTCTTGCCGGCATCGGTGGACACAAACAAGCCATCGCCGGGTTGCACATTGCCGCGAATGTTGGCTTCGCCACCGCCGACATAAATGACGTTCGGGTCAGACGGCGCAACGGCCAGCGCACCTAAAGATTGAGTGAGCTGCTTGTCGAAGATCGGCCTCCAGTCATGACCACCGTCAGTGCTCTTCCACAAGCCGCCCTGTGCTGCTGCCAGATAGAAGGTGTAGGGGTCGCCGACAACGCCAGACACGCGGGTGATGCGGCCGCCTACGTTGGGGCCGATCAAGCGGTATTCGAGTCCGGTCTGGGCGTTGACTGGCTCGTCGCCGACTGACTCACCGACAGCTGCCGTTTCCACAACCGCCGCCGAGGCCGCGCTGCACAACCCCGCCAGCAACCATCCCATCCGCTTCATCTTCCATTCCCCGCCCAAGGATCAGCGCTGCACGCTAGCGGTGCTTGCGCCGCCACGCAAGCGGCCAGATTCAGCTGACCATGTGCATTTGCAAGACGAGCGGACTTCGACGGACAGCGGGTAGACCGTGGCTAGCAACACGAAGTCTATTTCTGTGGGAGTGCTGGCAGACGGGATGCGCTCGCGGTAGTCGATCCAATCGCGCCTTCCGGCGCTCCCACAACCTAACCCAAACTTTTCATGAATTGCGCTCGCCCTCGCTTGTCTCCTGACCGCACAGGGAATTCTCTTCAGTCGGCCGTATGGCCCGATACGCCGCTCCTTCAGAGAATCCCCTGTGCGATCAGTGTCCTGCGCGATCATCGTACGCATTCATGAAAAGGCCGGGCTAAGAGATTGGCGCTATCCGATATCCAGACGGTGTTGAGCGGCATGCGTGAAACGGCAACCTCCATGCAGCCTCCCGTTGCACCGTCCAAAACCCATATCAATTGAAGACGTCACTAACGCAAATGCGACTCGCTTGCATTTGTATCCGCCTTCGTGGACTATTTGCGCTTCCAAACCTTTGCTAGGAATGCCGCGTATGTCCCTGCTGTCTGTCGCCATTCAGGCGGCCCTAGCCGCCACGCCAGCGCCTCTCAACTCGGTCGCGGCAACCTTTGGTTCGGTCGACACCTTGCCTGGCGTCGTGGTTGAAGCCGAGGCCGAATCCGATCATTACGTGCAAGGCCCATTCTTGCCCGACGTGCAGGGCAGCAAGATCAACATCGGCAAAAAAACCACGGTGATCGATCTGGACGCGATCCCGCGCATCAGCGGCAGCAACTATCGGCTGGCCTTGATCCAGGCACCGGGATTGATTTTGAGCGAAGAAAGTTCGCCACTGCTAAGCATCGGCTACCGCGGTCTGGAACCGCATCGCACTCAGTACACACAAGTGCTGGTGGATGGCATTCCGATTCACGCCGATCAGTTTGGCTATCCCGAGGCCTATTACGTGCCGCCGCTGGACACGGTGGATCGCATCGAGTTCATCCGTGGCGGTGCCTCGCTGATGTACGGCCCGCAACCCGGCGGCGCGCTCAACTACGTCACTCATCGGCCAAGTTTCGAGCACAGCTTTGGCGGCTCAAGCATCAACACCTTTGCTGCCGACAGTACCTGGAACAACTTCACTTACATCGATGGCACCAGCGGCCGAGTCGGTTACTACATCTACTACAACCATCGCGAGACCGATGGTTTCCGCCGCGCCAACAGCGATGTCGAACTGGATGCTGGCTACGTCAAGTTGGCGCTGGACGCTGACGGCCCGCGGCGCTGGTTTTTGACGCTTGGCAACTATCGCGAAAAACACGGTGAGCCGGGCGGTTTGAACCGCGGAGCCGGCCCCAACGACCTCAACGTTGACCGCGACCCCGACCAAAGCTCGCGTCTGAACGACCGCTTCGAGTTGGATCGCGATGCGGCCACACTCACCCTTGAACAAGACATCGAGCAGGGCCAGTTCAGCGCGCGTGCGTGGGTAGTCGACTACACCCGCTTCAGCAACCGCGAGCGCGGCGGCGGCTTCGGTACGCGTCCGAGCGGCGCCACCGCGAATAGCTTCGATGTGGAATCCCAGAATTTTGATACCTGGGGCGTCGACACGCGCTTCCGTCGCAATTGGGGTGGCGACAGCCAACACGCCTTAAGCATCGGCGCGCAGTATTTCCGCACCGATTCACCACGCACCGACGTCCGCGATGGCGTGTTGCGCATCGCCTCGCGACGTGACATCGAATACTTGCCGGTGTATGCCGAAAATCTGTTCCGATTTGGCAAGTTCAGCATCACCCCCGGCGTGCGCATTGAGAGCGTCAAACAGTCAGTCACCGCCAGCTTCGTTACCCCCGTTGCAGCGCCGCGTACTCGCGAGATAGACGAGACCGTCGCTCTGTACGGCATCGGCAGCAGCTGGGACTTTACTCCCGCCGTGCGCGGCTATTTCAATTATTCGGAAAGCTATCGACCGGCGGTCTTCACCGAGGCCGTACCCAACAGTACCGCCACCGTCGTTGCTGGCGATCTTAAAGAGGGCAGCTCGTGGCAGACGGACTTGGGTGTGCGCGCGCAGCTCGACAACGGCCTGGTGTTCGATACCAGCGTGTTCTTGAGCAAGTTTGCCGACAAGATTGGCGGCTCGGGCACGGCCACCGATCCGCTTCGCAACATCGGCGAGATTGAATACCGTGGCTTGGAAGCCGCCGGCCAATACGATCTGCTGGGTGCAGGCAGCGACGCCGATGCTGCGCAACTCAACCTACTGCTGAACCTCACCCTCTTGGATGCCGAAATCACCGCTGACTCCAATCCACTACGCGTCGGTAATGCGCCGCAATACGCCCCGGATTATTTGGTCCGCAGTGGCTTGGTATATCGCCAAGGCGAACGTCGCAAACTCGCCCTGCTCGGCACCTTCGTCGACGAGAGCTTTGCCGATGATGGCAACAGCGCCACCCGGTTCATGCCGTCCTATCAGGTGTGGGACTTGACCGGCGAGTGGCAGCTCGGCGCCTCGCGTTTCACCATGCTTGGCGGCATCACCAACCTGCTTGATGAGCAGTACACCGCACGCATCCGCAACGATGGCATCGATCCCGCCGCCGGCCGCACCTGGTATGCGGGTTTGCAGCTGGATTTCTAAGCTCGCGGATTCTGGCGCCAGAGCTTCGAAGGTCGACCGGAATGGAGGGCGTCGCTGCGGCGACGCCCCTCTTTAAGCCAGCGTCCTTATGCAGCCGCGCATCGATGCGTCATCCATCGAATAGAGGCAGCCGCGCGGGAGCGCGGCCCTCCTTAGCGCTCAGCGGCTAGTCCAATCCAAACAGGCCACCCTGCGCCTGCTCTGCATCGCGCTCAACGAAGCCGCCCAGACCCACGCCCACCAATCGATAGCGTGTCTGCGCGGCAAGCCCTACCCGTTCGCGCAACGCGAGTGCAAACCCTAGCAAGCCTGCGGCCGAGGACGGCGGCATTGCCGGAGTAAGACTTCGGGTCAGCAAACGGAAGTCGGCGGTCTTCAGCTTCAGAACCACCGTGCGTGCGATCCGACCGGTCTGCTTCTCTGTGGCCCGCCAAGTACGTTCGGCGAGAGTCCGGATATGCGGCTCCAGTTCGTCCAGTCGCAAATCCTGCGGAAACGTATCCTCCGCCGAGATCGAACGCGTGGGCTGATCAGGTTCAACCGCACGCTCGTCAATTCCAAGCGACAGCTCATGCAAACGCACGCCCCAACGACCGAAACGAGCCGTCAATCCGTCACGGCCAAACGCGCGTAGTTCACCGACTTTTCTAACACCCAACTCCGCCAACTTGCCCGCCATCACCCTGCCCACGCCCGGCACCACGCCGACGTCGAGTTCGCTCAAGAAGTCGATAACCGCCGGCGGACGAATGACAAATAGTCCATCCGGCTTGCGCCAATCCGAGGCGATCTTGGCGAGAAACTTGTTGGGGGCAACACCGGCAGAGGCGGTCAGAGAGGTCTCTTCTTTGATCTGCGCCCGTATCGCCGTCGCCACCGCCGTCGCACTGCCCAAACCGTTTCGGTCCTGGGTGACATCGAGATAGGCCTCATCCAGCGACAAAGGCTCGATCAACTCGGTGTGTCTGGCGAATATCGCTCGTACTTGCTGCGAGACCGCGCGATAGCGAATGAAATCCGGCGGCACGAAAACCGCTTGCGGGCATAACCGCTCGGCGCGGACCGCCGGCATCGCCGAACGCACGCCAAACTTTCGCGCTTCGTAGGATGCGGCACACACCACGGAACGCGCACCGCGCCATGCGACCACCACGGGCCGCCCGCGCAGGGTTGGCTCATCGCGTTGCTCAACCGATGCGTAAAAGGCATCCATATCGATGTGGACGATCTTGCGCATGCGCTTGCGTAATGCCAAACCAACGGCCATTGTCACCCGCCGCCATCGCAGCAAACCGTTCACGCGGCATGCAGTCGAGAGCGGTTGAGATTGGCGCCCCATCCATCGATGAGCACGGGCAAACCATGCGCTTGCGTCTTCCAATTTCCGCACTCTTGCTGATCCTCTGCAGCCTTGCCTTGCCGTCGCATGCAGACGCCGCTGACGTGTTGCCGGCAGCAATCCAGGAAGTGCGTACCGAGCTTGGCAACAACGATCTGAATGCCGCTATTGATGCCGCCGAGCGCTCGCAAGAGGCATTGCCAGATGACGCACGAACCTGGTTCTGGTCGGGTCGCGCCTACGGCATGCAGGCGATGCAGGCCAACTTGCTGATGAAAGCCAAGTGGGCAGGTCGCTCGCAAGAGGCTTACGAGAAGGCGGTCGCGATGGATCCCACGCTTACAGAAGCGCGTTACGACCTCATGCAGTACTACTTGTTCGCACCGGGCTTCCTGGGCGGGGACCGCGAAAAAGCAGAGGCGCAGGTCGCAGAGATGGCACGCCAGGACTTTGTCTGGGGCAAGCTGGGCAGCGCGGCGCTGGCAACCAAGGACCAGAAGCCTGAGGCCGCCGAAGCCGCCCTGCGCGAAGCCGTGGAAGCCGCACCGGACAATCTGCGGGCACGCTATGCGTTGTCGGGGTTTTTGCAGCGGCAAACGCGCTGGAGCGACGTCAGGGCGCTGTGGCAATCGCGCCTCGATGCATCGGCCGATGTCGCCGTGGCCCGCTATCAGTTGGGTCGCGCGGCTGCACTCTCGGGAACTGAACTTGAAGCTGGGCTGGCCCAACTGGATGCCTTACTCGCCGCCGCTGAATACCCGGAGAATATGTCGGTAGGCGTCGCGCAGTGGCGACGAGGGCTAGTGCTTGAAAAGCTGGGTCGGCGGGACGAAGCCATTGCCGCGTTGACGATTGCGGCAAACGATCCGCTGGCGAAGACTGAGGCGAAAGCAGACTTTGAGCGAGTTTCGGAAGGCAGTTAACGCATTGGCGCAGAGCCAGTCGAATTGCGCCTCGCCGCAATCCGCGGCACAACCGAAAAGGAAGAGTCACGTTCCGAGGTGACGCTTGGCTTTTGGAGGGCGCTGCTCCTGCGGCGCCGCTCTTGGAGGGCGCTGCTCCTGCGGCGCCGCTCTTGGAGGGCGCTGCTCCTGCGGCGCCGCTCTTGGAGGGCGCTGCTCC